>PVMS01017375.1_pt1 | contig 11925 bp, 9 predicted proteins | sample 1853461 | NCBI WGS metagenome assembly PVMS01 (sample SAMN08582032, study PRJNA380276) | Marine sediment metagenome, whole genome shotgun sequencing project. | isolation source: ocean sediment barecode stripped | collected 2017
ATCTCTCATTCTCGACCCGTTTAATCCGAATTTGAGCGCGGGGGCGACAGGTCCGAACTCGAGTTTGATAATGCCGAATTATCGGACTCCGCCAGAACTTCTGGCACCTACCAAGGAGATACCTACGGGCACTCTTACTAGCCATACGATTGACAGCCAACATCTCAATCAAACCCGAACTTTTTTTGTATATGAACCTCCAGGCCAAATTGTCGGAGAGCGGCTGCCCTCGGTATATATCAACGATGGCAGCGATTATTTGAATATCATCGATGCGCCATCCATTTTGGATAGACTTATCGCGGAACGGTTGATTCCTCCAATTGTGGCAGTCTTCATTCCACCTATTGATCGGAACTTCGAATATCATAGTAATGATTCCTACGTGCGTTTTTTGGCCGATGAACTGGCGCCTTTTATTCGAGCGACCTACGCAACTGATCCTAACCCGGAAAGCACTGCTATTTTAGGATCGTCGCTGGGAGGAAATGCTGCTTTATACGTGGCGCAAAAACGGTCCGATGCTTTTGGCTTGGTAGGATCGATCTCAGCAATCATAGAGGAGAGTGGAAATCCTCTGACAGATGCCTATTCTCAAGATAGTCGTGGATTACAGGCAGAAGGGCAATTGCCTTTTCAAATCCGGCCGTACATGGCTGTGGGATCTTATGAGACCGATGTTAAAATCAATGGGATAAGAAAGAATATACTTTCAGGCAACCGTGCGCTCGCACAGGTCTTACGAGATGGTGGCTATAACCTGGTTTACGAAGAACGCTCAGAAGGTCACAGTTGGGGGATGTGGCAGGCTGCACTTGGCCGGGCCTTGGACAACCTGTTCAATCGCTAAGACGGAGAAGCAGCCTATATTTTCTCGCTGTACCGATCATCACTTTTCTGGCGGAAAACAAGGCGTATCGGCGAGCCAATAAAAGGATGAACTTGTCGAATTTGATTTTCTAAGTAGCGACGGTAGCTGAAATGAACCCAATCTGGTTTATTAACAAAGAACACGAAGGTCGGTGGATCGATAGCAGCCTGAGTAGCATAGAGAAATTTTACTCTAATGCCACCTTTTTGAGGCGGTGGATGCTTATCAACTGCGTTCCGGGCCAGCTTATTGAGTTCAGAAGTGGGGATCCGGGATAATCTTGCATCGTAAACTTCTTTAACGGCTGTCAATATTTTGTTAACTCTTTGGCCAGTCAGAGCAGATATAAAAAGGATTGGCGCGTAAGGAATAAAATTCAGTTCCTGGCGGACCATATCTTCAACCTGATTGATGGTATAAGAATCCTTTTCAATGGCATCCCATTTGTTGATCAAGATGATGGAACTGGTGAAAGCATCGGTAAACATACCTGCTATATGCGCATCTTGAGACGTGACCCCCTCTGTCGCGTCCACCAGTAGCAGAGCTACGTCAGTCCGTCCAAGGGCACGCAGAGCCCTAAGAACACTATACTTCTCAACGCCAGGTTCTATTTTTCCGCGCCGCCTAATACCGGCTGTATCGATTAGGGTAAATTCATTTCCCTGGCTGACAAGCAGCGTGTCGATAGCATCCCTGGTTGTGCCTGGGATGGGGCTTACGATAACACGCTCCTCTCCCAATAAGCGATTAATCAGGGTTGATTTCCCTACATTGGGCCTGCCAAAAATTCCCACTTTAATGGAATTGTTGTCCTCTTCTGAGGTGATTGCAGGTAAAGAGAAGATAACTGCATCTAAAAGATCCCCACTGCCTGTACCATGCAAGGCAGAAATCGGGAATACCTCGCCTAGAGCCAATTCATAGAATTCATAGGCTCGGTCCCAGAGCTTTGTTGATTCTAGCTTATTGACCGCGATGAGTACTGGCTTGTTCGACCTGCGTAAAACATCAGCGACTTCTTTGTCAGCTGAGGAAACACCGGCCTGACCATCAACTATTTGGACGATAACATCAGCATCTTGGATAGCAATATTCGCCTGATGCAGAATCATTGGCAAGAATTGCTCAGAATCTTCTGAAAGTGGCTGGGAGTTATATCCTGCCGAGTACTCGATCCCACCAGTATCCACCAAAAGAAAAGTGGCGCCGCCCCAATTTGCCTGCGCATACAACCGGTCCCTGGTTGTTCCTGCTACTTCAGATACGACAGCTAATCGTTTGCCGATTATTCGATTAAAGAGAGTAGACTTTCCAACATTAGGTCGGCCGACCAGAGCCACGAGGGGCTTGTTATTCATCAGGTGGGAGATCCTCGATGAGGTGTTGGACCCTGCGGTATTAGAGCTACCTGGGGCTGCAACTCAAGATTGACCCAAGAAGAAGATCCTGAATCGTTGGTATCTATTGTGAGGTAAAACGTCTCCAAGTCGATAAGAGAGCCGGTATCGGTCAACTCCTCGGTAACTGTAATAGATGCTGAAAGGATTACGGTCACTGCTGGCGGTTGGGTCGAACGCACTTCAATCCCTTCGACTACCAGGCTAACAAATGGCTCAAGAACGTGCGTTCCAGTTATCAAGCCAAAGAGATCGACAGTAACCCGAACGTCTTCCTCGGTCATGGTATCTAATATAGGTAGGGGACCATATAAGAAGACTCGAACCTCTTCTGGATCAACGATGGCCTCGAAACCCTCCTCAAGGGCACGAAGCTCCACCGGTCTCTGAACAATGTCACTACTAAAAATCGGTTCGATTACAACTGTAACGAATACAGGTTGGACATCGATCATGGAGATGCCTTCCGGCAGCTTAAGGCCGGTCGATAAAGTTTGAGTTTCGTTCAAGCCAGTGATATCAATAGCGTCCGTCTGCACTCTTAAGCCCTCTAGGAGTGCAGGTAGTCCTGTCACCTGAACACTGACCGGATCGACGGTAACATCCATCAGCCTGTAACCTGAAGCTGGTTCGCCGTCCCAACGAACAGTTATAGGCTTTTCAGCGAATCCGGCCATCTGGACTATGGGCAAAACGACCTCAACTTCGGATGGAACGACTGTTAATCCTACAACGCTGGCCACATTGCCATCAACATCAAAAAATGTTGGTTGGCGTTGTTCGATAATATCCTCGCGGTCGTCGTCAACAAAAACTGTAACGCGGCTCTCGGATAACTGATTGACACGTTCTGCTGGACCGGTAACCTGGATGACGTCCGGTTCAACCACTACTTCGCCGATACGATGACCTCTGGCAACTTCACCTCGAATTTGCAGAGAGACAGGAATTTCCCGGGTAACTATTTGATCAAGCCGTAATGTGGTTGATTCAGGAAACTGGTTCTGGATCTCAATCTGCTCTGAGCCACCGCTAACGATTATTTCGATTTCAGATTCGCCATATGGTATATCTGATAGGTCTATAACGGCAGAAAAATCGGCTGGAGAAATCTGGTCTAAAGCGGAAACTGCGCCTTCAATTGTAATGAAGACCGAATCTGGCGTTCGACCGATAACAATGGCATCGGCCGGTTTTCCGACAATCTCCACTGGTATTTCAATAATCCTTGATTCTACAGGGTCGGCCTGCCTAATGGCCGCTGCCCAAATCACAACCGCTAAAGCGACAGCGAATAACAGAGTGGGTATGTTGGAGACTACAAATCTTAGGAAACGCATTAAGAGCTCGATGATTGTGTGGTAGCAACGTTTCCGGACTGGACTGTAACTGGGCTGGTCTGGCCTTGGAGAAAAGCAGTGAGAATTACATCGAGACGTGAAGGATCTTGCCTTCGAAGAATTCTTCCATTATGGGCGATGGATACTTGGCCCGTTTCTTCAGAAACGACAATGACAACAGCGTCGCTGACTTCACTAATGCCCATGGCAGCTCGATGCCGGAGACCCATCTGTCGATCTGATAGAGATCTGGTTGATAAGGGTAGAACGCATGCAGCGGCCGTTAAACGGTCATTGTGTATAATAACCGCGCCATCATGCAGTTCTGTATGTTTATTAAATATGGTCAGAAGTAAGTCAGGCGAAAGTTTAGCATCAACAACGACGCCAGTCTCGATAAAATCCTGAAGACCAGTATCCTGCTCAATAACGATGAGGGCGCCATACCGCCGTTGGGATAAACGTAAAACAGCGTTGGCAATAATTAGCACTAGATCACTCTCTTGATTACGCCGAAAGATGCGGAAAAATCGATCTGTGCGTCCAAGCTGCTCCAGAGCGCGACGCAGCTCGGGCTGAAAAATGATAGGAACTGATACTATAAGTGCCGGTAGGGTGACTGTTACTAACCATCTAAAGCCAGTTAAATTAATTACACTGATTGAGATCACTACAAGCAATAAAACCAGGACAATTATTCCCCGGAATAATTGCACGGCGCGTGTTCCGCGCATTAGAAAGAAGAGGCCAAATATGATGCTGGCAACTAATACGATGTCGATAATGTGCGTTATCGGGCTTTCAGCGAAGCGGTCTAAGAAGTAAGAAATCTGTTCCAATTTAAGCTCCGTTCGAGAGCAGAAGGCGCTTTCTTAATCTGGCACATGCGACCACTTTAATAAATCCTTTAGGCTCATTTTAAGAGGTTAGTTGCAGTTTTGTTTTGATAGGGAAATAACACGTAATTATTCTGAGAAATCGAATGCGCTTTTACCAGAAATCGCAATCGAGAAGATCCATCAATTAAAGTCCACTCTGATTTTCTCCAGCAGCTGTCTGTAACTATCTTCATCTTCCGGTTCTAGTTGAAGTATTCTTTCAATGGTAATCATGGCTCCCCTTAGATCACCACTGTCCAATTGGGCTTCACCAAGTTCGTCGAGCAACTTGAGGGCCTCAGACTTACGTTCCTGCTTAAGGTATAATCGCACTAATCTATCGACTAGACCCAGCTCATTGGGCCGCTGTTCAACTAATTGCTCCAGGAAAGGGGGTATGCGAACCCCTTTCCCTTCCCTTACAAGCCGAATGAGAAACTGGTCCAACCATCCCACAGCCAGATCTGGCCGTTCAATCTTAAAAAAGAGGTCGATTAGCGTCGCAGCTGCATTTTCGTCGGTGGGATCAAGCTTGCTAAGTTCGGAATAAGCTGCAATCGCCTCCCTCCAATCAAGTCGTTGCATATCAATGTCAGCGATCCGCCTTAGAAGATTCGGTCTCCATTGTTGCCCATTTGGTAGTTGAGCTGTGATCTTTAATGCATTGACATATGCCGTTCTAGCCATGTCAACTTGGGCAAGACCGTAATAGATCTCACCAAGCGCAATAGCATGATCGACAGCTCGCTCTAATTGCTGGCTCTTCATTAGAAGCTCAACTAACTGTTTTCTTGTCGGAATATCAGTGGGCGCATATTCGAGAGCTCTCTCGTAAGTGTCAACTGCTGCTTTTATATCACCTCGAACATTATAAGTATCACCAATCATCACAAACTTTTCGACGGCGATATTGATCCGGTCTTGATCAGCCATCAATTGGGCTAACTGCAGGTGTCCGGGCAAAAAGTCTGGTGAGAGCTGAATGGCTCTATAAACCTCTTCAACAGCGGTGTCAAACTTTCCTCGTCCTGAGTATTGTTGGCTTAGATGGAGCGATTCCAGCACCTGGGTAGAGCCGGCAATAAGCATATCGCCTAGGATTAAAACCTGGTCGTTTAGAGAAAGATCATTCAGCCGGTTCCGGGCTGTATGAACCTTGGCTTCCCACTCGCCTTGTCCTAAAAATGAAGTTAGTGAATTGACGAATCTCGTCGCCTTGTCAGGATCTCCACTGCTTAAAAGATCGCCCTCTAAATAGTCATATAGCTCAACAACCCTATCGGTTTGATTTTCGCGAACCGCACCAAGATCAATGATCTTAAGAACAGTGACGAGATTCTGAACCGCTGGTCCAGTTCTTCCAAGTGATCCGTAAATAGCACCCGTTGCATAATGACTGGCTAAACGATAGGTTTCGCTTTGGGCAGATTTTTGAAACTGACCAATCGATTTATCTAATTGGGACTGAGATTGGTACAAAATACCTAGAGAAAAATTTGCAGCTGTATTGGTAAATCCACCCTCGATGGCACTTTCAAGACAGCTGATAGCCTCGCTGATCATCCCACGGGTTTGAAAGTCGAGCGCTTGGCTGATAAAGGCATCCCTTTCGAGCACACTCATGCCTTCAGTGGATTCTGAAGTGTTGTCATTGCTTTCATTTGCAAAGATTTCTGTGGCTAATTCCTCTAAGGCGACTTTTTGCGCACTTTCGATTGGATCTTTCGCGGGTTCCTTTTCTTTTGTGGGCTGCCAGTCGATTAAGTCACTTTCTAGAGCGCTAACTGCACGCTCCACTTTATCTGGAACTTCTCCTCCTTCCATTTGAGTGTCAACAGTCGGGGGTTCTGCATCATTAAAAAGAGTATCGCCCCGTTCGACCAGTTCTATGGCTGTCAACACATCGGGGTTACGGGGATTCAAATCGAGAGCTAATTGGCATGCTTTTAACGCTTTTGATTTCTCGCCACGCGTGCTGTATATCCTGGCGATAGCTAAATACTCGCGAACCGCATTTGTCGTGAGCCCTTGTCTTTTATAAACGGCCGCCAACCGTTGATGACCACTCAACAAATCTGGCTCCAGTCGAACAGCTCTTAACCAATTCCCCACCGCTTCGTCTAACCTCCGGCGTCTAAGCTGGATTTCTCCAATTGCCATATATGTCTGGCCGGCGTCGTGGAGAAATCCTAGCCTTTCTTGGACATCGGCAACGTGCTTCAAATAAATCATTTCGCCGCGTGAGTAGCGAGCAGCTAATTTGTAGTTATGCAGGGATTGCTCTAAATCAGCGAGTTCAAAGTACGCCATGCCGAGCCCCGCGTAAGGTGCGGGTTCTTCAGGGCTAAAGTTAATGGCCCTTTGAAACTCTTGAATTGCATACTCCCACTGCTGGTCCCAGCTGAAGGAGTGCCCCTGCATCAAGGCTTCTTCATATTGAGTACGGCTATTAGACAAAAACCATCTCCGTTCTGTAAGTTCTCCTAAAACTTATCCATTGAGCACCAATTAATGTTAAAAACCTATCACAATTTAAGCTGTCGACGATGCTCAGACAATCTCAGGAAAAAGTATAGCGCCTTCGTCAATCCTTAACGTTATAGGTCGGGATTGCCCATAATTGAGTATACCACAGGGAAGATCGGTCGAAAAGATTTGATTAAACATAATATTTGCCTTAATATGTCCATTATGTTATGGTAAGATAATTCTCGCAGAGGGGATGTCACCTAGATGAGTTTGGGTGCAGTTCAAATAGGTTTGCAGGTAGGTAAGAATATCAGATTGCTGAAACAGCCAACTCGCGATCTATATTGATCAACCCGATCTTTGAAAATGCATACATCTGACACGCCCACCAGGAGGGCAAAAGGTAGGTGACATTATGGATAAGAATCAGACACGACTCATTATCTTCGTCGTCGTCGCATTTACCATCGGCTGGGCCATTGGTTTGTTTCTCTTTGGATGGGGGATTTGGCCCGTTGAATATACGGGAGCCGCTCCCGATGATTTGTCTCTTGATGACCAGAAGATCTACCTGGTAGCATTAGCCGACCTCTATTCCTTTGATAACAACAGTAATCGGGTCAAGAATGCCCTGCAAAATTGGCCAAACGCAGACCAGGCCATCTGTTCATATGCTTCTGAGAGTCAAAACCAAGCCCAAGAATCTCGTTTACAATCCTTAGCCATAATTGTAAATAATGGCCAGGGTTGTACTGGCGTGGAGACCATCTCTACTGTAGAAGAAAGCGATGGGCGAAATCCGTTCTTCTGGGTGCTCGCTTTGGTCTCCTGTTCCTATTGGTAATAGTGTTGGCTGCAATATTCCTTGTGTGGCAACGACGCGGCAGCCAATCCCCAACTGCAGGACCCAGCGAATCGTTTTCCCAACCCGTGTCTGTCATGGAAGCAAGTGAAAGTACAGCTGAGCAAGTTACCCCCATCGCTCGGTTTGAAACTACTTATGTTCGAGGACATGATACTTATGACGACTCCTTTAGTATAGAGAATACTGAAGGCGATTTTCTTGGCGAATGCGGCGTTGGCATATCGGATACTATCGGAACCGATTCACCGAAGAGTGTTTCAGCCTTTGAGGTTTGGCTGTTTGATAAGAATGATATTCGCACAGTCACAAAAGTGATTATGAGCGACCATGCCTTTTTCGATGACGCGATAAAGGCAAAGCTGGCGCCTAAAGGTGAACCAGTATTAGGGCGACCTAATGAAACTATAGTATTAGAAACAGCATCACTGATTGTTAACGCTGAGATTACAGAGATGGAGTATGGGTCAGGCACCTTACCGCCGCAAAGTTTCTTTGAGCGGTTTACTGTAGAATTATCAGCCTGGGCTAAAGACGGGGAGATAGAAGAACAGTCTGATATACGAAGCCGGGTGGACGAGATGCTTGAGTTCTGAGCAGGTTGAAAAGCTCCACTTAAATCAGAAGCAAGAGGACCTCTTGATATTTAATAAGAGGTCCTTTTTTTGTGAAATATCCACTTTGAGCTTCCAGGCAGTGGAAGATTCAGGCGCGCGAGTAGGGGTCAAACAATTTTTCCCATTCTTCCAAGGCGAAACGGTCCGTCATACCGGCGATATAATCAGCAATAACCTTTGGAATAGATTCTGAACTTATCCGGTATTGGATTTTGTCGGGCAGCATTCTTGGTTCGCTTACATATGCTTCAAATATTTGCTTAATAAACCTTTCAGCCTTGGTTTGCATGCGCATAAGGCGATAATGACGGTACATGCGCTCATAGAGGAAATCCTTTAAGGAGCGAGTTTGAGTATTGAGAGTTGGCGAGTAATTGACCATGTTTAAGTCAAGGTTCTGCAGTTGATCGGAGGATGCCACCTTCCTTTGTTCAAGGTTTGCCGCTGATGTTTCAACAACATCATTAACCATTAATCCGATCAACTCGCGAATTAACTGGCGGTGGGTAATCTCAGTAAACGACTGCCCGTTCCAGCCAATATCTTCTTTTAAAAGCCCCCAAAGTTCGAGTGGCGCCAACTCTCTATGATGAAACAATCCAGCACGTAGGCCATCTTCTAAATCGTGGGCATTGTAGGCGATTTCATCGGCAACGTTGGCGATTTGAGCCTCAAGCGAAGCCCTCTTTTCTGGTTCATAATTTATAGCATCACTTTTGTCATATTCGGTTTCGTGTTTCAGCATTCCTTCGCGAGTTTCATAGGTGAGGTTCAGCCCCGGAAAATCTGGATAACGGTTTTCTAAGTGGGTCACGATACTGTAACTCTGGGTATTGTGATTAAATCCCCCATGGTCTTTTAACAAGCTATTTAATGCGGTTTCTCCAGCGTGGCCGAAGGGAGGGTGTCCCAGATCGTGGGCAAGGCATATTGCCTCAGTCAAATCCTCGTTTGCTCCTAAGCCTCTTGCGATTGACCGTCCAAGCTGGGAGACTTCAAGTGTATGAGTTAAACGAGTTCGATAGTGGTCGCCCTCGTAAAATACAAATACTTGCGTTTTGTATTCCAATCTTCGAAAGGCGGTTGTGTGAATGATACGGTCCCGGTCTCGTTGAAAAGCTGTCCTCGTCGCAGATTCCTTTTCTGGGTGAGCCCGTCCCTTTGAATTGGCGCTTCTAAGAGCATATGGCGCTAAAATCTGAAATTCCAACTGTTCTAATTCTTTCCTCTTTCGCTGAAAGTTCATCGACCCAAAACCTCGCTCAACTTGCCATAATCCTGGAGCAAGTGTAACATAAACCCTTGGGCAAGGAAATGGACCAGTCACAGCGCAAGAGTATGAGCATGGTGTTCGTCCTGGTAATAAGCGCCATATTCTGTGCCTTAGCCACGTTCATTGCCATCACTCTGGTAGCTAATCGTGATAGAACCGCAACATCTGTCCAACTGAATCTACCTGAAGATGTCGTTGTTGATGATTTACTGATCTCGCTAAATAGTGATCCAGAGAAGGCAGTATTCTTACCGGCTGAACCGGTCTCGTCGCCTGACCCCGAGAGTATTGAATCTGCTCAAGAAAACAGCGAGATTGAATCTGCAATTCCTGATCTGGTTCAATCTCCAGAGCATGTAACGCAGCAAGACCAGGAACCACCCACACCACAAAGCCAGATGATCACTATTCCATACAACGTCCTGCCAGGAGATACCCTTTACAGTATCGCCAGCAAACACGACACTTCGATTGAGCTGATGGCAATTAATGGAATAGACAGCGGGGATATTGTTGCGGGTTCAACCCTGGAGCTCCCGGTAGCCAATCCTGCTTTCTGCCCCGGTATGACGCCTCACATTGTACGGCGAGATGATACGGTTTTCAGTCTGGCTCGAACGTATGGGACAATCGTAGAAGAGATCATTGCAGCAAACACCCTGGATGCAAACGCAACAATCTATATTTCAGAAGTAATTTGTTTGCCTTAAGCCGCCCCATGATTTTTGGCGCAAAAATGGCTGACATCCATCACTCGTCTTATGAACCCTGTCGACTAGAATAGCTGGTGAATGCACCATTTCAATCATCAGCGAGAAGCCGGCAACACGAAACAGCGTCTTTTTTTCACCAACACTGTTATTTAAGAAATCAAGTCCTTGTTAAGGAAAACAGCAATGGAAAAGCAAACTATTAAGGATATCGATCTTAGTGGTAAGAAAGTTTTAACCCGGGTTGATTTTAACGTGCCACTGAGCAGCCAAGATCCCAACGAGGATATATTCGTTACTGATGACACCCGGATATTAGCGGCAATTCCGACAATAAATTTTATACTAAATGAGGGTGCTTCTTTAATCCTCTGTTCCCACCTAGGGCGTCCAAGGTCGGCGAATGACACGCAGTTTGCTATGAGACCAGTGGCCCTCCGGCTTGAAGAGTTATTGGGCCGTCCTGTTATTAGGGTGAATGAAGTAGTTGGCAGTGAGGTGTCAGAGGCTGTTGACAAGATGCAAGCCGGACAAATTATTCTTCTTGAAAACACACGATTTCTCCCTGGAGAGAAAGAGAATGACCCAGACCTGGCGCACAAATTAGCCCTCCTGGCTGATGTCTATGTCAACGATGCCTTTGGATCAGCCCATCGTGCCCACGCAAGCACAGAGGGCGTCGCGAGGGCAATGCGTGCGAAGGGGGGACCAGCAGTGGCTGGTTTACTGATGGCGAAAGAGATCAGCGCTCTTTCAAAAGCTGTGTTGAATCCAGCTCACCCCTACGTAGCAATTTTAGGCGGCGCGAAAATTGCCGACAAAATTATACTGATTGAAAATCTTCTTAGGGTAGCTGACAGGCTGCTAATAGGCGGCGGCATGGCCAACACTTTCTTGAAGGCCCAGGGCTATGAAGTCGGCGATTCTCTGGTTGAGGAGGAGGCGATTCCCGAAGCGATTCGATTATTAGAAACAGAATCAGAGAAAATCCTGCTGCCTGTTGATGCCATAGTAGCTGGAGAAGTAAAAGCGGACACAGAGGTAGCCGAAGTCACTATTGGCGACGTTCCAGCGGATAAGATGATATTGGATATTGGTCTGGTTACTATTCAACACTTCAACGGCGCTTTACAAGGCGCCAAGCTTGTCGTTTGGAACGGACCGATGGGTGTATTTGAAATTCAGCGTTTCGCTGCTGGAACCAATGCTTTGGCAACCATCCTGGCTGGGCTAGCGAGCCAGGGAACGGAAGTGATTGTCGGGGGAGGAGATTCGGCCGCTGCAGTAGCACAAGCCGGTTTGGCCGAAAGAATGAGCCATGTGAGCACTGGGGGCGGCGCCAGTCTCCAATTCCTGGAAGGAAAGAGCTTACCTGGCATAGAAGCGCTAGACGACAAATAGCGTGATTTAGCAAAAGAGATGGCGGCGCCAGTCTCTAATTCCTGGAAGGTAAAAGTTTGCCTGGCATAGAAGCTCTAGACGACAAATAGCGCGATTTAGCAAAA
>PVMS01138429.1_pt1 | contig 11924 bp, 9 predicted proteins | sample 1853461 | NCBI WGS metagenome assembly PVMS01 (sample SAMN08582032, study PRJNA380276) | Marine sediment metagenome, whole genome shotgun sequencing project. | isolation source: ocean sediment barecode stripped | collected 2017
GACGCGAAATGCGACCGCGTTTGACAGCGACAGTGAACTAATGTCGCCCGGACTCATCTGCTCACTCAGTCCTGCAGTCGCGCCGCTCGTGTCAATTGGAACCGCCCAAAACGGCGTGCCGATGCGAGGAAAGAAAACCCACATCGAGAGTGTCAGCGGCAGTGCATATGCCATGAGCCTGGCACCGGTTTTGAAACTGTCGGCGACACTCGACTGGCTGCTGAGCGACATTCGCAGCCAAGCGGTCATTGTGAAAAGTACGCCTGCAATCAGGTACGGCAGCGACCAGATGTACTGTTCACGCAGTAGCGACGACATGATCAGGAAAATTGAAATAAAGAGCAGCACAAACTGGTCACGCCGCTGTTTGGTCTCGAGCAACTTGAGTGCGGCCATGACCGCGAGCAGTGCCGACCCGGGCCCGACGCCACTGACAGAATCATAGGAAGCGAGAACGCCAATGCAACACATCAACGACAGGATGATGCGCAACCACGCTGGCGGGAGTCGCTGTCGTTTGTGCTCAACCTGCAGCCGCCATGCGCAACAGAACAGGAATATGAAAGTCACCCAGATCGGCAAGTACTTGACGTGTGGCAGGACCGAGAACGCCAGCGCACCCAGCGTCCAGGGCAAGCTGGCGAGAAGTGAGCCGTCGGTGCCTGTACGTTTGCTCATGCTGCCCGATCCTGAACCTGTGCCGGTGGCTCATTGAAAAAGGCAAGGGACTTGAGGCAGTTGTGCCGCTGCGCCTCGCCGTGCGCTGGCGGAAATTCATGCCCCGGTAAACGCAGACCATAGTCACGCTGCGTTTGATCGGCATCGATGATCCAGCGCGTCAGTATCGACAGACGCTGCTCGACGTCATTGTCGTCAATTCCTTCAAAGTCGAACCATTGGCTACTGGTGTCCGCACCCGAAAATTGTTTGGAAAATAATTCGCCAGTGCGCGCATAAGCTTTCCATGCAACATGTCGTGGCGAATCACCGACGTTGAATTTACGCAGTCCCGCGAAATCCTCCTCACCGCGTGCATCATGTTGACGGTGGCCGTGTGCAGTTTGTGTCGGCGGTGGCTCGGGTGCGTAGTCAGCAGGCTTTGGATAAACGACGCCCTGCAAATCCATATGTAGCCAGGCCCATGCGCGAAATAGTTCGAATGGGAACAGGGTCTTGATACCAAATCTGTCCAGTCGGATATGACCGCGCTGTTTCGTGGGAATTTCGAGGTGGAAGATGCGGCTTTCACCCGGTGCAAGATCGGCGATCATGCTGGTCGTGCCACCGGCGACTATCTGCAAATACGGTCTGCGGGTTTTCGAATGGTTGGTGATTGCGATCTGGAATTCGGCAGCCTGACCAGCGAAGACCGGATCGACACCGGCAAAGCTCAGTTCCAGCCCAACGAGATTGCGCTGGCACTGATGCATTGCAACGAAACCAAGGCCGGTCAGCAGAAACGTCAGTCCAAAGGACAGGTTATTGTTGTAGTTCATCGAGCCGAGCAGCATCGTAAAAGCCATCAATGCGAATACGAGTCCTACTGCCGTCGGTAGTATGTAGACACGACGCGAATGAAGTTCTGTGACCGGGCGATCTGTACCCTGACGTTTTCGGGCCCAGCGTTCCGCTTTAGCCTCGACGGCCCGGCGGTACGTTCCGGGTCTAAGGTATTGCCACGGAATCGAGGACATGTCGACTGAGTTCGGCAGGCGTCCTGAATGCAGAATTACTTGCCGGTTTGATGCGATGGCCGGCGACAGCGGCAAATACCGCCTGCACGTCGTCCGGGAATACACCCGAGTGGTTCTCGATAAACGCATGCGATCGGGCCGCGGCCACGATGGCAAGTGAACCACGTGGTGACAGTCCGGTTTCGATTTCGGGTGACTCGCGCGTAAATCGTACCAGTGCCTGCACGTAGTCAACGAGTGGGTCAGTTATGTGTATTTGCGCCGCAGTCTCCTGAAGCTTGATCAGAATATCCGCGTTTAGTGTTGGCTTGATTTCTTTCAGGAGTTCGCGCCTGTCACTGCCCGTTATCAGGGCACGTTCGCTTTCCTCATTCGGATAACCGAGCTCAAGGCGCATCAGAAAGCGGTCGAGTTGTGATTCCGGTAGTGGAAAGGTGCCGATCTGATCCGATGGATTCTGCGTTGCCACAACGAAGTAGGGCGTAGGCATTTCGTGCGTTTGCCCGTCCACCGATACCTGGTGCTCTTCCATTGCCTCCAGCAGTGCACTTTGTGCTTTTGGCGTGGCGCGATTGACCTCATCGGCGAGAACAAGCTGCGCGAAAATCGGTCCGGGCTGAAACCTAAACTCACCTTGTTGCTGATGGAAAATCGAAACGCCCACGATATCCGCAGGCAGAAGGTCGCTGGTAAACTGGATGCGTTGGTAAGTCAGGCCAAGTACGCGCGCTAGTGACTGCGCGAGAATGGTCTTGCCCAATCCGGGGAGATCTTCGATCAGAAGGTGGCCGCGGGCCAGCAGACAGGCGAGGGCGAGTGATATTTCCTGATCCTTGCCGAGTATGATAGTGCCGAGCGATTGCCGCGCCTTGTTCACGGCCGCGCGTTGTGAATCTGCGCCCAATGGCAATTGTTCCAGGGTGCTTCCGCGCTGCATCTGATACTCCTGTTCTTGTGATCCGGATGCCCGATTGGGCGATCGCGACACCATAATCGCGGATCACCGCTGTCAATGCATCCTGCGCCCGTCAGGATTGTGAACCAATCCTCAAAATCCTGCTATCAAAGGTCGTCCAATCGGCTAAGTTGCTCATGGAGCTGCGAAATCTGCTGTTCAAGCTCCGCGACCTGTTGCCTGGTCTTTGTGACCACATCGGCAGGGGCATTGTTCACAAAATCCTGATTGTCGAGCTTGCTCCGCATGCGCTCGAGGTCGGTATTACCGCGCTGGAGTTGCTTGCCTAGACGTGCTTTCTCGACTTCGACATCAATGATCCCGGCCATTGGCACGAGTAGGCGCATGTTGCCGAGGAGTGCGGTTGCAGAGGCCGGCGCCTCTTCACCTGCAGTCAGTGAGCGGACGGACTCAACCCGCCCGACGCGCGTCAGGAGGTGTTCGTTTTGTTGTGCGAATTTGCGGTCTTTTTCTGCCGCGTTCTCCAACAATACAGGCAGGGGTTTGCCAGGCGATATGTCCATTTCTCCGCGAATTTGCCGGATTCCAAGGATGAATTGTTTTACCCACTCGATTTCCTCTTCGACCGCTGGGCCGGTCGGGTGAGTATTGGCACCGGGAAACTCCTGCAACATGATCGTGTCACCATCTTTGCCCGCAATTGGCGCAACCTTGGCCCAGATTTCTTCGGTAATGAATGGCATCAGCGGATGCAACAATCGCAACAGCTCTTCGAGGACCTCAATCAATGTCAGGCGCGTGCCACGCTTTTGTGCATTGGTTGCCGTATCGGATTGCAGGACCGGCTTGGAAAGCTCCAGGTACCAGTCGCAAAACTCATGCCAGGTAAATTCGTAAATTGTCTGCGCCACCAGGTCGAGTCGATAGTTTGCAAAATTATCGTGCACTGAAGTGATCGCCGCATGTAGTCGTGAGCGAATCCATTTGTCTGCGGCACTGTATTCCGGTTCACCCTCTTCGAGGGCATCGGTATTCATCAGTACATAACGCGACGCATTCCATAATTTGTTGCAGAAATTCTTGTAGCCCTCGATCCGCCCAAGATCGAATCGAATATCCCGACCAGTCGTTGCAAGAGATGCAAACGTGAAACGCAGGGCATCGGCGCCATATTCGTCGATCCCGTTCGGAAATTCTTTTTTGGTCGCCTTCTCGATCTTTGGTTTCAGATGCGGTTGCATGAGCCCGGCTGTTCTTTTTTCCAGCAACGTTTCGAGATCGACACCGTCGATCAGGTCCAGTGGGTCCAGGACATTGCCCTTGGACTTCGACATCTTCTGTCCGTCGTGATCGCGGATCAGTCCGTGTATGTACACCTCGCGAAACGGCACGTCGTCCATAAACTTGAGTCCGAGCATGATCATCCTGGCCACCCAGAAGAATATGATGTCGAAGCCTGTGACCAGTACCTGGCCCGGATAGAATAATTTTAGTGATTCAGTTTTCTGCGGCCAGCCCTGCGTGGTGAAAGGCCACAAACCGGACGAAAACCAGGTGTCCAGAACGTCGTCATCCTGTCGCAGTGCTACAGCATCATCGATGTTGTGCTTCTTGCGTACCTCGTCCTCGTTGCGGGCGACGTAAACATTGCCGGCGTCGTCGTACCATGCCGGTATCCGGTGTCCCCACCAGAGCTGCCGGCTGATGCACCAGTCTTTGATGTTGTGCATCCATTCGAAGTATGTCTTCGACCAATTGTCCGGGATGAATCGAACTTCACCTGATTCGACGGCCTCAATAGCCGGTTTCGCCAGTGGCGCGATATCGACGTACCACTGATCCGTCAGGTACGGTTCAATCACCGCGCCGCTGCGATCACCACGCGGCAGCGTCAGCTGGTATTCCTCGACCTTGTCCAGCAAGCCCAGTTTTTCCAGGTCTTTGACAATTTTCTTGCGCGCCTCGAATCGGTCGAGACCACGATAAGGCTCAGGCGCCGATTCATTGATTGCTGCATTGTCATCGAGAATATTGTACTCGGGCAGATCGTGCCGCTTGCCGATTTCGTAATCATTGAAATCGTGCGCTGGCGTAATCTTGACGCATCCGGTACCGAAGTCCGGATCGACATACTCATCGGCGATGATTGGCATACGGCGCTCGACGAGTGGCAAGATGATTTCCTGCCCGACAAGATGCCTGTAGCGATCATCGTCGGGGTGCACCGCAACAGCACTATCGCCTAGCATCGTTTCGGGGCGCGTTGTCGCGACGATAAGATGATCGTTGCCTGACGCCAGCGGATATCGAAAATGCCAGAGATGTCCCGACTCTTCGCTGTCCAGCACCTCCAGGTCGGAAAGGGCGGTGTGCAATACCGGGTCCCAGTTGACGAGTCGGTTGCCGCGGTAGATCAATCCATCGTCGTGGAGTTTGACGAACACCTCGATTACAGCCGCCGATAATTCGTCGTCCATCGTGAAGCGATCCCGCTCCCAGTCGACGGAGGCGCCAAGGCGCCGCAACTGCTTGCAAATATGACCGCCTGACTCGTCCTTCCATTTCCAGACGCGCTCTACGAATTTTTCGCGCCCGAGTTCGATCCGTGACGTGCCTTCATCCTGGAGTTGCCGTTCGACTACCATTTGCGTGGCGATGCCAGCGTGATCCATGCCTGGTTGCCAAAGCGTGTTGCGGCCCCGCATCCGGTTATACCGGATTAACGCATCCATGATCGTGTCCGAGAAGGCATGACCCATGTGCAGCGTGCCGGTTACATTCGGTGGCGGAATGACGATGCAGTAGGGATCACCGTTGCCGCTCGGTGCGAACCAGCCATTCTTTTCCCAACGCTCATAGTGTCGCTGCTCTATCTCCTTAGGGCTGTATGACTTGTCCATGAATTGATAGGCCGGAATTTTTCGATTGAATGAGGGGCGGGAACTGGTTGTGGATCTACAACTTATGAGTATCGAGTGTATCCCCCCGGTCACGATAATCAACAAATCGTTTACGGCTTCGGTTCCTGGCGTCTTCGTCGGAAGTTACAATTTCTGCAACACGCGGAAAAGATGCCGCGATCGCTGGAACTTCCTCGCTCAGATTGATGAGCAAGTCACAATCCCGGGACGGTGCGGTTTCGCAACCGATCGTGATCGGTGCCGGAGTGTCGGACGCCGGAGTGCCGAGAACTTCGTGAGGAACAAAACTCCCGTCCCTGAATGTCCACAACAGGTCATCGATCTGTTGCACTGATTGACGATCGGAAGTGTGAATATGGACGGTATTGTTGAGACGGTAGGCCTTTTCGGCAAGGCGGCAGGCAAATCGTTGCCGGGTCTGTTCGCCCGAGCCGCCGATTACGTAGAAATCAACCTTTGACACGATCAGGGCAGGGCGCCCGCCCGCTTTAACAGGAATTCGGTCAACATGGGCACGGGGCGACCGGTGCTGCCTTTTTTGCCACCGGCTCGCCAGGCGGTGCCCGCTATGTCGAGATGGGCCCAATTGATGCCTTTTGTGAACTTGCTGAGGAAGCAAGCGGCGGTTATCGCACCGCCCTCGCGACTGCCGATATTGGCGAAGTCTGCAAAATTACTGCGCAACTGCTTTTCATACTCTTCAGCGATCGGCATACGCCAGGCGCGATCATCGGCAGCGATTCCCGCATCGGTGATGTCATTTGCAAGATCATCGTGTTTGCTCATGACAGCGGTTCGGTGATGCCCCAATGCGATGACACATGCACCGGTCAGCGTTGCAACATCTATCAGCACATCCGGTTTGAAGCGACGTGCATAGGTTAATGCGTCGCACAAAATCAAACGGCCTTCGGCATCGGTATTCAGAATTTCGATCGTCTTTCCAGACATACTGGTGACGATATCGCCCGGACGCGTTGCCGTCCCGCTCGGCAGGTTTTCACAGGTTGGGACAACAACATTCAAATTAATGGGCAGTTTCAGTTTCGCGGCTATCGACATTGTGGCAATGACGCTCGCGGCACCGCACATGTCGAACTTCATTTCATCCATGCCGGGGCCTGGTTTCAGGGAAATGCCACCTGCATCGAATGTAATGCCTTTACCAACCAGTACCACCGGTTTCTTTTTTCCAGCACCCCGATACTGCATCACGATCAACTTGGCTGGTTCTTTTGTGCCGTCAGTGACCGAAAGGAAAGAATGCATTCCAAGGCGTTTTATCTCTGCCTCACCCAGGACTTTCGTCGTCACGCTGCGTTGCTGGCGAGCGACTTTCTGTGCAGCTCGTGCAAGGTAAGAAGGTGTGCACACATTGGCCGGTAGATTGCCGAGATCGCGCGCGAGTGACATGCCCTCAACAATGACCTGTGCGTGCTCAGCGCCAAGTATCGTTTTCGCTGCATCGCCGCGCTTCTCAACAGCAAGACCGATCTTCTTTATTAAAGGAGTGCGTCGCTTCTTTCCGCTTTTCATTTCAGTGAAGGAGTAAAAACAGTTTCCTGCCGTTTCGACGGCGTAACGCGCGAGGTAATACGGACTGGATCCAGCCACGTCTTCAAGCGTCAGATAATTCACGATGTCGCGAACTTTAGTACCTTTGATCAGTTTAATGGCGGTTTCGTTTGCGAGCCGAAACTGGTTGACGCCGAACTCACCTGATTTTCCGAGACCGACAACAAGGACACGCTGTGACCGGACTCCGGGTACTGCTGGCAATAAAAGACAGGTGCCCGAACGACCCGAAATATCGCCGTCTTTAATATGGCGCTTGATCAGTCCCTTGCTGGCAGCATCGATCGCGGCCGCGCCGATACCAGGCTTGCCTTTTTCATAGACTCCGACAATGACGCAGCCTCCCGCTCGGCGGGATGCCGCACTTGTAGTCGTAAAGAATTCCATACGCAAGGGCCCTTTCTTGCCAAAGCCGTCAAAAATCACCTGTGCGGAGGCGCCAGGGACGCCGAAAACGAAGGTTCAGGTGAGGCTCCGACCTTTGATCTTGTTATTGAACGTCCCCCAGGTCATGTGAACCAGGGGCTGTCCCGGACATTTCAAAAGCGGTAGTCTAACCGATCCGGCCGAACAAGGGCCATGTCCAGCTGTCCGAATATCAGGTAAATCACAGATATAGCAATGCTTCGCATACTCGATCGATACATATTCCGTGAGATTGCGCAGACCTGGCTGGCAGTAACAATGGTGCTGCTTTTCATCCTGCTGACGAACCAGTTTGCCCGGGTTCTCGGTGATGTCGCCAAGGACAAACTACCAAAAGACGCGATTTTTCAAATTATCGGATTGACCGGATTGCAGTACCTGACGATCCTGGTGCCGATTGGCTTGTTTATTTCCGTAATGCTCGCGCTCGGTCGTTTGTATGCCGATAGCGAAATGCCGGCAATGATGGCCTGTCGGGTTGGACCGCTCGGCATTTACCGTCCGCTGTCCTGGATTATGATTCCGCTCGTAGCAGGCGTCGCCTGGCTCGCGATGGATGTAGCGCCTCGTGCCCTGACGGAAATCGAACGCATTGGAATGGAAGCGCGCCGACAGGCGGATCTCGCGAGTATCGAACCTGGTCGCTTTACGAGTGACAAAACTGGTGGCGCCGTGGTTTACGCTGAAAAAGTGCTTGGACCGGGAACGGTCGAGAATGTTTTTCTGCAACGGCGTGCCGAGAATGGCCGTATTGAAGTTGTTATCGCGGAACGCGGCGAGCAACGCGACTCGGACGATCCGAATACCCGTTATTTTATCCTGTATAACGGGCGGCGTTACGAAGGCGTGCCTGGTACCTCCAATTTCCGCGTCATGAAATTCGCGGAACACGGAATTCCTTATCGCCTTCCAGGTGTCGAGGATCCGGAGCTCGAGCCACGCGCAATGAAGACAGCCGGTCTGATCTCGTCGTCAGATCCGACCCTTGTTGCAGAATTGCACTGGCGTATTGGCGTGCCGCTCGCGACACTAATCCTTGCGTTGATCGCCGTGCCGCTGAGTCGAATTCAACCCAGGCAAGGACGATACGGGCGCCTGATGATCGGGCTGCTCGTATTCATTATCTATTTCAATCTACTGAGCGCCGGTAAGGCGTGGATCGAACAAGGTACGGTGTCGGGTTCGGTTGGCCTGTGGTGGGTCCATGCACTGATGTTGTCGTTCGCGCTGGCGATGCTTGGAATACAGAACGGCTATCACCGCCGCCTGTTCACGCTCCGGACTGCGTAATGGGACTCCTCAGCAGTTACCTCATGCGCACGATCCTGGCCAGTACTTTAATGGTCATGCTCGTGTTGCTCGCATTGGCCGGACTATTTGAATTTATCGGTCAGCTTGAGGACACGCAGGGAAATTACGGCGTTCCCCAGGCGCTCCTGTTTACAGCACTCCGGCTGCCCCAACTTTCGTTCGAGATGATACCGATTGCCGCGTTAATCGGATCACTGCTGGGACTTGGCAGTCTCGCAAACAACAGTGAACTGGTTGTGATGCGCACAGCGGGATTATCGGTTACGCGGCTTGCCGGGATGGTCGCGATCTCCGGTGTGGTGCTTGTGATCTTTACCGCGGTAATTGGCGAATACATTGGTCCGCCGCTCGACTATTTCGCAAGGACGATGCGTGACGAAGGAAGATATGAGCAGGTCGACAGGGATATCGGCAGTGCCGCTTGGGTGAAGGATGGTCAGGTGATACTGCACCTGCAACGAATCAATCCTGAGTTTGAATTTGGCACGCTCTACATGTTTCGTTTTAACGAAGACAATACGCTGAGTTCTATTGCACGAGCAGAAAATTCAGGAATCGACGATTCTGACAAATGGATCCTGGAGAACTTCCGGGAAACCCGGTTCCGTGATGATGGTGTGCAGGTTGTTGAATCATCCGTTGCGGTCGAGTCGTTTGATTTGAATAGTGAATTGCTCGGCATCACACTCGTGAAGCCGGTAAGCCTGTCGGCCCGCGGCCTGATGAGTTACATCAGTTATCTCAGAAAAAATGATTTGAGCGCCGAACGATACGAAACTGAATTATGGTCGCGCGTCTCAAAAACCGCGACGGTCGCCATCATGCCGGTACTGGCACTTGCCTTCGTGTTCGGGTCATTGCGATCGACTGGATCCGGTAGCCGTCTTCTTGTCGGCGTGCTGATTGGACTTGGCTATTTTCTGGCGAGCGAGATGATCGCGAATTCGGGCCAGGTGTTTAACCTGAACCCTGCAATAGTCACCTGGGTGCCATCGATAGCCCTGCTGATGGTGACCGCGTTTGCCTTAAGCAGGGTGAGATAGTAGGAAATCGCGGCTGGTCGCTCACGCACATCCATGTGCTCCGCGACATTAGTACATCCATGTACAAAAAGCCGCTCCCACATTTGCTATTGGCACTGTGGGAGCGGCTTCAGCCGCGAATGATCAATCTGTCTTCGGATAATGCCGGAGGCACGTTCCCGACCATCGATCGTGCCACGCAAGTCCATCCTTGTCCCATAACTGCCACCAGAATCCGAGGCCAGCAGGCAGCCACGAAATTATCGCCGCGAAAAATCTTAAGGTAACTGCTGCGAATCCCGGCTTGCCACCGTCGAGAGTTTCTAATTGCAGGCGCCATGCTTGCATGCCCAGTGTCTGTCCGTGGATGGACCAGTATCCGGTGAAGAAAAAGTACGCGATCAATAGCAATGTCAATCGATAGAAGATGTCTCCGGGATCAACCGGCTCTCCTCCGCGAATAGCGACGAACGGCAATGTGCCAAGAAACATCAAGGCTAGAAGAAGCAAGCTGTCGTATATGATCGCGCCGAAGCGACGGCCCAGACTTGCGGTCGTCATACGCGTTTGATGACGGGGCAGGGCACTAGAGTGAGTCCCAAAAATCCGTCATTTTCTGCCGCGTTTCGGCGTTGGGCAGAGTGCCGAAACCAGCGCCAAGGTTGTCGACCATGTGATGTGGTTGGCTGGTTCCCGGAATCACGCAGGTTACGGCGGGGTGGCTGATAATGAACTTGAGGAAAAACTGTCCCCAGCTTTGAGCGAAGTCAGACGCCCAGTCAGGCAGTTCCCGGTTGCGTACCGCGGAAAACAGTTCGCCCTCCATGAACGGGCGGTTTATCAGGACCGCGATTCCGAGGTCCTGTGCGAGTGGCAGCACGCGTTGTTCCGCTTGCCGCTCGCCCATTGAGTAATTGATCTGAATAAATTGCGGCTTATATTCCTGCATCGCGCTTTCCATCGAGCGATGTGCGCTCGCCGTGTAATGGGTGATGCCGTTGTATCTAATGCGGCCGTCCTCCTGCCATTCCCGGATGGTCGCCATGTGAACGTCAACATCGCGCAGATTATGCACCTGCATCAGATCGATGACTCCGGCATTCATCAGCTCGAGCGATCTCCGCATTTGCGATTCGCCAGCCGATTTTCCGTCTATCCAGACTTTCGTTGCCAAAAACAGATCGTCGCGCTTGCCGTCGGCCCTAATGATATCGCCTACAATCTCTTCAGAACGGCGGTACATTGGTGACGAATCGATAACGCTGCCGCCCATTGCTACCAGCTGGTCGACGATCTCCTTCCGTGTTGCGATTTCCTCTCGAGACCCGGCAACGTCGAACACCTCCCAGGTGCCGAGCCCGACAACAGGAATCGATTCATCTGTACCGGGGATTGGCCGTGTCAGCATTTTCTCGGACTCCGAAAAAGAAAGTTTGGGGGCAACGCCCAGTGCGATTGCGGCAGTGAGCATATCGCGACGCTTCCACTTCATATTTCTCACGCGGGTACCGATGCGGACATAGCATCGTCACGGCGTCGATATTCGCGGCCAATCCATCTCACAATCAGCATCCAGATAACGGCGATTGGCACACAAACCAGTGCAACGCCGCTAAGGCCGATACTGCCGATGGATCTTATCGTCCAGGTCGACACAACATCCCAGCCACGATACACGGTTGTGTCGATGAAATTTTTCGCCTTGTACTTTGCCTCCGGTGAAACAACTGAGTACAGCATGTCGCTGGTCGGCTTTGAAAACCCGAAGCCGAGTGACCGACGTATTACCTGACATGCTGCGATGATTACGAAGGTTGGATTGAATGCAAGTAACACAAATCCGACGATCGACAGAATCGGTAGCAGGGACAGTGTCCATCCGATGCCCAGCTTTTTGACCGCGTGTTTGACCATGAGTAACTGACCGATGAACGATAGTCCGTTAATCGCTGCATCCATTAGAGCGAACCCTTGTGTCTGTCGATCCGCACCATCAAACGTGATACTGACCATCTGCGCCAGGTACATATACATCGCGCGGCCCAGGAAATTGGCGCAC
>PVMS01090348.1_pt1 | contig 11919 bp, 12 predicted proteins | sample 1853461 | NCBI WGS metagenome assembly PVMS01 (sample SAMN08582032, study PRJNA380276) | Marine sediment metagenome, whole genome shotgun sequencing project. | isolation source: ocean sediment barecode stripped | collected 2017
AGGGTTTTAGATTTCTGGCAATATTTATAACATCATTATCATAAAAATACAATCCGGGAACTGCAAAATTAGATTTGGGATGTTTTGGCTTTTCTGTTATTGAAACGGCTATACTATTTTCATCAAACTCAACTACACCATACCTTTGCGGATCTTTTACATGATACGCGAACACCACACCTCCATCAGGATCAATATTTTCCTGCAAAATTTTTCGAAGCCCGGTTCCATAAAATATATTATCTCCCAGGATTAAGGCACACTTCTCACTACCCACGAAAGATGCTCCAATTATAAAAGCCTGGGCCAATCCCTCTGGATTTTCCTGAACTGCATACTCAAACGAACAGCCTAGTTTTGTTCCATCTCCCAATAATTTTTCAAATAAGGGTAAGTCATTTGGAGTTGATATAATCAGGATTTCTCTGATACCAGCCATCATCAATACAGATAATGGATAATAAATCATAGGTTTATCATATATTGGCATCAACTGTTTGCTGATCGCCAGCGTTATTGGATGCAATCTGGTTCCTGATCCACCTGCCAAAATAATACCTTTCATAAATAATAATTATAGGTTATAATGTGCTTTATAGTAATCGCGATAGTTTCCGGAAGTTACATTTTCCAGCCAACTATCATTTAAAAGATACCAATCAACAGTTTGTTCAAGGCCTTGCTCAAAAGATAGGGAAGGCTCCCACCCCAATTCTTTTTTAATTTTACCAGCATCAATTGCATACCTTAAATCATGACCAGCCCGGTCTTTTACATAGGTTATTAATTGTTCTGAGGCGCCCTTATCACGCCCCAACTTTTGATCCATTATTCTACACAATAGTTTAACAAGATCAATATTAGTCCATTCATTCCACCCTCCGATATTATAGGTATCTCCTTCTTTTCCCTGGTGGAATAAAATATCGATGGCTCTGGCATGATCTTCAACGTACAGCCAGTCCCTGATATTTTTACCCTCCCCATAAATGGGTAATGCCTTATTATTTTTGATATTGTTGATGCATAATGGAATAAGCTTTTCGGGAAATTGATAAGGGCCGTAATTGTTAGAACAATTGGACACGATTATCGGTAGCAGATATGTATTCCGATAGGCTCTTACAAAATGATCTGAGCTGGCTTTTGAAGCAGAATACGGAGACTTGGGATCATAAGTAGTGGATTCTGTGAAAAATCCTTCATTCCCAAGAGAACCATATACCTCATCTGTTGAAATATGGTAAAACCGCTTGTTTGAAAAATCTCTCCAGGTATTCCGGGCAGCATTTAGCAAATTAACAGTCCCGAGAATATTTGTATTTATGAAAGCCATTGGATCTTTGATAGACCGGTCAACATGGGATTCTGCGGCAAGGTGAATAATGCCATCAAAATTATAGTCCGAAAATAAGTTATTAACGAAATCAATATCAGTGATATCACCTCGTATAAATGTATAATTTGGTAATCCTTCAACTTCTTTCAAATTTTCAAGATTCCCGGCATAGGTAAGATTGTCCAGGTTATATATCTCAATATCCGGATATATATTTGTAAATAATTTAACAACATGCGAGCCGATGAATCCGGCCCCCCCTGTGATTAATATGCTTTTATACATCAACCTGAAAATTATTTTTTTATATAATCACTGAAATCATTATGATCCTTGAAATACAATGCTTCTTTGGACAAAGATTTAAAATAAGAATACGTTAACTTCAAACCTTCTTGCCTGGATACAACCGGTTTCCAATTCAATAGTTTCTCCGCCAGACTAATATCCGGCTTTCTTCTCGTTGGATCATTCTGTGGTAAGGGTTTGGATACAATCTTCTGATTTGCACCTGTTAACATCAAAATTTCTTTGGCAAATTCCATGATTGTGATTTCATCCGGGTTGCCAATATTAACAGGATTTACATAGTCACTCATTAATAGCCTGTATATACCTTCTATCAAATCGTCAACATAACAAAAAGCTCTTGTCTGTGATCCGTCTCCAAATACTGTCAGGTCCTCTCCTCGAAGAGCCTGGCCAATGAAGGCAGGTAAAACCCTTCCGTCATTTAAACGCATTCTAGGGCCATAGGTATTAAATATCCTGATTATTCGGGTATCAACTCCATGATAACTATGATAGGCCATGGTAATAGCTTCCTGAAATCTTTTCGCCTCATCATATACCCCCCTTGGACCAACAGGATTTACATTACCCCAATAGTCTTCCTGTTGAGGATGAACAAGCGGATCTCCATAAACTTCAGAGGTAGAAGCTACCAGGATAGTTGCATTTTTTGACTTGGCAAGACCCAGCAAATTATGAGTTCCCAGAGAACCTACCTTCAAGGTTTGAATTGGAATCTTAAGATAATCAATCGGGGAGGCCGGCGAGGCAAAATGTAAAATGTAATCCAATTTGCCAGATACATGTACGAAATTTGAAACATCATGTTCATAAAAAGTAAACGACTTCAACTTAAATAACTCTTCAATATTTCGTAAGTCACCTGTAATCAGGTTATCCATGCCCAATACTTCATACTCTTCCTGAATAAAACGATCACATAAATGGGAGCCCAGGAATCCGGCAGCTCCAGTAATTAATATTCTTTTATTAGACATGTATTTCTTTTCTACCTATGCTAATATAACTAAAACCATGTTTTTGTATGGCATCCAATTCATATAAATTCCTTCCATCAAAAATTACTTTGTTGTTCATTAGTTGGCCCATAACCTCAAAGTCAGGTGTTCGGAATACCGGCCACTCTGTCACAATCAGTAAGGCATCAGCCCTTTCCAACACTTTATATTCTTCGCTACATAATTCAATCTTATCTCCAAGAATCTCACGGACATTTTCGCTCGCTTCTGGATCATAAGCCTTGATATGAGCTCCTTCAGCAATGAGTGATTCAATATTAACAATTGAAGGAGCTTCACGGATATCATCAGTGTATGGCTTGAATGATAATCCCCAAATAGCAATTGTTTTCCCTTTCAAATTGCCATTAAAGTAATTTTTTATTTTCTCAATCAACTTCACTTTTTGACTTCTATTTACATCAATCACTGAATTTAAGATCCTGAAATCATATTTTACATCACTGGCTGTTTTTGTAAGAGCCTGAACATCTTTTGGAAAACAACTTCCACCATATCCTATTCCGGCAAATAAGAATCGCTTACCTATTCTACTGTCAGTTCCGACACCTTTACGGACCATATCAACATCCGCACCTAATAATTCACATAAGTTGGCAATCTCATTCATAAATGTAATCTTGGTAGCCAGAAATGAATTAGCAGCGTATTTAGTGAGTTCTGCTGATCTTTCATTCATATATATCACTGGGTTTCCTTGTCTGACCAGTGGAGCAAAAAGCTCTCCTATAGCTTTTTTTGCTCTTTCAGAAGAGGTCCCAATCACCACCCTGTCGGGTTTCATAAAATCATCGACTGCAACTCCTTCACGCAGAAATTCAGGATTAGATACGACATCAAATTCTACAGTGGAATTTGCAGCAATTCTTTCTCTCACCTTTTCAGCCGTACCAACTGGTACAGTAGATTTATCAACTATAATTGTATATTCCTTTAATAATGGTCCCAAATCATCAGCTACCTGTAATACATACTTAAGATCTGCTGATCCATCTTCATCAGGAGGTGTGGGTAGAGCTAAGAAAATGATGGTGGCTCCCTCTATACCTTCTGCCAGATTTGTTGTAAAAGACAATCTCTTTTCTCGTTTATTTCTTTCAAATAAAACATCTAAACCTGGTTCATATATAGGGATTTCGCCATCTTTCAATCTTTGGATCTTTTTTTGATCAATGTCAATGCAACTTACATGGATTCCTGTTTCAGCAAAACAGGTGCCGGTTACCAAACCAACATATCCTGTTCCTACTACTGCGATCTTCATATATTTATAATTTTTATAACAAAAGTATAATTATTTTTTATGAGAATCTAATTATCACAACGATATTATCTCCAATAACTTTATTATATAACAGTTATTTTATTATTAAATTTTTTGGTTAAGGATAAGTTCATTACCTTTGCATTCCGTTTTTGAAAACAAAATAAACATGATCATAATTAACGTAAAAGAGAACGAGTCGATTGATAAGGCTTTAAAAAGATTTAAAAAGAAATTAGAAAGGACTGGTGTGCTTAAAGAAGTAAGAGCAAGATCTTTTTATGAAAAGCCTTCAGTTAAAAACAGGACCGTTCGGATAAAAGCTGCATACAGACAAAAAATGCAGACTCAAGAAAACCTGTAATATTTCATATTTCAACAAAAAATCATTAAGTTAGTTTTCCTTAGAAGAAGGAAATGTAGCTTGATGATAGGATCTTTTCTAAAATATCTAGAATACGAGAAGCGATACAGCCAGCACACGATCAATTCCTACCGTATTGATCTGGATCAGTTTAATAAATTCATTGCATTTCATTATAAAGACATTCCTGCTGAGCAAGCTGATTACAAGATGATCCGTGATTGGATGGTTTCTCTTGTCGAAGAAAATAATGCTCCCAGATCCATAAATAGAAAAATCGCTTCACTTCGCTCTTATTATAGGTTCCTGCTGAAAAGAGATACCATCGAAAAAGATCCGACTCAAAAAATTCGAATACTTAAATCTGCCAAAAACATTCCGCAATTTATCAGTGAATCCGAAATTATCCAACTGCTTTCTGACAATAATTTTGGAAAGGAATTTGGGGGTTACCGAGATAAAATACTTCTTGAATTATTATATGGTACCGGAATAAGGTTAAATGAGTTGGTTAATCTTAAGGAAAAAGATATAGACTTAACAGAGGGAACACTGAAGGTACTGGGTAAAAGGAATAAAGAAAGGATTATACCAATTAATACTCAATTAAATAATTCCATAAAATCATATATTGATAAGAAAAAAAATCACCTGAAAGAAAACGAAAATATATATCTTATCGTTACTAATAAAGGGGAGAAGTGCTATCCAATGATGGTATATAGAATCGTGAGAAAGTATTTAAAAGTACTTACTTCAATTGACAAAAGAAGTCCTCATGTTCTACGCCATACTTTTGCTACTCACTTGTTAAATAAAGGGGCTGAATTAAATGCTGTTAAAGATTTATTAGGTCATACAAGTTTGGCGGCTACTCAAATTTATACACATAATTCGCTTGAGAAACTTAAAAAAGTTTTTAATCAGGCACATCCAAAAGCTTAGGTTTAATTTTAAAATTGTTTCGTTATGAAGGTACAAATGCAATCTGTAAAGTTCGATGCTGACAAAAAGCTTATTGATTACATTCAAAAAAGAGTGAATAAGCTTGACAAAATTTATGAAAGAATTACGGATGGTGAGGTAATCATGCGTGTTGAAAAAAGTAATCAGATTCCAAACAAATCCATTGAGTTTAAAATTAATATTCCAGGTGAGCAATTATTTGTCAAGGAAAAATCAAGGTCTTTCGAAGCTGCCACTGACAAGGCAGTTGATTCTCTTATGCGACAACTTAAAAAATATAAGGATAAGAAAATTGGACGATAATCCCGCATTGCGGGATTTTTTTATTTCAGGCTAAATACTTTCTTCACCTGATCTACATAGTCAAGTTTCTCCCACGTAAACAGTTCAACTTCCAACTCCTTTCTTTCTGTTTTTCCGTTATTTGCACGTTCAAATACCTTTTTCACTATCCTGTTTTCCCTTCCCATATGTCCATAGGCTGCTGTCTCTGAATATATCGGGTTTCGAAGCTTTAAGTTCTTTTCAATCATTCCTGGTCTAAGATCAAAAATTTCAAGAATCTTGATTGCTATCTCACCATCCGATTCTGAGATATGACTTGTTCCGTAGGTATCTACAAATACACCCATAGGTTCAACAACACCTATCGCATAAGAAAGCTGCACCAAAATCTGATCTGCAACACCAGCTGCAACCAGGTTTTTGGCGATATGCCTGGAAGCATAAGCTGCAGAACGGTCAACTTTACTAGGGTCTTTTCCTGAAAAAGCACCACCACCATGAGCCCCTTTACCACCATAGGTATCTACGATGATCTTCCGTCCTGTTAATCCGGTATCACCATGAGGTCCGCCAATCACGAATTTCCCTGTAGGGTTTACAAAATACTTTATCTTTTTAGAAAATAGAGATTTAATTGTTGTTGGCAACTTTTCAATTACACGGGGAATAAGAATATTTACTATATCATGAAAAATCTGGTCACACATCTCTTCGTCTGCACGTTTTTGAGCCTGTTCAGAAGAACCTCTAGGATTGATAAATTCATCATGTGAAGTTGATACAACGATTGTATCAATCCGAATGGGTTTATGATCATCCGAATATTCAATGGTAACCTGTGACTTGGCATCAGGTCTTAAATATTTTATTTCATTATTTTCTCTTCTCAATTGTGCTAGCTCCAACAGTAATTTATGTGCCAAGGCTATCGGTAAGGGCATATAATGCTCTGTTTCTTTGGTTGCAAATCCAAACATCATACCCTGATCGCCAGCACCTTGTTCCTCTTCATTTCCTCGATCAACTCCACGATTTATGTCGGAAGATTGTTCATGAATAGCTGAAAGTATACCGCATGAATCACCTTCAAACATGTAATCACTTTTTGTATATCCTATTTTATTGATTACATCCCTCGTAATATTTTGCACATCCAGATAGGTGTTTGAATTTACTTCACCGGCCAGAACCACCTGGCCAGTTGTTACAAGAGTTTCACATGCTACCTTGGAATTGGGATCAAATGCTAGAAAGTTATCTACCAAAGCATCAGATATTTGATCAGATACTTTATCAGGATGGCCTTCAGATACGGATTCAGAAGTAAATAAATATGGCATAATTCAATAGATTATTTCAATTGGCAAATGTAATCCCAAACTATGATAAATAAAACAGCTATTAGATAATCAAAAAAGTAAATAAAGTATTTTATTTGTTGGACTTTCATATTTATTCGAATTCAAAACAAATAAAAATGAATTCATTTAAGAATATTCAATTCGATTCATTGGAGAATATCGGATTCCTTCAAATAAACCGTCCGGATAAACTCAATGCTTTGAACGACGAAACACTCGATGAAATAAATGCAGTGATCAGCAAGGTATATGAAGATCCTTCAGTTCATGCATTGATAATTACAGGCTCAGGAGATAAAGCATTTGTTGCAGGCGCCGACATAAGTGAAATTGCTCAACTTAATGAAAACACAGCAAAGGAATTTTCATTGAAAGGACAAAATATCTTTAGCAGGATTGAAAATTGCCACAAACCCGTAGTAGCTGCCATTAATGGTTTTGCTTTAGGAGGCGGTTGTGAACTTGCTTTGTCCTGTCATATTCGATATGCAAGTGAAAATGCTAAATTAGGCCAACCTGAAGTATCTTTAGGCATTACTCCAGGTTATGGGGGTACCCAGAGGCTGACACATCTGGTTGGCAAAGGAATGGCATTTGAGCTCATGATGACAGGAAAAATGATTTCAGCTCAAGAAGCTGAGAAGACAGGCTTGATTAATAAAGTATTTCCTGATAAAGAAACATTATTGAATGCGACTCACGATCTGATCAAGTCAATCTTAAAAAATGCACCTCTTGCTGTTGGCAGAGTAATCAGGGCTGGGAATGATGCCTTGAAAACTGGTGTTGATGGATTTAAGACGGAAGTTGAAATGTTCACCGAATCAGTTAATACAGAGGACTTTAGAGAGGGAACCAAGGCTTTCCTGGATAAAAGAAAACCGAATTTCAAGGCTAAATAATACCAACAAGTACAAATGAGCAGGTTAAAATCTCTGGCCAAAGATACAGCAGTTTATGGGGTGTCCAGTATTATTGGCCGGATGTTGAACTGGTTGCTTGTACCATTATATACTCAATATTTATTACCTGCTGACTATGGAATAGTAACTGAATTTTATGCCTATGTGGCATTCCTGGTAATAATTTATACTTATGGAATGGAAACCGCATTTTTTAGATTCTCTACTAAATCAGTCGATTCAAACAAACAAATATATAATCAATCTCAAAGTTCAATTATTCTTACCAGCCTTCTTTTGTCTGGGATCGCCGTGATTTTTGCCACACCTGTTGTCAATTTTTTAGAATATCCAGGAAGTGAACGTTATATCATATGGTTTGCCATTGTCATTGCGATTGACGCGATTGTATCAATTCCATTTGCCAAATTACGACTTGAAAATAAGTCCAAAAAATTCGCCGCGATTAAATTATCATCCATATTCATTAACATCGGCTTTAATCTCTTCTTTATAATCCTCTGCCCTATTATTGTACAATCAGATACTCCTTCATTCCTCAAATCAGTAGTAGAACTATTTTTCGATGAGGCTCACCTGGTGGATTATATCTTCATATCTAATCTTATCGCTAGTGGTTTTCTATTCCTCCTGTTTTTACGATCGATCTTTACGATTCGTTTTCAGCTCAACAAAAAAATACTATGGCAAATGTATACCTATGCATTCCCCATCATGATCATGGGGCTTGCAGGTGTGACCAATGAAATGCTTTCCAGGGCAGTACTTAAAAAATGGCTTCCTCCGAATTTTTATCCGGATTATTCGAATCAGGCAGCCCTTGGCATCTTTGGGGCTGTTTATAAACTATCAATTTTCATGACACTGGCAATACAGGCATTTCGGTATGCCGCTGAACCTTTTTTCTTTTCAAGGGCTAAGGATAAAGATTCAAAAGAGCTATTTAGTAATGTAATGCATTGGTTTATCATATTTTCATCTTTTATCTTTATAATAATTAGTCTCAATCTTGATGTAATCGGCTATTTATTTCTTCGGAATCCTACGTATAGAGAAGGCCTGAATATTGTACCAGTTCTTTTACTTGCAAATCTATTCTATGGAATTTATTATAATCTGTCAGTATGGTTCAAACTAACTGATAAAACATATTATGGAACAATGATATCTATTTTTGGCGCTGTCATAACCATTTTATTAAATTATCTTTTGATTCCAATACTGGGATACCTTGGCAGTTCTATAGCTTCATTAGTATGTTATATTTCCATGGCAGGGCTTTCTTTTACACTTGGCAGAAAGCATTATTCTGTTCAATATAAAACAGGCAGAGGATTAATTTATATAGTTTTATCATCTTTAATAATCCTTGTTGGATACTATCCGCATCCTTCTTTTTCGGTAACAAATAAGATAATCCAATTTCTAATGATTTTAATATTTGGAACAGTAGTTTGGATTCTTGAAAAAGATACAATAAAAACAATACTTCATTCATTTAAATCAAATAATGAAAATACGAATCATAAATAATTCAGATAACCCAACACCAGAATACCAAACAGGGTCCTCTGCCGGAATGGATATACATGCATCTCTTACCAATGATCTTATTTTAAAACCTTTAGAAAGATGTTTGGTTCCCACTGGATTATATCTTGAGATCCCGCCCGGATATGAAGCTCAGATCCGTCCAAGAAGCGGATTGGCCATAAAACATGGTATTACGGTTTTAAATACACCGGGGACTATTGATGCAGATTATCGAGGGGAAGTTAAAGTAATATTAATCAATCTTTCTGAAGAGGAATTCAAAATCTCTAATGGAGATCGAATCGCTCAAATGGTTATCTCTAATTTCACTAAAGCTGATTGGGAAATTGTAGAACAGCTGGATATAACCGGCAGAAAAGAAGGGGGATTTGGGAGTACCGGACATTAACTTACCGGGACCTTGTTAACTGTCGATTAATCCTTTATAATTTAATATTCTTATAAGTATCGGTTAATTTTGCCAACTATATAGGATTAGTGCGTAAAAGTATTTTGTAAAGAACACTAATTGTAGGACTCAATAAATATGAGACGACCGTTTATTAAAATCACAATATTTCTGATTATCACAACCATTCTTTGGATGATGGTGAGTGCGGATGTCTGTGCTCAAAGATCCAAAAAGAGGAAAAAGAAAAAGGAAAAGGAAAAGGAAGAAGTAGTACTGACAGAAAATACACTAAGATTATCCGAGCAATTTTTTACTGAAGGTGAAAAATATTTTATTCTTGAAGATCTTTCCCGATCACTGGCCTTTTTTCAAAAATCCCTTGAATTAAACCCAAACAACGCCGCAACAAATTATAAAATTGCAGAAATATACAATCTGAATAATGATTTTGATAACGCACTTCTGCATGCAAGTGAAGCTACCCGACTGCAAAGAAAAAATAAATACTATTATTTATTGCTTGCTGAGATCTATACCAAAAGAACAGAATATGGGAAAGCCACAGAGGTTTATGAGGAATTAATGAATGAAATTGATGGTTCAGATCAATACCTTTTTGAAACTGCTGCCCTTTATATCTACCAGGAAAAATATGACGAAGCATTAAGCTGCTATGATAGAATAGAAGCTAAGTATGGAATAAATGAACAGGTGATTTACCAAAAGCAAAGTATACTTATTAAAACCGGGGATCTGGAAGCAGTTATTGCAGAAGGCAATAAATTAATTGAAGCATATCCTGGGGAATCACAATATGTTGTCAATCTAGTGAGTAAATTAATGGCAAACGATTTATATGATGAGGCTCTGGTACTTTTAGAGAAAACACTTGAAAATTTTCCTGATAGTCCAGTTTTGTTAAACCAGCTGGCAGAAGTATATCGAAAATCATGAAGAATCGAAGAAGCGAAGGAAATCACCAAAATGATATTTGATGATCCCCAATATAGTATTCAGCGAAAAATGCAGGTTGTAGCAAGCTATTTTGGTAAAGAATTAAGTGATGAAGACAAGGAGTATGTGATTTCTCTCACGGAGAAAATTGTAGAATCACATCCAGACGAACCTGATGCATATGCCATATTTGGAGATTTGTATCAGAATTTTAATATGCTTCAGGAAGCTAAAAATAAATATTTGAAATCAATAGAGTTAAATCCTTCTAATCTAAGGGCATGGCAGAGTATTCTGGATTATGAATTGCGTAATAGTGAATTTGATAGTGTAATTGTTCATACTGAAAAAGCAGTTACGTATTTCCCTAACCAGGCATTGATATATTTTTATGGCGGAACCGCCTATTTAAGTAAAAATGACTATGAAAAATCAGTGCAATTCCTGGAACAAGGGAAGAAGATGTCTTCAACCAATCTACAACTTCTTTCCGTATTAAATGGCCAATTGGGTGATGCGTATAATGGATTGGAAGAGTATAAGAAATCGGACGATGCTTATGAGGAAGCACTTGATTTTGATCCTGACAATGATCATGTACTCAATAACTATAGTTACTTCCTGTCGTTGCGAAAAGATAAACTAGACCTGGCCGAGAAAATGGCTTCTAAATTAATCGAAAATGATCCTGATAATCCGACATATCTTGATACATATGCCTGGGTATTGTATCAAAATGATAAAATTGAAGAAGCAAAAAAATATATAGAAATAGCAATAGTTCATGATGAAGTGAGTAGTACAATTTTTGAGCATTACGGAGATATTTTGTTTAAATTGGGTGAAATTGATGCTGCAGTAATTCAATGGGAGAAAGCAAAAGAATTAAATGATACTACTGATTTGATCGATAAGAAAATAGCCGACCGAATATTGTATGAATAATCGCATCCTGGTTTTCCTCACCCTTCTCATTCTTTTAGGATCCTGTAAAAAAGAACTCTTTCAATTTAAAGTATCAGATAAAAATAAATTGAATATTGAGGAAGTGGATTTTGAGTATTTCCAGGCAAAATCAAAAATTAAATATAATGATGGCATTCAAAAAGTGAAGGCTAACGCCACAATAAGAATACGAAAAGATAGTATCATCTGGGTATCTCTTTCCCCTTCAGTAGGAGTTGAAA
>PVMS01108845.1_pt1 | contig 11918 bp, 12 predicted proteins | sample 1853461 | NCBI WGS metagenome assembly PVMS01 (sample SAMN08582032, study PRJNA380276) | Marine sediment metagenome, whole genome shotgun sequencing project. | isolation source: ocean sediment barecode stripped | collected 2017
CGGGCCATCCGCCGACAGTCGTTTATGCGGGCCTGATGAAAAATTTCTTTCAGCCTGAACTGAAAAAGGCGATCGAAGCCCAAACCGACCACACCGATATCCAGGACGCCGTTCTCAATACCTTCAAATGTATCAAATACTTTGGTAATGGAACCGCTATATCCTTCAATGAATTTTACGGTGTGGTCGGTTTGGGCTTCGATCGCCTTTTTCAGTTCAGGCTGAAAGAAATTTTTCATCAGGCCCGCATAAACGACTGTCGGCGGATGGCCCGAACCGATACGGATGGTAATTTCCTTGGCTGAAGAAATGGGCGTAAATCCCAGTGATCCGGCCACAATCAAACTTGTCGCAAGTGCGACAGTTCGTAAATTTTTGACTCCCAGCATGTTATATCTCTCCAATTTAATCGTAGATTTTGATTGATGATATAGGTGCCTAATAGTGTTCCGGGATAGCGTTGATATGTCAACAGTGCAATGGGTTGCGTGACCAATTGGTTTCCGAGTTTTTGCTTGTTTTTTACGGATTTTCATGAAAAAACACTACACTATGTTATTTCCGCATATTTTAATTCCAAATTAGCAGAGGCTATTATCCAACTTGCAATAATTGGACGCAAATATCTGTCTTGATAGCAGCATGACAGATGATTGATTTCACTATCCCAATAACGGCGACAGTGCTGTTCGTGATCTCGCCAGATTGAGCGGCCTTCGGCCCACCGGGACCGATGATTTCCGGTGTCGGAGAGCTTTACCCCAATGCACAAATGCACAAGTGTGGCAAAGCGCCCGACCCGGGAGCCAAATTTCCCAGAACGCGACGAACCCGTTGGGCTCGATTATTGTCAACATGGCCAGAGACCATGGCGTCACATAAAAGTGGCGCGTTGCGCTGCCGCCTCCGTTTCAGATTTGCATGGCTATCAGGCGTTCCAGCCGCCATCGGCCATGAACACGCTGCCCGTTGAAAAACTGCTTTGATCGGATGCCAGGAAGAGCACGGATCGGGCAATTTCGTCGGGCTCGGCATGGCGCCCCAGGGGAATCATTTGATCAAGCATGGCGGTGGCATCGATTCCCATCATTTTGCTCATGCGGTCTTCGATGGTTGTTTGAAATTCGTTATTGGTGGGGCCGGGTGCCAGAATGTTGACCCGGATATTTTTACCCGCGACTTCGCGGGCGACACACCGGACCATGCCGATGAGTGCATGTTTTGAGGTAATATACCCAACGGAATTGGGCCGCGCCTGCACCCCCATGATACTTGAAGTCACGATGATACTGCCACCTGAAGTCATATGCGGAATGGCATATTTGAGGGCTAGGAAGGATCCTTTTATGTTGACGTCAATCACATTGTCGAAAATTTCTTCCGGATAATCTGTAATTGGCGCGTTGGTGCCGCTGAGCCCGGCATTGGCGAAAAGGACGTCCAGTCGGCCCCATGCCTTCATCGCCTGGTTGATATAGCCTCGTGTGTCCGCTGCATTGGTGACATCGGCGACGGCAGTATGGACATCGCCGGAACCCAGTGCGCCCGCCGCCCGCTCCAGGTCATCCTGGTTCTGGTCGACCAGCATGACCTTGGCTCGTTCACGCAACAGCAATTTTGCGCTGGCCAATCCCAAACTTCCGGCCCCGCCGGTGATGATGCAGCATTTTCCGTCCATTAGCGCCATGACTTACTCTCCTAATTAAAAACCCAATCACTGACGATACTAGCCGCAGAGTCGTCGTAATGGCAATTTCAACACCAGCTTCGCAATCGCTGCGGCACGATGACTGTCGCCAGCCAATTGCAAAAACTGCGATCTGGTGCGACAATAGTGTTCCGCTTAGCAAGCTCAAGGAGCAGGACATGGGATCCAACTGGAACGGGCTGCCGCTGATACGTCATGGCATTGCCGTTTTATTGATCGCCACCGGTTTGGCTGGCACAACGACAGTTGCTGGCATTGCCCCAGTACACGCCGGGTCGTTTGAGGAGGCTGCTTGTTATGTCTTTGGCGGCCGTGAAAATTGCCGAACGGTGAAAGTCTTCGATGCCGAAGAATGCATCATCAAGGTTCACCCGCAACCGCTGCCAATTCTCGATCCGGCCGTCGCTGCCTGCCTGCTGGACGAGGTCCAGACCAAAATGGTATTTCTGCGTAAGGCACGGCCCCGAAACATGGCCATTTCGAACCGGATCACCCTCAACGGCCCGGGCGTCGTCGAAGTGCTGACGAGATACGATGAAAACGGGGCAGCGGTCTGGGAGTCCAGAAACGCCGATACCTTCGAGATCAAGGGCAACATTGCGCGGACCCGAAGGGCCGTTGAAAAGTTTTCATCTGAGTTCTGCATCGGGCAGAGCCGCATGGTCGGCGGTGGCACGAGCGGTGGCATAATCAGGGCGAAGGAAGCCTTCAAGCGGGCATCCGAGGGTAGCATTGTGCTGGTCGATATCCGCCTTCCCTCCGAATGGCGGGACACCGGCATCGGTGTCAACGCGGTTGCTATCACCATGCATCAAAAATTCAGTAAATTCGTCGACGAACTTATCAAGGCCGCCGGTGTCGATAAACGGCCAATCGCCCTGATTTGTGCAGAAGGCGTACGGTCGCTGGCCATGCAGGAAATGCTTATGCAATACGGCTTTAAAGGCGTCATCGATGTTCATGAGGGCATGACGGGCGGCAAAGGCGGGCCGGGGTGGATTAAATCGGGCCTGCCGGTCATACCGATCGACCCGGAGCAGGCACATATAAATTAATAGAATTGGCAGGCTTCGATCACAGCCATGTCTAAGGCCGTTGGCGCTGCCACCAGGCAGGGCGCCAGAAGCGGTTGATTGAGGCAAGCCGATATGGCATCTTCAGCCAACGTTGGCTGGAGGGTCAGATATTGAATCCCATACATATCACCCTGGGTGGTTATCAACCGCCGGCATCGGTGCACAACCAGGCAGCCGAGCTTCTGGGACGCGAATTGAACAACCGTCTCGGCAAAGCCGTCAAATTCGAAATGGACGGCAACATGGTGGCGTCTCGGGGCATCAAGGCCATGGACCTGCCGGTGATGGTTGAGGCCGGCGAACTTTCACTGTGCTATTTTGCGTCCAGTTATTTGGCCGACAAAGTGCCGGAACTGGGCATCTTCGACCTGCCTTTCGTGGTTGAGGACCGGGCAAAAGTCTATGCTGCCTTAGACGGCGAATTGGGTGAATTATTCAAAGCCAGATTCCGTGAAAACACCGGGCTGCGGGTGCTCGGTTTCTGGGACAACGGCTTTCGCCATTTCACCAATGGGGTGCGCGCCATTCATGGACCGGACGATTGCGCCGGCCTTTCCATTCGCACCATGTCGAGCAAACTGCACCAACAAACCTTCCGTCTGTTAGGGTTTGAGCCGACATTTGTTGACGTGGCCGATCTGGTTGAAGCGGCGAAATCGGGCCGCATAGATGCTCAGGAAAACCCCCTGACCAACACCTATAATTTTGGTACCCATCGTTACCATCGCCACATCACACTTTCCGGCCATTTTTACGGTATGGTCCTGGTGCTGGCCAACAACGCCCAGTTTAAGTCCTGGCCGCAAGCCGTCCGCGATGCGGTTAGCGAAGGAATGGTGGTGGCGACCGCGGCGCAGCGCAAACTGGCCCAGGCCGAAGACACTGACATCCTGGGTAAACTGGATCCGGCCGAGAACGAAATCGTAACGTTAACCGATGCCGAGCGTGACGCCTTCAAGGCAGCCGTCGGGCCGCTGTTGACTGAACAACGAAAAATCCTGGGCGAGGCATTATTCGCCCATGTTGAATAATTAAACCAAGGGAGGAACCTGTTTATGACCATGACCATCGGCGTTATCGGCCTCGGCCCCATGGGGGGCAATATCGCAAGGCATTTGCTGGCTAAGCAGTTCAAGGTATGGGGATATGATCTGGACCCGGATTGCATTGCGGCTCTCGATGACGCGGGTCTTGATGCTGCGGCCTCGACAGCGCAGGTCGCTGCCAATTCTGACGTGCTGATCACATCACTGCCCAACATTGGCGCCCTGGATGCCGTCATTGAAGGTATTGAGGAACATGACCGGGCTGGGCAAATCGTTATTGAATGCAGCACTTTAACGGTTGATCAAAAAATTGCCGCCCACGACCGTCTGGCCAAATCCGGCAAGATCATGCTGGACAGCCCAATCAGCGCCACGCCCGCCATGTTGGTCAAAATGATGGCATCGATCCATATCAGCGGCGACGAAGCGGCCTACAAAGAATGCATTCCCGTATTCGAAGGTTTCACCGCCAGCAATTTCTATGTCGGTGTGGTGGGCAACGGCAGCCGGATGAAAATTCTCGCCAATTACCTTGTTCATGTAAACACCACGGCTGCCGCCGAATGCATGACGCTGGGCCAGAAGGCCGGGCTCGATCCGGACATGATTTACGAAGTGCTCTGCAAAAGCGCCGGCACGTCAAAAATGCTGGAAATCAGGGGCGCCATGATGGCCAAGTCCGACTACCGCGAGGGCGGCGGCACGATGTTTGCGATCTATGAAAAAGACAGCGCCATCATCACCGAATTCGCCGCCCAGATGAAATCACCGATCGATCTCTATGTTTCCTCGCGCCAGAAAATGAACTCGGCTATGGCCCAGGGTCTGGGCCACCTGGACACGTCGGCCGTCTGTAAGGCGATTGAAAACGCTGCCGGTATCGATCGCAAAATGGTTGAATGATAGCGACAGGCTTTAGAAAAAATCCGGGTCAGCTGATCAGGTCGTAAAGCTGCGCCGTTCGCTTAACGCCATCGCCCAGTTCCTGCATCATGTTCCAGTATTTAAGAAAATGCGGCGTTTCCCGGTGCGAGGCCAGGGCGTCGGCGTCGGTGTAGACTTCGTAAAACAGAAACGTGTTTTCATCGTCCTGGCTGAGGATTACGTCAAATTGCAGGCAGCCCACCTCCTTTACCGAATTGGCAGCGTTTTCCAGCATCGCCGGTTTAAGGGACGCGGTATGTTCAGGGGCGACGGTGACATTAACGACAAGAACCAGGTTAGCCATGAATTTGCCTCGTGATTGGGGATTAGTATCTGCGTTGTTTTTAGTAGCATACCGCTATTCCAGAGTAACCTGCGATTAATCAAAAGCTGTATGAGTTGGTCACATGCACATATTTGTGAAGCGCTCGCCCGTGACAAGGTGCATCGGAATCGTTATCAAATTACACAGGCCAACGAAATGGGCGGGGAGCTAAATCCGTGGATTACAATTACCAGCGTTTTAAAACATCGAATTACGAATACGAAAAATTTCCCGGTCCCAAAGCCGGTGATTCGATGCTCGATTTCCCCATGACCAACCTTGATGGCGCGACGATAAGCCTGGCGGACTTCAAGGGTAAATGGGTGGTCATTGAGACCGGTAGCCTGACCTGCCCGATGTTTGTTAAAAATATCAATCCGATCAAGAAATTGCGGGCCAAATACCCGGACGTCACCTTTTTGGTGGTCTATGTGCGCGAGGCGCATCCCGGTTCACGCACCAATTCGCACAAGTCGATGGACGAAAAAATCGCGCTCGCCAAGCAGAGCCAGGCCGATTATGGCGATGACCGTGAAACCCTGGTTGATGATCTGGAGGGATCGATGCATCAGGCCTATGGCTCGTTCCCTAACATGGCCTACGTCATCGATCCGGATGGCCGCGTTGTGTACCGTTGCGATTGGGCCTTTGCGGAGCTTATCGATGGCGTGCTTGAAGACCGGCCCAATACCAATGCCATAGAACGCAAACAAATCATCACCGCGGCGCCCTGGATCATGATCCCGGTATGCCTGAAAGGTGGCTGGGACGCGCTTTGGGATTTGGTGATTGCGCTGCCGGGGATCCTATGGGGTCACCTGAAGGTGGATCTCGCAAGGTTGTTCGGCAAGAGCCCCTCTTAACCGGAGCTCGTACGTCACAGCGGGGCCATACAAAGTAACAATTCACAAAGCGTAAAACGCGAACGCTGGAACGCAAAAATCAACTGCTTTTATCGGTCAAGCCCTTCAAGACCCCGTAGAGTGAGGCCGTATCCTCGTGGCCGCGGCCCTGAGCGATTGCGGAAAAATAAAATGGCAGACTTGCGGCCATCAGTGGTGTCGGGCAATTCATTTCGCGTGCATGATCAATTATGAGCTGTAGGTCTTTCACATATACATCATGTTTCATGGTTGCCGGTTCATATTGCTCGTCGATCATCATTTGCCCGCGGACCTCAAACATGCGCGATGTACCGGCTCCTTGACAAATAGCATCATAGACCATTTGGAGATCAAGTTCAGATTTCTTGGCAAGTAGCAGTGCCTCGGCGGCAACAAGATTATGAACTGTCACCAGCAGGTTTGCTACAAATTTCAATTTGGTGCCGGTGCCGAACTCCCCGACAAATCGAACATCGCGCGCCAATGCCTCAAAAACGGGCCGCACTTTTTGGGCGGCCTCTTCATCACCACTGGTATAAATCGATAAATCGCCTTGTGACGCCTGCGCTCCGGTTCCGCTGACCGGACAATCGAGAACCCTGGCACCCAATGGCTCCAATTTGTCGCGAACCCGCAATTTTTGCACCAGCGAGAATGTTCCCATTTCACAAAAAATCATGCCCGAAAGCGCTGCCTGACTGAGACTGTCATTGTCGCAGATACAGGCGTTTAATGCTTTGATAGAGGCAAGTGAAATCAGCACAATGTCACTATGTTCAGCTACGCTGCGCACATCGGGCAGGGCACGGCCACTGCAATTTTTAAGCACTTCACACTGGTCGTTTAAAATATCAAATCCAGAAACTTCAAACTCCGCATCTATTAAATTGCGGGCATATGCCATGCCCATAATACCAAGGCCAAGGATACCTATGCGCAATTTACTCATGATGCATTGTCACCCAGATTGAATTGATAGGTAGCAGGCGTAAATTTGAACCCGTCATTGTGCCCACCATTGTATTTCTCTACACATCCCAGTGAGGAAAACGGCAGATGAAAACCAATTACCGGAATTTGTGTGCCGGCGGCCATATCAAGAATTCGCCTCCTGGAGATGCTCGCTGTTTGCGGGTCATCATCCATGAAAAAATGCCATTCGGGATTTGCGAATGAAGCGACGTAATGTGGCGTAGCGTCATTGAGAAACAATAATTGTCGCGATGCGCTCTCAAAATGAAACGCCATATGGCCGGCTGAATGGCCAAATGCGTCAATGGCTGTAAGGCCTTCGGCAATGATTTCGTCCGGCTCAATGAAACGCGCCTTTTCTGCCAGTGGCAGAGCAACCTTGTTAAACAGAGCCAAGGTAGGTTGGCGCATGTCGGAAATATTTATTCCCCGTTTCCAATAGTCAAATTCGCGACGTCCAAAGACTATTTCTGCATTGGGAAACACCGGTTGACCGGCGCGCGCCAAATTGCCGATATGATCGGGGTGACAGTGGCTGATTAGTACCATATCGACATCCTCGGCATTATAGCCAGCAACCGCCAAGCCATCCATATACCAACCGGTTGTCGCACCCGGTGCCGCCTCGCCAAAACCCGGATCAATTGCAATCAATTTATTCGACGTTTCGATAAGGGTCGCGACGAAATTGTGTTCCATGGCGGGGAACGGCAAGTGACTGGTTTTCGCCAACGCTTCAACTTCTTTGATTTCGGCATTGCTGGCGACAAATGGATGCATGTCGTTGCGATGAATATAGCCATCCAAAATATTGGTTATAACAGCATCGCCAAAAGCAAACTGGTAGACTTTGGGGCGTATCAGAGTTTTGTTTTGCAAATCCATGTTTTTCGCTTCAATTGAATGAGTTTCGACCCTAAGGGATCAGTACCGTTGACCCTGTCATGTTGCCAGTTTCAAATTCCTTGTGAATTTCCACAATGTCCGCAAGTGGGCGAGTTTGGCCGACATCAACAACAATCGCACCCGACATTACCATCTCAAAAACTTTAGTGGCAGAATGAATAAAATCATCGCGCTCAGCCACATAGTTGGCGAGTGTCGGGCGGCAAAAATATAGCGATCCTTTGTGCTGCAAAAGACTTGGCGTGACGGCGGGTGCCTCTCCTGTCGTTGCGCCAAATGACATAAAGAAGCCTCGCGGCGCCAGTGAATCGATCGAGGCATCAAAGCTGGCTTTTCCCACCGAGTCAAAAACCACATTAACGCCCCTTCCACCGGTAATTTCACGAACCCGTTTGGCGATGTCCTCGTGCTTGCGGTCAATTGCATCGCTATAGCCATGGGCAATCGCGTTGCTGCAATTCTCAGGCCCGGAAGTCACCCCGATCATGCGTGCTCCGATATGTTTGCCCCATTGACCCGCTATGCTGCCGACACCGCCAGAGGCGGCATAAAACAACACGTCTTCACCAGATTTGATCGGATAGGCCCGGCACATCAGATATTCGACTGTCATCCCTTTCATCAATACGGCTGCGGCTGTAACATCATCAATGCCATCGGGAATTTTTATTGCCTTGATGGCAGGCAGGTTACGATGTTTGGCATAGGCACCCAATACCGGTCCATAAGCAATGCGATCGCCGATTGCCAAATCAGCAACATCCTCACCAAGCGCTGTGATGACACCTGCCGCTTCCAAACCCAGTCCGGTCGGTAGCGTCATTTGATAGGTACCCGAGCGCTGATAGACGTCCATATAGTTGAGACCGATTGCCGTGTGTTCCATCTGTATCTCACCGGCTTCAGGTGGACTGATTTCCACCGCCACGAGTTTCATCACATCGGCCGGACCCTGTTCACTTATTTGCACGATTGTTGTTTTCATGGTTTGCGCTGTTCTCCACGCCACATGCCCTTGATCAGTCAAAAATGACCGGTTGCTGGCTTCAGCTACCCTCAACGAGAATTAGTTCGACTTCACCAGCGCCATTTCGCCGGTTTGATGAAGCCTCGACATAGGCATCCGATTTCCAGCATTGCTCGGCTTTTTCAATCGAGGGAAATTCAATCACGATAAAGCGGTGATATTTGTCGGACCCTTCCAAAATCTTGAAATTTCCGCCGCGCGCCAATACCTTACCGCCATATTGTGCGATGATTTGCGGCACCTTGTCGGTGTATCGTTTATAGGCAACGGGATCGTTTATCTTGGCTCTGGCTACCCAATATGCAGTCACAATGATTAACTCCTTGATTGGCGAGATCAGAACATCAGATCAGGCCGCGTCTCGCCGCTGGCCCAGAACTCCGGACAGGGGTTCAAGTTGTTCGAGATCGCTATGCAATTCTTGCGTCTGTTCGTTGGTAAGAGTGACTTGCGGCGGAAAAACCGGTAGCCAGGAATTGTCGCCCGTGCGCCACGCTTCGATCTGTTTGAGAGCAGCGCTCAACGGATGTTTCGATATTGCAACGCGAACCGCTGTAAGCGTCTCCTGGTGCTTGTCGGCCTTTTCGCCGGAAGCAGAAAGGGTTCGGCGCGCAAGAGAAGCGGAAGCATTTGTAGTCGCCGAAATGATGCCCGCGCAGCCCTTCGAGATGGCCTCAAGCAAAACCCCTTCATTCGATGGGAATACATCAAAATCATCGCTGGCTGCGACAAATTTCAGTGCGCCCGAGAAATCGCCTGAACTGTCTTTCAGGCCGGCAATTATCGCTCCATATTGTTTTTTTAACCGGTGAATGAGCGGGATGCTGATTGGCGTCATCGACATTTGCGGGAAGTGATAGAGATAGATACGCAGATTGTCGTCTCCCACGCCCTCAATAAGTCGGGCATAATAGGCGTAAATACCATCATCAGTTACATTTTTGAAATAAAATGGCGGCAGAACCAGCACATTGTTATAGCCGGCTCCAATAGTAGCCCTCGTCACCTCAATTGCGTCTCCCGCAGCGCAGGAACCGGTGCCAAAAATCACCTGATTTGACGCAAATCCTGCCTTGGCAAACGTTTCGGGCAAAGCCATTCGAAATCTCAATGGCAAAGAGTTGCCTTCCCCGGTAGTTCCCAATGGGGCAACGCCGTCCAGACCCTGATCAATGTTCCATCGGCAATATTTCACCAGTTTTTCAGCATCCGGCTCGCCATCGGCTCCAGCTGGTGTGAGGGACGCGGCGTAAACGCCTTTTTTTGCTTTTGTCATATTATTTTTATTCCGCTGCTTTGAGTTGAGAACCTGCTCCTCGAGCCTTCACCACCACCTTAATGGCATCTTCCACCCTTTCACGGGCGTAACGTAGCGCCTCGGGGAGATCGTCGAGTGCAAATGTATGAGTGTGAATTAGCGATGCGTCAAACCTTTTTTCAGCCATGAACGCCATCGCCCGATGGGTTGCGCTGCGACCCTCGCCCCGTATTCCGTAGAGGTAAATATTGTTCTTCACCACATGTGGAAGATCTACGGTCGCCGGGTCATGGGGGAATGCGGCAAGACATATTTTGCCACCCCTGTTGGTCATGTGAATGGCGTCGTTTATCGCAACTTCGGTGCCGGCGCATTCGATCACATAATCGGCCCCTCGCGTGCCGACAATCTCTTTGACCGCCTCAACGCAATTCGTCTCGCGTACGTTGATGGTATGATCTGCGCCGAGTTCCTTTCCGATTGACAGGCGAGCGTCACGGGTTCCTGTCAATATGACGGGAGAGGCGCCAAGTGATTTTGCTACTGCGACAGCAAGAAGGCCGATCGGGCCGGGCCCCGTTACCACCACACTTTCACCGGCTACAAGCCCGCCAAGTTCGGTCAATCCGTACATTGATGTGCCGGCGGTCACAACCAGTGTGGCCTCTTCATCCGACATTGCATCTGGCACCGGAATTACCGTATTGATGTTGTTGACCGCATATTCGGCAAATCCGCCATCGGTGGTAAAACCGTTGGCGCGGTGGCCTTTATTTACGTCGCCATAGTTAAGTCCATAATTCAGGCACGACGTGTACATGCCCTGGCGACAACGCTTGCACTGGCCGCATCCGGAATGAATTTCGACTGTCACGCGCTCGCCGATGGCGAATTCATCGACATCAGGACCCAGTGCCGCAACGGTGCCCATATATTCATGACCGGGGGTGAAATTCTTGTTAAACGGTGGCCCGCCCTCAATCATCGCCGGGGTGCCGTAATGAAGAATTTCCAGATCAGTGGCACAAATGGCCACTGCGTCAATGCGCACCAAAACCTCCGCCCTGTCCGGCATTGGAACCGGCTTATCGACAAGCATCAATTCATCCGGATCGCCAATGACCCAGGCTTTCATCGTTTTGGGAATGGGCATATCGGCTGAAGTATTGATTTTATTTGTTTTGCTCATCAATTATCCGCGGGCAGGGGAGGCTACATTTGAATTAGATAATTGCAGGAGTGCAATTTTTTGTCAATTATTATCGATAATCGATATTTCGTCTGTCAAATAAATGTTGTATAGGTAAGCGCATAAGATGGTTTTATCTGGTGTTGCATTGCTTGATATGGTGTGACGCTATGCCTTGTTAACAGCCAAGTTTTGCCAACATTGAAACGTCCATATTAATGTACTTTAGGATAAAAGCTTCTGACACAGCCCCTTTCCAGACTTTCATTATCCCGACAAATCAGAGACCGGTTATTAGATAATATCATGAATGGTACGCTTCAGCCCGGTGACCGGTTGATTGAACTGAAAATCGCAAAAGACATGGCAACAAGTCAGGCGCCGGTTCGCGAGGCATTGCGGGAATTAGAGGCTATTGGTGTCATTGAGGCCCATCGCAACAAGGGAACGCGCGTTCGGGTTATTACCAACGAAGAGTTGCGGCAGATCTATGATGTGCGTGCTCAGTTGGAGGCCTATGCGGCACTTGTGGTAACCGCATCCCAAATATTAATCGAAGACAAGCTGCGGGTAAGCATAATGCAAATGACGAAGGCAGCGAAC
>PVMS01178747.1_pt1 | contig 11918 bp, 11 predicted proteins | sample 1853461 | NCBI WGS metagenome assembly PVMS01 (sample SAMN08582032, study PRJNA380276) | Marine sediment metagenome, whole genome shotgun sequencing project. | isolation source: ocean sediment barecode stripped | collected 2017
GGTCAAATTGCTCAAGAAAAATCTTCGGTGGCAGTGCCACAGCAAAATCATCAAAACAACTGGTTTGCACGCGCTGGCGCCCTGACGAGCCGATCATGCTCTTGATCGCAATCTCGCGGAAATCATATGTGCGGGCGAGGCAGTAGGTGAAGTAGGGACTAACTGATATGCCTCTCAGGACGATAAACTCGGTGGAGCCACAGGCCACTTCATCCTCATGAAGAAAATTTACGAAACCCGTCTTGCCATTCTCAAGGCATGGCGTAATCCGTGCGAGCAGAGTGTCACCATTTCACCTGAAATCGGTCTTTTCCGATATCGTCTCGGCCGGCTCTATTTGAGACAGAACCGACAAGATGAAGCTTTAAAAGAGCTTCAGGCCGCTGCCGACCTGGGCGAGGCGGTGGGTGATTAAAACGAAAAATTGACCGTTAATTAGTGCCCATCCATAAATGGCCCTTTTTACCCTGCAGAGCGTTCTGGTGCGGCTTTTCGGTTGCGACGTACAGCGCACATACGCTTTTCTGTTCCGTTTTGCGGGAACCATGAACCGTTGTGCCTTCTTGATCAGGTAAAAATCGGCGCGTTTTTTGAATTGGACACCACTATTATTTATCATAAAGTTGTGGATAGGCTTTAAATAAACAGGAGGCCGAGATGCTTTTGAATATGGAAAATCAGATCTTAACCCTTTTAGAAGAAAGTATTGCGGTAAAAGACGGAACCATCCGGAAAAATTTAACCCTGATGATGGAGAGTGTGGAAAAAATGGCCATGTGCCTGACCTCGGGCCATAAAATTCTTCTTTTCGGCAACGGCGGCAGCGCGGCGGATGCGCAGCACCTCGCGGCCGAGTTCGTGAACCGGTTCCGGATTGAACGGCCGCCTCTGGCCGCTTTGGCACTGACCACCGATACATCGATTCTAACCAGCATCAGCAATGATTATCATTTTGACGATATCTTTTCCAAACAGATCCAGGCTCTGGGAGGAAAGGATGATATCGCCTGGGGATTCAGCACGAGCGGAAATTCAAAAAATGTCATCAACGGCATCAACGCGGCAAAAAAAGCGGGCCTCTTTACCCTGGGCATGAGTGGCCGGGGCGGTGAATTGGCAATTTGCGCAGATCAGACTTTTTGCGTTGATTCTGATTCAACGGCCAGGATCCAGGAAACGCATATTACCATCGGCCACATATTATGCGAGCTGGTGGATCAAAGTCTTTTTCCTTGAGTCAGTGGGCAGCGTTTGCTGAAAAAAGGTCTGATGCAAAAGGATTCCGATATCATTTTTTTTATCGTCAAATCTAAATAAGGGATAACATGACACCTCCGTTTAAACCGCTCAACCCAAAACCGCTCAAAACATATCCATTATCTGAAAGAAAAAGCAAAGTGGTCCTTGAGGATTTTGCCAAACCCTGGAAACAAGGATCCGATTTTAAAACGTTTTTAGAATGTTTGCCCAATATTCTGGCCGGCACCCACCTGGTTGAAATCATCTCAGCGGTTGCCACGGCATTTTCAAACCAAAAAACGGTTGCCCTGGGTATGGGCGCCCATGTGATCAAGGTCGGGTTGAGTCCCATAATCATCGATCTTATGGAACGCGGGGTCATCTCCGCGCTGGCTTTGAATGGCGCTGGAATAATTCATGATCTGGAACTGGCGCTTTCCGGCAAGACGTCAGAGGATGTGGATACATCTCTTAACCAGGGTCATTTTGGGATGGCGAGCGACACGTGCGATTTTTATAATCAGTCCATCGAAAAACTTAAAAACCGCCCTATCGGGCTAGGTCAATGGATCGGCAAATCGATTATTGACAACAGGCTGCCCCATCAGGAAGAAAGCCTTTTGGCAGCGGGAGCGCGTTTGGACATACCCGTGACGGTGCACGTGGCCTTTGGAACCGATATCCTTCATATGCATCCTGCATTTAATCCGGAGCAGACCGGAAGAGCCACCCACACTGATTTTCAAACCTTTGCGTCTGTCGTTGCAACGCTTGAACAGGGGGTTTATCTCAATATCGGGTCTGCGGTCATTCTCCCGGAGATTTTTCTAAAGGCGATTACGCTGGTGCGAAACCTTGGTTATCCTCTTAAACGATTTACGACGGTCAATATGGATTTTATTCAGCACTACCGGCCAACGACCAATGTTGTGAATCGGCCCACGGCCAAAGGGGGAAAAGGATACAACCTGGTGGGGCATCATGAAATTTTGATTCCGCTTTTGGCCGCCGGCATTATTGAGCAAATCCACAGCCCGAACACGGTTGCCTGATCCGTTGATGCGATTTTTTTTCCAACCTGCCGTATAAATGAGATGACCTTCCAGAATTTATCCCTTCATTGAATCTTTGGAACCAAAAAATTATAAAATGAAATGATCCGACAAGTAGTGAACCGTTGAAAATTGATTTTATCAATGATAGTGATTAGAATATTTGCGGTAATGGAAAAAGGGCCTCAGGCCTTTAATAATTTGTTTGGCTAAGGAGTTGTGATGCCGATTTATGAATATCATTGTAGAGGGTGCAATGCCGATTTTGAATATTTGGTTTTGGGGCACGATGAGCCGGGAGCATGTCCGACATGCACCAGCAAAAAAGTGGAGAAAATTATGTCACCTTGCGGATTTGTCAGCAAAGGAAATGGCGGTGCCACCGTCTCCTCCTCTGCCGGTTCCTCATGTGGCGGATGTTCGGCGTCAAGTTGTGCCGGTTGCGGATAAATGCCTATGAAAATCATCATCGGAACCCGTGGCAGCAAACTGGCACTTTGGCAGGCCAAGTGGGTCAAATCTGAATTGGAGACCCTCGATAAAAACCTTCAGATCGAAGTGACCGTCATCAAAACCAAAGGAGATAAAATCCTCGATGTGCCTTTGGCTCAGGTCGGTGGTAAAGGGTTATTTGTCAAGGAGATAGAGACCGCCCTCCTGGATGGCCGTATTGATATCGCTGTCCACAGCATGAAGGATATGCCGGCCCAAATTCCTCAAGGGCTGTACATCGGAGCTGTTCCAAAACGGGAGAACCCTAAAGACGTTCTCATCTCGAAAACAAAACAATTATTCGTCGATCTGGACCCTGGTGCGCGCATCGGCACGAGCAGCCTGCGGCGTTCCGTTCAACTGCGAGCCGCCAGACCTGATTTGGTGATCCATCCTCTAAGAGGGAATATCGACACCCGGTTGAAAAAGCTTTTTGTCGAAGATCTGGATGCCATTGTTCTGGCCGCGGCCGGAGTGATACGGATGGATTTGACCGAGCATGTCACCCAGTATTTGGATGAATCGATCATGCTTCCGGCTGTCGGACAGGGCGCTTTGTGTATTGAAGTCAGAGAGAGCGATGCCCGGATCCGTTCGGTTGTCTCAAGATTGGACGATTACCGGACGCGCATGGCGGTTTTGGGTGAAAGAGCCTTTTTGAATCAGATGGAGGGGAGTTGTCAGATTCCAATTGCGGCTCATGGGGTGATCGATCAGGACAAAATGACCCTGACCGGCCTGATCGCTGATCTGGAGGGAACCACGATTATCCAAAATAAGCGATCCGGACCTGTTAAGAGTTGCGAAAAAATCGGTTTTGAACTGGCTGGAATACTTCTGGCCGACGGTGGCAAATCTATTTTAGAAGAGATCCAATTAGAAATGAGTCAAAACTATGAGCGGTAAAGTTTATTTAGTCGGGGCCGGTCCGGGGAATCCGGATTTAATCACGGTCAAGGGCCTGGAATGTATTCAAAATGCCAATGTATTGATCTATGATTATCTGTCGGCACCAGCTTTGTTGATCCATGCATCAAAGACGGCTGAAAAAATTTATGTCGGCAAAAAAGGGGGACATCATACAATCTCCCAAGATGAAATCAATGATTTGATCATTGAAAAGGCCCAAATGGGCAAAACGGTCACCCGGCTTAAAGGGGGGGATCCCTTTGTTTTTGGCAGGGGGGGTGAAGAAGCGGAAATGTTATTAAAAAATAAAATCCCTTTTGAAGTCGTACCCGGCATCACTTCGGCCATTGCAGCGCCGGCCTATGCGGGTATTCCCCTCACCCACCGGCAATTTACGGCCACTGTGGGGTTTGTCACCGGACACGAAGATCCCAAAAAAAATCGATCCAGAATCAATTGGAAAGCACTGGTCGATGGGCTGGAAACCATCGTTTTTTTCATGGGTGTGAAAAATCTCCCCAATATCGTCGCAAATTTGGTTGATAACGGCATGTCGGATCAAACGCCTGTGGCTCTCATCCAGTGGGGAACCACCCCCCGGCAGGTTACGGTCTCCGGAGAGCTCAACAACATTGTTGAGCGGGTTCAGACCGCAGGGCTTAAGCCACCGGCGATCACTGTCGTGGGTGAAGTGGTCGCCTTAAGACAATCGCTTAACTGGTTTGAAAACAAGGCGTTATTCGGAAAACGGATATTGGTGACCCGGGCTCGGGAACAGGCCAGTGATCTCTCGCGGGAATTAGCCGATCTGGGGGCCGAATGTCTTGAATATCCGATGATTCAAATTGCTTCTCCCGATGATATCGGGCCGTTGGATCGGGCCATCGAGGCGCTTTCAAGTTACGATTGGTTGATATTCACCAGTGTCAACGCTGTGGACGCTTTTTTTAACCGACTTTTTATAAAAGGAAAAGATATCAGAAGTATAGGCCATATAAAGACCGCTGTTATCGGCCCTGCCACCCAGAAAAAACTCTTGAAAAACGGGATAACCAGTGATATCGTTCCAGAGACGTACCGGGCCGAATCCGTAATCGCCGCATTCTCCAAAGAAGATATCAAGGGGAAACGGATCCTGCTTCCGCGCGCTAGGGAAGCCCGCCCCATTCTCCCCGTCGAACTCACAAAAATGGGTGCACGGGTCGATGAAGTCGGGGTTTACTGTACCCGGGCGGTAGATGAATATGCGGATCAGCTCATCCTGGCTTTGGAAAAAAAGCGAATCGATCTGGTTACATTTACAAGTTCATCGACAGCAAAGAATTTTAAAAAATTATTGCCTGAGAATCGCATGTCGGCACTCATGGACGGTGTCGCGGTTGCCAGTATCGGGCCTATCACCACTCAAACGGCTCTATCTCTCGGATTTGATGTTCATGTCACAGCCGAGAACTTCACCATCCCCGGCTTAATCCAGACCATTGTCCGGTACTTTAATGACACTTTGTGAAAAGGGGGATGGTCAATCCTTCAGTTTCACTAAGGTTAATTAGTATCCATCCATAAGCGGCCCTTTTTGGCTTGGCGTTCTTGTTCGGGTTTTCGGTTGCGGCGTATGGCCCAAGTGCCTCACCGCAAACCCATGTTCAGCCTTGATCCGGATAATTGTCCATTTTCTGAATTGAAAACCGCTATTATTTATTCTGAAGCCGAGGATGGATACCCAATAACACGGGTTGCGTATGAAAGATTTTATCGAAAAAATCGAAACCTTCCCGAAAGCCATCAAATCGATCCGGGAAACCATCATTACCAATCTCATTTTACTGGGACAAATCCCCGCGCCGACATATAAGGAAAGAAGACGGGCCAATTTTTTTATGGAGCGTCTGGCCGAATTTCAGGTCGATGAATGCACCACCGATGGGTATAGAAACCCCATAGGGATTATTCGGGGAACATCATCAGAAAAGCCGGCTATTTTTCTGGTGGCACATTTGGACACCATTTTTTCAAAAGATATTGATCATAATTTTACAATCCGCAAGCGCACCATCACCGGTCCGGGAATTATGGACAATTCGGTGGGCGTGGGCGTATTGATGTCGATACCGGAGATTTTGAAAAAACTGGATTTGAAGTTTGAATCAGATATCGTTTTAGCCGGAGTCATTCAGTCTATCGGAAAAGGGAATCTGCGCGGTGTCCGACATCTGGTTAAAACCTGGCCCGATCCTATCCGAGGCGCCATCTGTATTGAAGGGGGAGAGATCGGACGGTTTAACTATTATTGTGACGCCATGATCCGCGTCGAGGTTCATTGCCATATATCTGCTGTTGGACAGGAAACCACGCATCGACCCAACGCGATTTTGGTGTTAAACGAAATTATCAACGAGATTCTTCAGCTCCGGTTGCCCTTAAAGCCTCGAACTAAAATCATTATCGGTAAAATTTCAGGCGGGTTTAAGCACGGCAAAATCGCTTTCGGTTCCAAATTGGGATTCGAGATCCAAAGTGGTTCGGATAAAATAGCCCGGGAGGTTTATAAAGATATCCAGGACATTGTAACCGGTATGGGTCATGAAAAGAATGTCTATCTGAAAATCAGTGTCATCAGTAATGTTCACGCGGCCAGTTTGCCGTACAACCATCCCCTGGTCAAGAATACCGTGGCGGTGATGAAGAAATTGGATCTCAAACCGGCCCGGGAAGCCAGCGAATCTGAATTGTCAATCTTTCTTTCCCGAAAAATTCCAGCCGTTACGCTTGGAATCACGCGCGGTAACAATTATCAGACGGAAAAAGCGGTTATGGAGATCGAACCCATGTTTAAGGGGATCGCTCAGATTTTAGGGGTCATGATGGCTATCGACAGCGGGGTCTGTGATGAATAGCAGCTGGCTGGAACGGAATACATTTCATCATTCGGCATTTAAGGACATTGAGCAACTGGTAAATAAAAAAGCAGAAAAGAAGCTTTCCATATCCCTGTGCCTGCCCACCCTAAATGAAGAGAGAACCATTGCAAAAGAAATCCTGATCATCAAATCCGAACTCATGATCCGTTATCCGCTTTTAGATGAAATCGTGGTGGTGGATTCCGGATCCACCGACCAGACCCGGGAGATTGCAGCATCATATGGCGCCGATGTGTACGAGGCCGACCAGATTCTTCCCCACCTCGAGCCGTTTATGGGCAAAGGGGAAAATCTATGGAAAGCGCTTTACATTACCAAAGGCGATATCATCGTTTATATTGATGCGGATATCAAAAACATTCACCATCGGTTTGTTTACGGCCTGCTGGGCCCGCTTTTAACTTCTGATAAAACCAAGTTTACCAAAGCCTTTTATGACCGCCCGATCGCCATCGGCAAAAGCAAAGTCAGGTCCACCGGCGGCGGCCGGGTGACGGAACTGGTTATCAGACCTCTGTTTTCACTTTTTTTCCCGGAACTGACCCAAATCCTTCAACCCCTTTCCGGCGAATATGCCGGATACCGGGAAATATTTGAAAAAATTCCCTTTCCCATCGGTTACGGGATCGAAACCAGTATGGTTCTGGATATTTTTCAAAAGTGGGGACTTGATGTCATTGCCCAGGTGGATTTGGATCGGCGCATTCATCGAAACCAGGATATTAAATCTTTGGGGAGAATGGCTTTTGTCATTTTAAAGACGTTTTGCGACCGTATCGAAAAACAGGGATTGGTCTGTTTTAAACAGAAGCATTTTGACGAGATGATTCAGTATAATCTAATAAAAGGTGCATTTTTGCCCACCACCTCTAAAATTGAAGGATTGGAAAGGCCTCCCATTGCAGACATTTTGGAATATCGCCAAAAATTCAAGACCGCAGGGTTGCAGTCAATCGAAGCGGATGGATGAGCAACTGAAGTGCCGCAACAATATCGGTACAAACAACGTCGGCGCAAAGAAGGGTCTGCATGGCCGCCCCCTCATTTAGGATCACGGCGATACCCAAAGCGGACTCCTGCAGCATCAACCGGTCGTTACGACCATTTCCCACGGCAACGGTTTTCATTTCACCCAACTTTCTGACATATGTCAGTTTGCCGATTTCCTGGCTCTCAACCGGCAAAATCGATACCTGACACGGTATCCCGTCCATACCGGTTTGCACCTTTCCAAAGGTATCGGCGGTCAGGATATGAATTTTTAATTGTTTGGAAAGAAGGGTCAGCGTGGTTTTCACGCCGGTTAAGAGCACACCGTCAACAGCCAGGGTGCCGTTGTAGTCCAGCACCAGATGCTCCAGATGGAAATGTTGATATCCCGGTATATTGATTTCGATCACTTTTCACCTCAAAGGAAAGATGTTTGAAAATCAACACCTGTTTAAATCGTGTCCATCCATAAATGGCTCTTTTTTCCCTGTTCGGTGTTTAAAGCGGGTTTCCGGTTATGGCGTACCGCATGTACGCCTTCCTGTCCCGTTTTGCGGGGATTGCAAACCCTTGTGCGGCCCCCGCGAAGCAGGATTTCGTCTCTGATTTTTATGAGCTGTGCTCAACTTGATCAGGGAAAAAACTTGAGCATTTTTTTAAATGGGGCACCTCAATCATCTATTTTAAAATTGTGGATGGATACTAATTGAGCTGAACCACTTCTTCTTTTAAGAAGTCGCGTATCGACCTCCCGCCTGCTGTTTCAAATTCAGCAATCCAGCGATCGATGCGATCTTCACCATATGCCTCTTTCCATGCATCCACAATAATGTCCACCGGTATATCGGCAAAGGTTCCGTGGTCCGTCAAATACTCCATGAAGAGTTCACTCTTAAGGTTATACGGCTGGAAAACGGAGTCTTCAAGGCCGTTAAACTCCAGCGGCAGCACCCGGTGTTTTCGGCAGAGTCTGGCGTTAAATGCCGGTGTGGCTTTAACCCATTTATCATTTAAATAAAACTCCACAAACCCGTGATAAACAAACAGATCCGAACCGATATACGCAAGGAGTTGACGGGTGGCCAGATGGTTTCGTACCGTCGCGAACCCGACTCTGGAAGGGATGGAGCATACCCGTCCCAGAGCACACAGAAGAGAGGCTTTGCTCACGCAATACCCCCGGCCATTTTTCAATACGTTGCTGGAAAGGTAATGTTCAGGCCGGTAGAAAGGGACGTATGGATCGTACCAGATTTCGTCCCGGACCCGATAGTAAAGCTTGACGGCCTGGGCTACGGAATCGTTACCGGTACCTTTAATGCTTTCTGCAGCAAATCGGATGATATCTTCATGGTTGCTATCGATGATGTCCGTGGGTAAAAGGTACGCGGCATCAATCTCTACCATAGTGCTTCTCCTTTCAGAAGGATTCTCAAATTGCCTTCTTTATGGTAATAATGATTGTGATGTCAAAATAAACGGAGTTGTATTTAACGGTTGTCTTTGTCGAATTGACCCAATGGCCTCTTAAATGTAAATCGGGCCGGATTTTCGACCATTTTTTCATATGCGGTTTGCGTGTTGCCCCCCAGGGCCGAGAACGGCAGAGACACAATGAAAAGAGCCGTACCCACGGCGGTTGCAACCAGGCCCAGAGGACGGGCAAACACGATGTCGACGATCATGCTCTCAATATTGGGCGTGTCATCGAGCAGTGTGCCTGCTTCGTTGGCTGCAATCGCAATGGGAATAAAGACCATGGAGACCGCGAATAAAACAACCATGGATTCTTTTAGGAATTTATGCATAAATACCTCCATTCAAGATCATTTTTCTTTTCTTAACCCAGGTAGGCAATTATTGAAAGTGAAAGGTAGAAAAGCCGATCAAAACAAGCGTAAGAAAAGGTAGTAGGGGTGTCAAGAAAAAAGCAATGAATCACGAGCTCTCATTTGTAGAGGTGGCGGTACCGCTCCCGGTACACCAGACCTTCACCTATCATATCCCCGATGATCTTTCTCCACTGGTTTCGGTCGGGAAACGGGTATTGGTCAGCTTTGGGCGGCGGCGCTTAACCGGCTATATCCTGGCGAAATGCACCAATTCCACCGGCCTGAAAACCAAGCCGGTTCTGGACGTACTCGATCCAAAGCCTCTTTTTTTAAACAATATGGTCCCGTTTTTTAAATGGATTTCGGATTACTACATGTATCCCATCGGGGAAACCATCCGCTACGGGCTTCCCTCAGGCTTAAATCTTTTTGATATTGATCTTTATCATATCACCCCGGAAGGGAGGATCGCGCTGGCAAAAGATAACGCGGCAGACCCCGCAAGGGAAGTTTTAAGTTATTTGAACGAGGCGCCAAAACCGTTGAAGGTGCTTTTAAAAAATTGTAATAATGCCATTTCAAATGCCGACCTGTTGATTATGAAGAATCGGGGCTGGATCGACAAAACAAAAACCCTGTCCGCACAGAAAACAAAGCCCAAACTTAAACGATTCGTTTCAATCACGGGAAAAGCGATCGATAAAGACTCAATCAGCGCCTCGAAAAAACGAATTCTGGCCGTTTTGATGAAAAAGGGGGAGATGTCCGTCAAAGACCTTACGGAAATGGTTTCATCGGCGCCTCGCATGATCAAGGTGTTAGAGCGTGAAAATCGGGTCAAAATCTTTAATAAACAAATTTATCGAGACCCTTTCGGCGAACCGATCACACCGGATGTTCGTCATGAATTGACCGCCCATCAACAAAACGCCATCGAAGCGATCTTCCCCACCCTTGATCAGGGTTTTTCCACCTTCCTGCTGGCCGGAGTCACCGGCAGCGGAAAGACCGAGGTGTACATGCAGGTGGTCGAGGAAGTACTCCAACACGGCAAATCCGCTCTGGTTCTGGTTCCTGAAATCGGATTGATTTCACAGATGGAAAGGTGTTTTCGAGCTCGGTTTGGGGATTGTGTGGCCCTGTTGCACAGCGGCCTCACGGCGGGAGAACGATATGATCAGTGGATGCGGATCATATCCAAAAAAGCCCGGATTGCCATCGGAGCCAGATCCGCTATTTTTGCCCCATTGACAGATATCGGTCTGATTGTCGTGGATGAAGAACACGACCCGTCGTACAAGCAGGAAAATCAGCTTCGCTATAACGCCAGGGATCTCGCAATTGTAAGGGCCAGGCATCATAACTGTGTCGCCCTGTTGGGTTCCGCCACCCCTTCGATTCAGTCGTATTATAATGTCAAAACTGAAAAATTCAGGCTTCTCCAATTACCCGCCCGGATAAAAGAGCGACCATTGCCTGAAGTTGTCGTGGTTGATTTAAAGAAAAATAAAGATTTTAGAGGGGTCCAACGATTCATCACACCCGAGCTTCAACGCGCCATCAGAGAGACGCTTGAAAATCAGAAACAGGTTTTGCTTTTTTTGAACCGACGCGGATTTGCGAGTTTTCCAACTTGCGCGGCGTGTGGTGAACCCATGAAATGTAAAAATTGTGATATTTCCCTTACCCACCATCAAGCCATGGGGGCGTTTGTCTGCCACTATTGTGGTTTCAGCTGCAGCGCCGTGACGTGTTGCAGGGAGTGCGGATCAGGGCGGATAAAACTTCTGGGGCTGGGAACGGAAAAAGTGGAAGGCGCCATAAAAGACCTGTTTCCAAAAGCAAACGTGGCGCGGATGGATCGGGACACGACCCGGCGAAAAGGCGCCCTTTTAAAACTGCTCAAAGGCTTGAAGAACCATACCATTGATATCTTGATCGGCACCCAGATTATCGCAAAAGGACATCATTTTTCAAATATTACACTCGTGGGTGTCATTTGCGCGGATCTTTCCTTGAATTTTCCTGATTTTCGCGCCGGCGAAAGAACCTTCCAACTTTTAGCACAGGTTTCCGGAAGAGCCGGGCGCGGGGAAGTCAACGGAAAGGTCATTTTACAAACCTATAATCCGGAGCACTTTACGATAGCTGCCGCCAGAACTCAGGATTTTACGCAGTTTTACCAACAGGAAATTCAATTCAGAAAAGCACTCCTTTATCCCCCTTTTTCACGGATCATACAAATCCAAATATCCGGTAAAGATAAAAAACGGACCCAAAAGGAAGTAGAGGCATTTGGCCGGAGGTGCCGCAAACTGCAAAATAGTAAAAGGGCGTTTTTAGAGGCCGTCGTCATTTTGGGACCGATTGAAGCCCCTTTGTCTAAAATTGCCAACCGTTACAGATGGCAGCTTCTTTTTAAATGTGCCAACGTGAAAATTCTTCATCAGTTTTCAAGAGCGCTTTTTTTTCAGAAAAATCAA
>PVMS01015860.1_pt1 | contig 11914 bp, 10 predicted proteins | sample 1853461 | NCBI WGS metagenome assembly PVMS01 (sample SAMN08582032, study PRJNA380276) | Marine sediment metagenome, whole genome shotgun sequencing project. | isolation source: ocean sediment barecode stripped | collected 2017
ATGGTGGCGAATTTGCTTATACCGTTCAATCGGCAAATCCCGCGGGTGGCAAAACCGTTCAGATAACATCCAGCTATACCATGGAAGCCAAGGAAGGTATCTACAAGGCCTATTTGCCTTACTTCGGCAGGGCACACAATGCTTCCTACGGGGGTGATGGCGGTATAGAATTTGAAGGTGAGCCCAATGACCTGAAAATCAACAAAAATGCTGACAAAAGGACCATTACCATCTCTTTCAATATCAAGAATAAAAACGAAACCTATGACTGTACCCTGGTCACCGGAGGCGGAAACGGCACACTAACTATCATCAGCTCCAATCGCTCAACCATCTCCTATTACGGAATAGTCGGTAGTCGGTAGTCGGTAGTCGAAGCTAACCGTCGAACTTAAACTTCATCTCTTCTTCGGGCTGTTCCTCTGTGGGTTCCAGTTTCAGCACAGGTTCTCTCTTCTTTTTTCTCAGGTAGACATCGCTTCCCTCAATAGGTTGTTCACCCTCCATCATCCGGTTATACCTGTAGAGATGTTTTAGTTTCACCCCGTACTTCTGTGAAATGTCATACATGGTCTGGCCATCTTCCACTTTGTGAATCTCATTTCCAACGGCCGCTTTTCTGCGTTTGGGCTGCAAATAGATGATCTGTCCAGGTTCCAGTTCAATTCCCTTGTATAGGTCGTTGTACTTGAAAAGCTCATTCTTAAAGAGGTTCAGTTCGTTCCGAAGAGACTCGGGGGTATCCCCCGGCAGGGTTACCACATATTCAATTTTGTTATTAGAAAGGACTTCACGGGTGGTAGGATATCCATGAGAGGGTTTTTCAGAAATGGATTCAACTCCCTCTCCAATATCCCCTGCCATATCTCCTTCAAGCACCTGAAGGTCATACCTGAAAAGCTCGTTCTCTTCAATGATTTTTATTAAAAGTGTGGCATAGTTGTTGGCTGTGGCATATCCTGCCTTTTTCAAACCTTTGGCCCAACCCCTATAATCATGCAGATTTAGCTCAAACAAAGAGGCATACCTACCCCGGGTGCTCAGAAATGCCGAATGATCTTTGTAGGAATTATACGCAGACCGATAGGATCTGAAACACTCGTTTTTCTTATCATCGTCATGATACATCTTTTTCCCCGTCCAGTCATGACATTTGATACCGAAATGGTTATTGCCCTTCACTGCCAGGGTGCTGTTCCCATTCCCGGATTCGAGGCAGCCCTGGGCCAGGGTAATACTTGCCGGTATGCCCACCCGGGCCATCTCCTTCATGGCAAGGTCAGAATAGGCCTTTATATAGGCCTCCCGCGTCATCTTCTTCCCCCCCTGTCCAAACAGAGAGAGACCCGCAAAGAGCAGCAAGACCAAGCAAATATCTTTTTTCTTCAAAAAACCTCCCGCATTTGTGTCTTTTCGCAATGGTCCAAAAATAGGGATATGGTGATCATCTCCTCCCATGAGTTTTTAACAATCACTCTCTCTTAAACGAGAGTTGATAACAAAATCTTGCCCATCTGTTAAAATCTGTAATTTTAACTTAAAACCAGCTGAGATGAAGCAAAGGGCAATCACAATCCGTGTTGCGGAATACAAGCAATTGGATGAACTATCGGAAGAGCAGACGAATCTGGTGAAGAGAGCTATAAGTTCTGCGAAGCAAGCCTATGCCCCCTATTCTGACTTCAGGGTTGGAGCTGCCCTCCTACTGGCCAATGGAGAGATCGTTACAGGGAATAATCAGGAAAATGCGGCCTACCCGTCTGGCTTATGTGCTGAAAGGGTGGCGATTTTCTATGCAGGAGCCAATTACCCGGAGGTTCCGGTTAAAATGATTGCTGTTACTGCCCTTAAGGATGGAGAATTACAGAAAGAGCCTGTATCTCCCTGTGGAGGTTGCAGACAGGTGATGCTTGAGAAGGAAAATCATGGAAATACCCGCATGGAAGTGATCCTTTACGGAACCAAAAAAATTCAGATTCTGAAACGGGCCACCGACTTGCTACCGCTCCCCTTCTCACTGTGATGAAGTCGTTTCATTTTTAAAAACCGGGAAAATATCCATCTTGGGATATGGAGCCACAATCTTTATGGGCTCTTTTTTTACAGGATGAATAAATGCTACCTGCCGGGCATGAAGACTGATTCCCCCATTTTTATTGCTTCGCCTGGCTCCATACTTTCGATCACCTTTGATTACACTGCCCACCCCTGCCAGCTGAGCCCTGATCTGATGGTGTCTTCCTGTCTCCAGGTGGATTTCCAGGAGGTGATAGCGATCTGATGAGGCCAATCTCCTGTAGGACAGCCGGGCCCATTTAGAATCATTCACCTCCTTATCATGAACATAGGATTTATTCTGTCTGGTGTTCCGGGTAATGTAATGCTCCAGGATTCCCGGATCGGGTTGTGGGCAGACCTCCACGATGGCCTGATAGATCTTCTCCACCTCTCTGTTTTTGAACATCTGTGCCATCCGGCTCAGTGCCTTGCTGGTTTTGGCAAAGATAACTGCTCCACTCACGGGTCTGTCCAGCCTGTGAGGAATACCCAGAAAAACATCTCCGGGTTTGTCATCCCTCTCCTTAATAAAATCTTTGAGCAGACGATCCAATGAGGGATCCCCGGTCTGATCGCCCTGCACAATGTCAGATACACGCTTATTCACAATCATCAGGTGATTGTCCTCATAAAGAATGGTAACCGGCGGTTTTAATGAATGTGCTTCGCTCAATTTTAGTACTGTTCATTCTCATTTGGAAACTCTGTGGACCGCACATCCTCGATGTAGTTCTGTACGGCACCTTTAATCTCCATCTGAAGGTTGTGGTAGCGCCTTAGAAAACGGGGAGAGAACTCCTGGGTTATTCCAAGCATATCGTGAAGTACTAGCACCTGGCCATTAACTCCTCCCCCAGCTCCAATGCCAATGGTAGGAATGATGATTGCTTCGGATACCTCCCCGGCAAGCTTGGCAGGGATTTTCTCCAGAACAATTGCAAAGCAGCCTGCTTTTGCCAGGGCCTCAGCATCGGATTTCAGTTTGTCGGCCTCCTCCTGGTCCGTGGCACGCACCACGTAGGTTCCAAACTTATGTATGGCCTGAGGGGTAAGGCCCAGGTGACCCATAACAGGGATGCCTGCTGAGAGGATGCGTTCTATGGATTCTATGATTTCCACCCCGCCTTCAAGCTTTACAGCCTGGGCCCCGGTCTCTTTCATGATCCGGATAGCCGAAGCCAGTGCCGTCATGGAATTCCCCTGGTAAGTCCCAAAGGGAAGATCTACCACTACCAGTGCCCGGTTGGTACCGCGCACCACCGATGCAGCATGGTAAATCATATTTTCCAGTGTAATAGGAAGGGTGGTTTCAAAGCCCGCCATCACATTGGAGGCTGAATCACCCACCAGAATCACATCGATTCCTGCCTGGTCCACCAGGCGGGCGAAGGAGTAATCATATGCGGTTAGCATGGCGATTTTCTCTCCTTTTAGTTTCATGGCATGAAGCACATGAGTGGTGACTCGTTTTACATTGCTGTGCAGCGACATGGGGAAAGGTTAAAGGTTAATAGTTAATGGTTATTGGTTCATGCAAAGTACTTATTGCATTCTGATCACAGTGCAAAGTTTAAAATAAATTTCCTATTGACAGCCAATTTGTCAGTAAACCTGACAGTATTATTTGAGTTTATTGCATGGTTTAGTGTCAATATTGCATCTGAGGAGGTAAAAAATTGATTGGCATAATCTGTGATAAGAGTAGAAAGTATGCAAGTAAAAAGTAGAAAGTTAAAATATATCGTTTAAAGCAAAATATAATTATGAGTAAGATAATTGGAATAGATTTAGGTACCACCAACTCCTGTGTAGCGGTGATGGAAGGAAACGAACCGGTAGTAATTCCTAACAGTGAAGGGAAAAGAACCACTCCTTCCATGGTGGCATTCGTTGAAAACGGAGAGAGAAAAGTGGGTGATCCGGCCAAACGTCAGGCCATTACCAATCCCACCAAAACAGTCTCCTCCATCAAACGGTTCATGGGTGAAACCTATGACAGGGTTTCCAAAGAGATCAGCAGGGTTCCTTATAAAGTTATAAAAGGAGAAAACAATACCCCCCGCGTTCAGATCGACGACCGCAAATATTCTCCTCAGGAGATCTCAGCCACGGCTCTTCAGAAAATGAAGAAGACTGCTGAAGACTATCTGGGACACGAAGTAACAGATGCTGTCATTACAGTTCCTGCATATTTCAGTGATTCACAGCGTCAGGCCACCAAAGAAGCGGGAGAAATCTCCGGCCTAAAGGTGATGAGGATTATCAACGAGCCTACCGCTGCAGCTCTTGCCTATGGTCTCGACAAAAAGATCTCAGACCTGAAGATCGCGGTATTTGACCTGGGAGGAGGAACCTTCGACATCTCCATCCTTGAATTGGGTGATGGTGTATTCGAAGTAAAATCCACCAATGGTGACACCCACCTGGGAGGTGACGATTTTGACCAGGTCATTATTGATTGGCTGGCAGATGAGTTCAAGAAGGACGAAGGACTGAATCTTAAAAAGGATCCCATGGCCCTTCAGCGCCTTAAAGAAGCTGCAGAGAAGGCGAAAATTGAGCTTTCCAGTGCTACCCAGACTGAGATCAACCTTCCTTACATCATGCCAGTGGATGGAGTTCCCAAGCACCTTGTAAAGAGTCTGACCAGGGCCAAATTTGAGAGTCTGGCCGACGCATTGATCCAGGCTACCATTGAGCCTTGCAAGAAGGCTTTGAAAGATTCCGGATTGAAACGGAGCGAAATCAATGAAGTGATTCTGGTTGGAGGTTCCACACGGATTCCTGCCATTCAGAAAGTAGTAGAGGACTTTTTCGGAAAAACTCCTTCCAAAGGTGTAAACCCCGACGAGGTAGTAGCCGTAGGTGCTGCCATCCAGGGAGGTGTTCTTACAGGTGAAGTAAAAGATGTGTTGTTGCTGGATGTGACTCCACTTTCACTGGGTATTGAAACCATGGGAAGCGTGAACACAAAGCTCATTGAGTCAAACACCACCATCCCTACCAAAAAGACACAGACATTCACTACAGCAGCTGACAACCAGCCATCCGTAGAGATACATGTGTTACAGGGTGAAAGGTCCATGGCCAAGGACAACAAAACCATTGGCCGGTTCCACCTGGACGGGATTCCACCTTCACAAAGGGGACTGCCACAAATCGAGGTAGCTTTCGATATTGATGCCAACGGGATTCTTAATGTCTCCGCCAGGGATAAAGGAACTGGTAAAGAGCAGAGCATCCGGATTGAGGCTTCCTCAGGATTATCCGATGCCGAGATCGAGAAGATGAAACAAGAGGCTAAGGAGAATGAAGAGGCCGATAAAGTAGCCAAGGAGCGGATTGAGAAGCTCAACAATGCTGACAGCCAGGTCTTCCAGACTGAAAAGCAGTTGAGTGAGTTTGGAGATAAGGTTCCTGCCGAGAAGAAGGCTCCCATCGAAGAGGCTCTGACTAAGCTGAAAGAGGCGCATAAAGCGGAAGACATGGATGCCATTGAAAAGGCCACCGAAGAACTGAATACTGCATGGCAGGCTGCCTCGCAGGATATGTATAACGCACAGCAGCAAGGCGGGGATGCCGGACAGCCCGGACAACCCGGACAACCCGGACAAGCTGAAGGTGATCCTGCTGGCGATCCTGCAGCGCAGAAGGGTAATGATGACGAAGTAACCGATGTGGACTTCGAAGAAGTAAAATAGATACATTCACCCACGAAGTGAGGGTGGTTCACCGTATTAACGGTTTAGATAGAGGCTGTCGCTTATGCGGCAGCCTCTTTCATTTAAAAGATTTCCATGACTTTCATTATCTTTGACATGCTATGACCAGAGTCCACCTTTTGTTCCTATTCCTAATAGTTGCCCTTCCGGGTTTGTGTCAGAATCAACTGGATGATCAGGGATTGAAGACCGGCCCATGGAAAGTGGAGTATCCAAATGGGAAAACACTCTATGAGGCCACTTTTGTGGCTGGAAAACCTGTGGGTGAAATGGTCCGTTATTATGAGAAGGGCGGAGTACGCGCAAGAATGAATTTCGACACCCTGCAGGACAAGAGTTACACTTACCTCTACTACGCCGGTGGGAAAGAGGCAGCAGAAGGGTGGCATGTGGAAAAAATGAAGGACTCAGTCTGGACCTACTACTCCCAATTTGATGGGAGTGTAAGAATCCGGGAGCCCTATGAAAAAGGGAGGCTTCAGGGGATAGTGACCCTCTACTACGCCAATGGGAAAATTTCGGAAGAGGTAAGCTGGGAAGGTCAATTAAAGCAGGGAGCCTGGAGACAATACTACAACAACGGCCATGTGAGGCTAAGCAGCCAATACCTTGACGATCAGCTGTATGGGCCCTACAAGATTTTCTATTCAGACGGCACCCCGAAGGTCACAGGTGAATACATCCACAACAAATCCAATGGTACCTGGACCTTTTTTGATGAATCGGGCGAGGAGGTCTATGCCCTGGAGTACCTGTCGGGCCAACCAAAGGACCAGGAAAAATTCAATCAGTGGATTCAGGACAGCCTTTCCAACTATGAGATCATTGCAGAACCCGAATCCATTCAACAGCAATAAATGAAATGAAAGTGACCATGAAATTGAAACTGTTCCTCCTTCTCCTCGTAGTCACCCCTATGTTGAACGCCCAGGAAATTGCCGACAGCGTTTTCTGGGTCTATTTCACAGATAAGGATGGAACCGACTACCAGATCAACAGTCCGGAGGAGTTCCTCTCTGAGCGCTCCATCAACCGAAGGGCATGGCAGGGACTTGGAATCGACCACAGAGATCTGCCGGTGAATGACGACTACCTGCGCGAGTTAAAAGAGTTGGGTGTAGAGATCAGGCATGTTTCCAGATGGCTCAATGGAGTTGCCATGATCAATGCCGATTCAGCCCAGTTTCAAATGGTGCTGAAGAAATCTTTCACCGATACCCTGGCCTGGTATCCCCGTAAGGATGATCTCTATTTCCCGACCAAAACAGCCGGGGAGCGCTTCGGCCCTCCCCTGGAAATCCCTCCAGTATTTAGCTACGGGGTGGCCAGGGAGCAGGTCACCATGCTAAAAATGGATCATGTGCATGACCTGGGTTATACGGGGAAGGGGGTATGGATTGCCGTCCTCGATGCTGGCTTTTACAATGTGGACAGCCTTCCCTCCTTTGAGGCCATGATCGCAGAAGGTCGCCTGCTGGGAACCCGCAATTTTGTGAATGATCGCCATGTTTTCAGGGAGAGTTCATCACATGGCATGAACGTCCTCTCCACCATGGTGGGTGAATGGGACGGGTATTTGGTGGGAACGGCCCCTCATGCCAGTTATCTGCTATGTATGACAGAGAATCCTGCACAGGAAACACGCCTTGAGGAGATTGCCTGGATTGAAGCAGCAGAGTATGCCGATAGCCTGGGTTTTGATGTGATCAATACTTCCCTGGGCTATTCCGATATGAACGGGGAAGCTTACGATTACACCTACTTCGACATGGATGGCAAGACCACCTTTATCTCCAGGGCTGCATCGCTGACAGCCTCCAGGGGAATCATTGCCGTAAACAGTGCGGGAAATGAGGGGAACGATGACTGGTACTATATCACTGCACCGGCAGATGCCCACGATATTCTTACAGTGGGTGCAGTAGACAGCACAAATGTTATAGGAACTTTCAGCTCGCTGGGGCCCTCTTTTGATGCCCGTGTCAAGCCCGATGTAACTGCCATGGGAGTGAAAAGCGGCATGCAATACCGGAACGGGGGACTTACCCGTGGGAGTGGGACCTCATTTTCATCTCCCATCCTGGCAGGCTCGGTGGCCAGCCTGTGGCAGGCCTATCCGGATCTGCCGGCCAAAGAGATGATCCATATTGTGAGACAGGGAGGCGATCGCCTCAAGAATCCCGACTCCACCTATGGATTTGGACTACCTGATTTTTTCAGGACCTATTTCAGCATCACCGGTATTTCCAGGCGGATGGTACCCGGACACCTGGAGGTCTACCCCAATCCGGCCAGTGAGATGATTATGATCAAAGTCCGGGTCAGGAAGCCGGACTTCAAATCCTTGGAATTTATGATTTTAGCGGAAGGAAAGTCCATGTGATGCAGACCGAATTACCCGGACAGGTAGATTTGCCCGGTGCGCTAAGTCCGGGGATCTACATCCTTGAAATTAATACAAGCAACGGTGTATACCGCAGCAGATTAATCATAGAATAATGCCCGAAGCTTCATGCTCATTATCAGAACTACTGGGGCAGGTAAAGAGTGCCCTCCGAAATGAATTTGGTTCGGCACGCTGGATCGTAGCTGAAATTCTGGAACTACATGAGAATCGAAATGGGCACTGCTACCTGGAACTCATTGAAAAAAGCAGTGACAATGATTCCATCCTGGCACGGGCCAAAGGCACCATCTGGGCTTCCAGGTACAGCATGCTGCGTCCTTTCTTCGAAGCTTCTACAGGAACACCGCTAAAAAGTGGCATTAAACTTCTTTGCAAAGTCTCCGTAGAGTTTCATCCCCAATATGGATTGAGTCTCAACATAAACGACATCGATCCTGCCTATACCCTGGGGGATCTGGCCCGGAAAAAACAGGAAGTGATTCGGAGACTTCAGGCAGAAGGGGTGTTCCATATGAACAAAGAGCTCCATTTCCCAGAAGTGCCTCAGCGTATCGCGCTGATCTCCTCCGACAGTGCAGCAGGTTATGGCGACTTTATGGAATCCATCCATCACAATGCACACCGCTTTCATTTTCAGACTACACTCTTTCCGGCAGTCATGCAGGGAGACCAGGTGCCTGGCTCCATTACCGCAGCCCTGGATAATATCTATGAAAACCTGTCTCAATTCGATTGCGTGGTTATTATCAGGGGAGGTGGTTCCAAAGCCGACCTGGAGAGCTTCAACCACTACGACCTGGCCTATTACATCACACAATTTCCTCTTCCTGTGATTACAGGGATCGGACATGAAAGGGACGAATCGGTGGCCGACATGGTGGCCTTCCATGGACTCAAAACGCCTACTGCAGTAGCCGAATTTCTGGTGGATCAGTTGCTGGCGTTTGATTTTAGATTAAGTGCCTGTGAAGATCAACTGGCCTTTTCTGTCAGACAAATTGTTCAGAAGAAACTGTCGGGACTTGAACATCATCAGAACAACATTAAACACCTGACTTATAATTTTATACACGAGCGAAGTGCGCTTATCAGGACTTCCGAACACCTTCTTCGCAGGGAAGTATCAAACCAGTTGGACAGAAAAAAGGATTACCTCACCCTCTTGGATAAGAGGACCGAACTGGTCAATCCGGAGCACATACTGAAACGGGGCTTCTCCATGACCCTTCTGGAGGGGAAACCCATCTCCAGGATAAAGGATGTGAAGCCTGGAAATATGCTTGAGACCAGAATCTACAAAGGAACAATTATCAGCAAAGTTGAAAAAACCACCATTACCCATGGCAAAAGAAAAAATTAGCTACGAAGCTTCAATAAAAGAGATAGAGGAGATCCTGGAACAGATTGAAACAGGAACCCTGGGGGTGGACGAACTGGCTGGGAAAGTAAGCAGAGTCACCGAATTGCTGAAAGCGTGCCGCCAGAAGCTCCATCAGACCGAAGCCCAGATCAACAAAATTCTTGAAGAACCCTCAACCGAGGACCAATCGCCTGATGACGAATAACCCGCTGATTCTTTGTGTAACCTGGCGCAGCCAGATGTAACCCCAACACGGCGTAGCCGTATGTAACCCTTTTTTTACAAATACTTTGACAGCGTGCTTAGTAACTCATTGACTTTTATTGGCTTAGAAAGGTACTCATCGCAGCCTGCTTTTCTGCTGATTTCCCGTTCACCCGACATGGCGTAGGCCGTTTGTGCGATAACTGGCAACTTCTCCCGCTCCTTTTTGATGATTTTTGTGCATTCGTAACCGTTCATCAGGGGCATATTAATATCCATTAATACCAGATCGATATCTTCATTTTTCCTGAACAGTTCGATGGTCTCCTCTCCATCCTTCGACCAGATGATCTCCACACCTGTATCCTTGATGGCTTCGAACAGAAAGTAGTAGTTTGAGGGATCGTCCTCGGCTATGAGAATCTTTTTTCCTTCCCAGGATTTCATATCACTTGTCGGAGTCCTCAGCGCAGCTTCGTGTTTTAAGGGAACTTCGTGCCTGGGTAGAATAAACCAGAACTTGGATCCCTCACCCGTAACAGATTCCACCCCAATCTCCCCTCCAAGAATCTCGGTGAGATTTTTTGAAATGGCCAGCCCCAGACCTGTTCCGCCATAGAGCTTGGTCTTGGTTTCATGCCCCTGCATAAACCGGTCGAAGATCACCTTCTGTTTCTCTTCCCGGATACCGATGCCTGAATCCTTCACATAGAAAAGAATGCCCTCCGGATGCTCCTGCAGCCCAAGTACAATTTCACCCTCATCTGTGAATTTGACCGCATTGCTCAGCAAGTTCACCAGGATTTGCTTAAGCCTGAAAGGATCGGTGTAAATGACCAGTTCATTATAGGGCCACTCCCATTTCAGATTCACCGTAACCTCATCCTTCCCATTTCGCTTCAGGGTTTGAATAAAGGTCAGATGAAGCTCTTTAAAGAGATCCTTGACAAAGCACTCTGCAATATGCACATTCACCTGACCAGCTTCAATTTTTGCAATATCAATGATGTCATCAATCAATCGCATCAGGTCATCGGCCCCCTGGTTAATCTGGGCAATAAAATCTCTTCTCTCTTCGGGAGCCAGCTGCTCATCGGTAAGCAGGTCTGAGAAACCCACAATGGCATTCATGGGGGTTCTGATCTCATGCGACATGTTGGAGAGAAAGGCAGTTTTAAGCTTATCCGACTCTTCAGCCTTGTATTTGGCCTCCAATACTTTGCGTTCGGCCTCCTTCCTTTCGGATATATTCTTTATAATAAGCACCATAGACTCAGGTTTCCCTTCACTGGTATAGATGGCACCGCTTGATACCTCAGCCTCGAAAGCGCTTCCATCAGGGCGGTGTACCTCATATTCCAGATTCTTCAGGTATCCCGATTTCCATGTTTCATTGAAATCAGAGATGGCAGTACGCCAGTGTATCGGATTGATGAACCGAAATATCTTTTCACCATACACCAGGTCAGCATCCACATTAAATGCGGTAACAAATGCACTGTTAAAGTCCAGGATCAGCGCATTGGGATCCACAACAATCATGGGGTCGGGAGACGATTCAAAAACCCGTCTTTGCCTCTCCTGAGTGGACCTGATGTGATCCTGGTGTCGTCGTCGATCAATGGCCATGGCAATCTGGTCACTGGCAAATTCAAGCAGCGAAGCATCCGACTCTGTGTAAACCACATCCTCTGAATAGGATTGTACCGCAAATACCCCTACGGTTTTCTCCTCATGCTTGAGGGGAACACCCAGCCAGCTCACACAGGGAGCTCCCACCGGCTCAATCTCTCCCTGACTGGTAAGATCTTGTTCCCGCAGAATATCCACCAGCTGGGCCACACCGGTCCTGATCACATAACTGGTCAGCGTTTTCCTGGCAGGAAATTCAGTAAAGGAGTCTTTTTCATCTTCCATAAAAGGAAGTGTGAGGGTATCAGAATCCTCATTGTAGAGGGCCAGAAAACAGTTGGTGGTGTCTAAAATCCGGCTGAGTGACTCCCGGATCTTTGCATATAACTCATCCAGACTGTGGGTGGTACTTACTGCATTGGAGATATCAAAAAGCACCTGTTTCACCAGCTGTTCCTGCTTTCTTTTGTCAATATTTTCATGAATTCCGGTCAGTCGGGTGGTATTGCCCTCTGCATCGAAACTCACCGA
>PVMS01002225.1_pt1 | contig 11913 bp, 12 predicted proteins | sample 1853461 | NCBI WGS metagenome assembly PVMS01 (sample SAMN08582032, study PRJNA380276) | Marine sediment metagenome, whole genome shotgun sequencing project. | isolation source: ocean sediment barecode stripped | collected 2017
AACACTAATCTCCGCGATCTTATTTAAAAAAAAAAAAAAATGGAGAACTGGTATAGCTAGGTTTGCAGAAGGAATGACAGTATTTGCAGTAATTACAGCAATGATATTTCCAATTGTACATACTGGTAGACCATGGCTTGCTGCAATTTATTTACGTCCATATCCAAATCAGCATTCATTATGGGTTAATTTTACTTCTCCTTTAATATGGGATGTTTTTGCAGTATCAACTTATTTTACGGTTTCTTTTGTTTTCTGGTATATCGGTCTAATTCCAGATTTTGCAACACTTAGAGACCGAACAAAAAATAAACTTAAAAAGATCATTTATTCAGTTACTAGTTTAGGGTGGAGACATTCAAACAGACACTGGCAAAATTACGAATTAACCTATTTAATTTTAGCCGGTTTTGCTACTCCTTTAGTGCTATCTGTTCATACAATTGTTAGTTTTGATTTTGCGGTTGCAATTCTACCGGGCTGGCATACAACAATATTCCCGCCATACTTTGTTGCTGGAGCTGTATTTTCCGGTTTTGCAATGGTTCAAAACGTACTAATATTTATTAGGAAAATATTTAATTACGAGCATATCATTACATTGGATACACTTGAGAAAATGAATAAAATAATTATGCTTACTGGAATGATGGTTGGATATGCTTACATTATGGAATTTTTTATGGCATGGTACAGTGGGGTAGAGGCTGAATATTTCACCTTTATGAATAGAGCATTTGGTGACTATTATTGGGCATACTGGACAATGTTTTCTTGTAATGTAATCTTCCCACAATTATTCTGGTTTAAGAAAATTAGAAGATCAATTCCATTTATGTTTGTGTTAGCTGTTCTGGTTAATGTTGGTATGTGGTTCGAAAGGTTTGTTATAGTAGTTACTTCATTATCTAGAGATTATTTACCATCAAGTTGGGCATACTTCAAACCTACATTGACAGATGCTTCTCTTCTTATTGGTAGTTTTGGATTATTTTTTACATTAGTGTTATTATTTACAAAATCATTACCGGTAATTTCTATATCCGAGGTTAAAGCTGTTGTGGATGGTTCACAACCAACACACGGGGATAATTAAATATGAACAATAAATTATACTCTTACACCGCTTTATTTGATACACCTAATGATATTATTCACGCTGCGAAAACAGTGACTGAAAAAGGGTACACTAAATTTGATGTTAATACACCATACCCAATTCATGGTATGGATGGTGCTATGAAACTTCCTCCTTCAAAGTTAGGCTTTGTTACCTTATTTGCAGGTCTTGGTGGACTTTCAGCGGCGCTGCTTATGATGGGTTGGATGATGGGTATTGATTATCCCACTGTTATTGGCGGAAAACCATATTTCCCATTACCAGCTTTTATTCCTATTGCTTTTGAAATAACAGTATTAGTGGCAACTTTAACAACTGTGGCAGCATTGCTATTCTTCATTTTTAAGTTCCCTAATAATTCACATCCTATACATGATACAAATTACATGAAAAATGTATCATCCGATAAATATGGAATTTGTATTGAGGCAGTTGATCCCAAATTTGATATAGAAGAAGTTAAAACTTTATTCTTAAGTCTAAAAGCTAGTACAATTGAACCAATATATTTTGATAATGAAGAGGTTTCATATAAAGCTGTAGTTGCCGACCCTAAATTTTTAGGGTTTTTGGCAGTTGTTGCTGTTTTTGTTTCTATGTCTGCATATCTTCACCTAAATAAATTGTTATATATGATTCCATTTTCATGGATGTCTGAACAAGAAAAAATAATTGTTCAAGAATCATCTGATTTATTTGAGAATGGTGCTGGAATGCAAACACCTGTTGAAGGTTCCGTTGCCAGAGGTTTTATGCCTTATCCATTTAAGAATAAACCTGATGAAGCTGGTCAATATTTAGTTAATCCGCTTATCTCTGATAAAGAAAATCTTGCAGTAGGGAAACAGAAATATAATATATATTGCAGCCCTTGTCACGGATATCTAGCTGAAGGGGATAGTAGACTAAATGGACAATTCCCAAACCCTCCGAGTCTTCATTCAGAGAAAGTTAGAAATTGGACAGATGGAAGTATTTACCATGTTATTGTAGAGGGTCAGAATGTTATGCCGTCTTATAGTTCTCAATTATCACGTCAAGAAAGATGGGCAGTTGTTAATTATTTAAGAGTTTTGCAAAGATCATTAAATGCTAAGGAGACTGATTTATAATGAGTTTAGCCTTAAATAATAATGTGGATTATGTTAAGAAAGATTTGCCCCCAATTATTAATAAAATTGGAATTGTACTAACAGTTGTTGGATTGGTCCTAGTAGTTTTAGCATATTATACAGATCATACTAGAAGTGCATTTAATAATGTTATCCTATTGATGTTTTTAACTAGTATTGGTTTAGGTTCTTTGTTTTTGGTGGCATTAGAATACATTGGTGGAGCGGTTTGGAGTACTCCTTTCAGGAGAGTTGCAGAAATATTCGGAGCGGTACTTTTAATAGTTCCAATTGTAGCTATACCTATTTATTTTAATTTGCATGATTTATATCACTGGACTCATTTGGATGTGGTTGCTAATGATGAAATTCTATCTCATAAATCACCATATTTAAACCAAGCTTTTTTTACCGCAAGAATAATTGGATATTTTATTATTTGGATTCTTTTTTATTTTATCCTAACACGAAACTCTCAGAAACAAGATCAAACTAAAGAGCAAGGATTAACTAAAAAGAATATTAAAAATAGTGCCATATTCATACCATTTTTTGCAGTTACTTTGACTTTTGCATCAATTGACTGGATGATGAGTCTTGAACCTCATTGGTTTTCTACCATATTTGGTGTTTATTATTTTTCCGGAACATTTTTAAGTGCATTAGCAATTATTACTTTCTTTATTGTATTCCTTAATGAAAAGGGGATGTTTGGAGCCGGCATAGTTTCCGATCATTATTATAGCTTTGGAGCCTTACTATATGGATTTATAAACTTTTGGGCCTATATCGCTTTTAGCCAGTATATGCTAATTTGGTATGCTAATCTTCCGGAAGAGACATTCTGGTTTCTGAATAGATGGGAAGGTAGTTGGTTAATCTTCACAGTTGTCTTTTTAATTGTTCATTTTCTAGTCCCATTTTTCGCACTTGTCTCCCAACCATCAAAAACTAATGGTGCCAGACTTAAATTTATGTCAATATGGATACTAGTTGCACATTTTATGGACTTACACTTTTTAGTAATGCCTACATTTAGTCCAGATGGAGTTTCACTTGGATGGATTGAATTAAGTTTCTTCTTATTGGCATTTGGGTTAGTATTTTTAGTATTTTCTATTAAAGCAAAAACTGTAAATCTTATTCCAATTGGTGATCCAAAGCTCAAAAGAGGAATAGATTTTAGACTTTAATCTCAGGTGATTTTTATGGAAGAAAATAATAATATTGAAACTGAAATTGATTTTATGTCATTACTAAAATCACCTTCAAGACTATTTGGATTGATTTTCCCCTATTATGCATTGTTATTTTTGATAGTTGGGATTTATTTCGTTAAGCATATGGATTTTGCTTCATTCAATAAAGTTCCAGCTAATTATACTGATTCTCTTGCTATTACTGCAAATGTAGAGGTAAAGAAAGGCGGAATAATGCCCGCAATTGATTTGGGAATTATTACAACTCCTACTGATAAAATTATTGAGCAAGGAAAAGTACTGTTTACAACCAACTGTGCATCATGTCATGGCAATGAGGGGAAAGGGGATGGAGTTGCAGCTGCTGTATTAAATCCTCCACCTAGAAATTTTCACAATACTGAAGGATGGACAAAAGGAACAGATTTTCCTAGTATGTTTACATCAATTCAAAAAGGTATTACTGGTACCGGAATGATTGGTTATGATTTTATACCTATTGAAGATAGAATTGCTTTAATACATTATATTCGAACTTTGTCAGAATATCCTGCTGTAACTGAGAAAAATGTTTCAGAATTGGATAAAACTTACAATTTATCAAAAGGTATAAAATCGCCAAATAATATTACGTTAGAAATGTCCGTAGAAAAAATTAGTGAGGAAGCTTCACGAATTACTTCTGGTTTTGAAAGTGCAATTTCTAAAATGAATTCTGCGGAAGATAAAAATGTTGTTGAATTGTTTAATAATGTTGTTCAAGATAAAGAAAAAGCAATTTATATTTTCAAAAGAGATTTTAGTAATAAACAAGACATAGAAGCTTTTGTTAATCGTATAATAAACTTTCCAACGGAAAGTGGTTTTAAGTCTAGTGCAACCTTTTTATCAAAAGAAAAGTTAAACAGTTTATTTAAACTTTTAAGCGATTCTGTGAGTTAATTTATTGTGATCTAGTCAAATTGATCAACTATAAATTTTAGGAAATTTCAATTGAACTTTCGAAGGAAACTACCAATAAATATTCTGAACTATTTAGCAATTATTCTAGTCTTTTTCAGTAGTATTTTATTTTCTCAAGAGGAACATGTTGAGATAGGCATTGATGAAAAATTAGGTGATTATTTACCTATGGAGACTTTGTTTACGGATTCAAAAAATAATGAAGTTTCACTTGATGATGTAATTAATAAACCTATACTACTAGCATTTGTTTATTATGAATGCCCTGGGATTTGTAATAATACATTAACTGAGCTTGCATGGGCAATTGATAGAGTAGATTTAATTCCTGGTAAGGATTTTGAAGTTTTAACAATAAGTATTGATCATGAAGAAACATCAGAAATTGCTTCGATCACAAAGGAAAATTATTTTACATCACTACAAAGAGATTTCCCTAAAGAAGCGTGGACATTTTTAGTAGGTGATTCTATAGCTGTTAGCCAGGTTACAGATATGGCCGGTTATCATTTTAAGAAATATGGTGATGAGTATAGGCATCCGGGTGGATTAATTACTATTTCACCAAATGGAAAAATATCTAGATATATTTTTGGCTCTCAATTTAATCAATTTGATGTGAAAATGGCTTTGATTGATGCGAAAGCTGGGAAAACAAATCCGACTGTAGCCAAAATACTTCAGTTCTGTTTTAGTTATGATCCTGAGGGTAGAGTATATTCATTAAACATTACTAGAATAGTTGGAGCTATCATGCTTCTAGGAATAATGGTTCTGTTTTTAATATTAGTATTTAGAAAAAAAAGAATAACCGTTACGGAGAATTAATCTAATTAAGTTTTTGAGTTTATAGGAGATTTTAATGACAAACAGTACAATTGCTGTTTCTGAAAAATCATATTTAGAAGAGGGAACAACTAAAAAAGCTACCGGTATATTGTCCTGGCTATTAAGTACGGACCATAAAAGAATTGGGATAATGTACTTAGTTTCAATTTCAGTATTCTTTTTTACAGGTGTTATATTAGGGGTTTTGATGAGGCTTGAGCTTATTGCACCTGGACGAACTATAATGGATGCTCAAACATATAATACAATATTTACACTTCACGGTGTAATAATGATATTCTTATTTATTATTCCCGGAATGCCGGCTGTATTTGGGAATTTCTTTCTTCCCCTACAACTTGGGGCTAAAGATGTTGCTTTTCCTCGTTTAAATCTGTTTTCTTACTGGCTTTATTTATTTGGAGCAGCATTAGTGCTTGTATCTCTTTTTGTTGAAGGCGGTCCGATTGATACAGGTTGGACATTTTACATTCCTTATTCTGTTAGGACAAACACAAATGTATCTATTGCAATTATTGCTGCATTTATTTTGGGTTTTTCATCAATACTTACGGGCTTAAATTTTGTAACTACTGTACATAGAATGCGGGCTCCTGGTATGACTTATTTTAAGATGCCTTTATTTGTTTGGGCAACTTATGCAACAGCTTGGATACAGATTATTGCAACACCGGTAATTGGAATTACAATTTTATTGGTAGTGCTAGAAAGATTATTTGGCGTAGGCATTTTTGATCCTTCTTTGGGAGGTGATCCTATACTTTTCCAGCACATGTTTTGGATCTATTCTCATCCGGCTGTTTATATAATGATTCTGCCCGCCATGGGAGTTGTATCTGAAATTATTCCTACATTTTGTAGAAGAACTATTTTTGGATATAGAGCTATTGCAATGTCAAGTCTTGCTATTGCTTTTATCGGTTATTTAGTTTGGGCCCATCACATGTTTACAAGTGGTATGAGTCCTACTGCAAATATAATATTTTCATTCTTAACTTTCCTTGTTGCTTTGCCTAGTGCAATAAAAGTATTTAATTGGATTGCAACAATGTATAAAGGATCAATTGATCTAAAACCGCCTTTTTTATGGGTAATGTGTTTTATTTTTCTATTTACAATTGGTGGTTTAACGGGACTTGTTTTAGGAGCTTTAGTAACTGATATCCATTTACATGACACTTATTTTGTTGTGGCACATTTTCATTATGTAATGTTTGGTGGAACAGGGGCTATATTTTTTGCAGCACTTTACTACTGGTTCCCAAAAATTACTGGTAAGATGTACAACCAAAAGCTTGCTTCATTCAATGCCGGATTGTTTTTTGTAGCTTTTAACATTCTTTACTTTCCAAAGTTTATACTTGGCTATATGGGAATGCCAAGAAGGTATTTTGATTATCTTCCGGAATTTACGACTTTACAAGTAATTTCGACAGTTGGCTCGTGGATAATGCTAATTTCTATAATTCTAATTATTTACAACCTACTTAGTGCTGTATTTAATGGTAAGAAGTCAGAGCCCAATCCATGGGGAGGAGTTACTTTAGAGTGGCATATTGCATCACCTCCACCATTAGAAAATTTTCATGAAATCCCAGTAGTAACAAAAGAGCCATATGATTTTAGTCAGCTTAAAACTATGAAATACGTCCCTAAAGGAGAAGAACATGAGTAATCCTACTGCTGCTGAAATTACACGTGAGGTACACCGTGATGATGTTGGAGCAAGAATGGGAATGTGGTTATTCTTGTTTACAGAACTTCTACTTTTTGGAGGTTTATTCCTAGTTTATGCAGTTTATCGTCATGAGTATACGGAACAGTTTAGAGTTGCTGCGATGGCTCTAAATACAACTGTAGGGGCCTTAAATACTATCATTCTTTTAACAAGTAGTTTGACAGTTGCCCTATCGATTGCAGCTCTTCAAAAAGGGAACAAATCATTAAGTTTAATGCTGCTTGTTATGACCAATATTCTTGCTTTTGCTTTTATGATTAACAAGTATTTTGAATGGATGGAGAAGATTCATCATGGGATTTATCCAGGAAGTGAAACATTAATGAACTTACCTGACGGACAAATATTATTTTATGGATTGTATTATGTTATGACGGGCTTGCACGGCCTACATGTAATAATTGGATTAGTGTTTCTATCAATTGTAATGGCTTTTATTATGACCGGCTCTGTTAATAAAGACAGTTATGTTAAATTAGAGAATGCCGGATTGTATTGGCATTTAGTTGATTTGATATGGATATTTCTATTCCCTTTGTTCTATTTAATTCAGTAGGAGATTTTAATGCAAGACAACCATATATCACATGATAATCATCATATTAGCTATAGCACTTATCTTTTGGTTTGGGTAAGCTTAATAGCTTTTACCTCGGTTACAGTTTCTGTTGCTGGATTAAATTTAGGTAATTATACACTTTTCGTTGCTCTTTCTATAGCAGCAGTAAAATCAGCATTAGTTATTAACATATTTATGCATATTAAATTTGAAGATAAAATATTTAAAGTTTTTCTTGGTATAAGTGGCTTTACTTTATTAATGATCTTTACTTTAACATTTATTGATTATATCTATAGGTAGAGGATTTTATGGATTCTAATCCAACAGCTTATGTTCAGACTGTCGATTCAGCGATGTTATTTATCATTATTGTCTCACTTATCTTTTTATTAGGGACTATGGGGACAATGATTTATTTCGTTTTTAAGTATAATCGTAAAAAAGGAGTAAAACCAGTTGATATTCATGGTAATTTACTTCTTGAAACAGTATGGTTTGTTGTTCCTACAATTTTAGTGATGGCAATGTTTTACTTTGGATTTATTGGATACCAAGATTTCAAGAAAATTCCAGATGATGCTTTGGAGATTAATGTTACAGCCAGAATGTGGGATTGGGATTTTGTTTATGATAATGGAGTAAATTTAGATACACTTTATGTGCCAATGAATAAATCCGTTAAGTTGAACATGATTTCTATGGATGTGAATCATTCCTTTTTTATACCAGCTTTTAGAATTAAACAGGATGTTATTGCAGGTTCAGAGCAATATTTAGTATTTAAAGCCGTAAAAGAAGGTGGTTATAATATTGCGTGTGCGGAGTATTGTGGATTGAATCATTCGGCAATGTACACGAAAGTTATTGTAATGTCTGAAGATAAATACAATCAGTGGTATGAACAAAATTCACCTAAAGAAGAACAAAAAGAAGAAATAGTAGTAACAAAATAATTATGGCTTTATCAACTATAACTATAGAACCCAACAGTCAATCTACTCTAAAAATTAGATTTGGGAATCTTTACGAATTCAAGAAAATTTTATCTGAATTAACAAAATTTAGTATTACTTTTTTTGTTTCTGTGACAACTTTTGTTGGATATATTTTACATAGTGGTGAAATAAATTTTAATTTAGTTTTGCCAACAATTGGAGTTCTTGTTTTAGCATGTGGGGCATCTGCGCTTAATGAATATCAAGAGCGAAAAGTTGATTCGAAAATGAAGCGTACAAGTTCAAGACCAATTCCTTCCGGTAGAATTCCTCCTAATAACGCCATGTTAGTTTCACTTGTATTTATTGGGTTAGGTTTAGGCATATTAGCATTACATAGTTCTATTGTTATGTTTTTAGGCTTATTTACATTGTTATGGTATAACGGAATTTATACACCTTTAAAACAAAAATCAGCAATTGCAATTATTCCCGGAGCATTAGTGGGAGCATTGCCTCCAGTAATTGGTTGGGCAGCATCTGGAGGAAATATTTTTGATACTAAAATTCTAGCTTTTGCTACATTTATGTTTGTATGGCAAATTCCTCATTTTTGGTTGCTTTTATTAATGTATGATGATCAATATAAGAAGGCCGGTTTTCCGACTTTATCAAGGATATTTTCATTCAATAAAATTACTAAGATTACCTTCTCATGGATTGTCTTATTAATAGCCTCTAGCATATTATTTTATTTATCTGAATTATCTGTGAGTATGCTATCAAATGTTAGTTTGTTTTTGCTTGGTGTTGGGTCAATATTTCTTTCATTAAAGGTTATTACCGATAGACGCAGAGAAGTTTTTAAAAATACATTTTTATTGATTAATGCTTATGTGCTTTGTGTGTTAATAGTAATTACTATAGAAAACATTATTTAATTTAATCAGGAATTAGATTTAATGGATATACTTCAAAATATAGTTTTTCCTCAATCTCCGACAAATATTTTACTATTGAAATATCTACTATTTCTTACACTTATGCTATTGCTTCCGTATTTAAGTGTAATGTTAGGTACTACTCTTTTCTCTGTTATACATTTTAATAAAGGTAAAAACTCAGGCAATAGAGACTATCTTGTTTTTGCAAATGAATTGATTGATATGTTTACAATAAATAAAGGTATGTCAATTACATTAGGAATTGTTCCATTATTGAGTATAATGTTCATTTTTAGCCAGCTGTTATTGAATTCAAACCTTAGTGTTACCTCTCATTTATTCTTTGCTTAATATTGTTAGTTGTTGGACTTATTTATATCTACACATATAAGTTTAGTTTTAGACTTAAAAACATTTTTAATCTTGTAAAAATTTCTGAGTCTAGTGATAATAATCTTATTGAAGAATTTAAAGGGTTGGAGAAAAGTAATAGTAAACTATTAGCAAACTCCGGAATTATTGGTTTTATTCTTTTAACAATTGTAGCCTACATAGTAATTGGTGTTTTACAGATTGTTATTGATTCTTCAAGATGGGTTGACGAAAGTTCTTTCTGGGATTTATTAATATCCGGCAATACGTTTTTATACTTTCTATTTTATTTGTCTTTCACTTTTTCAATTACAAGTGCTGCCATTATTTTTAAATATTTTAAGAGTGGTCAAAAAGAACACACATCTAGCTACTTAAATTATGTGAAAATATTTTCACTTAAGACAGGCTTAATCTTTACATTCATTCAACCATTATTATATGTACTAACAATAATCAGTAGTCCATCTTCCTCATTATCTTTTCCAATATTTATTTCTGCTTTAATAATCCTTTTACTTATGTTGTTAGTTAGTATAATGTTTTATTTTATGTATAAAGAATCCAAAACACAATTGGGCGGATCAGTTGTGTTAGTATTTCTAATCTTAGTTTCTATGATAATTTATAAGGATCAATTAGCATTTGATACAACTAGTGAAATGCAGATATATAATCTTAACAAGGAATATGAATTATATGCTGCTAAGATAAAAGAAGAAGCAGGTATATTGGAAATAGTTGAAATAAATGGTGAAGATATTTACAATGCTAAATGCATAGCTTGTCACAGATTTGATGCCAAATTAGTTGGTCCAGCATATAATGATGTTCTTCCCAAATATGATGAGAAGAGGGAAGAGCTAGTTGATTTTATACTAAATCCTAGAAAGGTTAATCCGGAATTCATTGCAATGCCTAACCAGGGATTAAAACCCAAGGAAGCAGAAGCAATAGCTGAATATATTGTTAATATTTATAAAGGTAATAACTAGATCTCATATAATTAATTCATCTTGTTTAGAGCCAAAGTCTCTTCTTACAGTCTTTGTACTGATATAAAATGTGCCTCTATTTGTAATTTTTATTTGTTAACTATATTTTTCTAAATTTTGAAGATATTATTCTTAGATATATTTTTTGGTTTTTGGTTTAAATAGGTTAAAAAATATGATTTTAGTATTTTTATAATTATGCTTACTATATTAAATTCTATCGAACTTTCAGCAGACTATCTTAAAAATAAAGGTGTTGAGTCGCCCAGAATTAATGCCGAACTTCTTCTTGCACACATTCTTAATTGTAAAAGAATGGATCTATATTTAAAGTTTGATCAACCTTTAACAGAAGATGAAACCACGAAATTTCGAGAGTCGATAAAGAGGAGAGGACAAAGAGAGCCATTACAATATATTACCGGTTCTGTAGAGTTTTACGGATTAGAATTTAATGTGAACAAGGATGTTTTAATTCCAAGACAAGAACTGAAATTCTTGTTGAAGAAGTAATTAAACGAACAGATAAAACAGTAGAAGGAAGAATTTTAGATATTGGATCAGGTAGTGGAAATATTGCAATTTCACTCTGTAAAAAGTTAGAGAACCATTTCCTTCATTCTATTGATATAAGTGAAAAAGCTATTGATCTTGCAAAAATAAATGCTGAGTACCATCAGTTAAATGGAAAACTTACTTTTCAAAATATTGATCTAAAAGATTATGAAATTCTAAATAACTCAAAATTTGATGTTATTGTTTCGAATCCGCCATATATTAAACTAGAAGAATATAGTACTTTACAACCAGAGATATTAAATTATGAGCCCAAAGATGCATTAACTGATAACAAAGATGGGTACAGTTTTTATGAATTAATTTCATTGAAAGCTAAACATATTCTTAAACAACATGGACAAGTGTTTTTTGAGGTTGGGCAAGGACAATCACAAAAAGTTAGCTCTTTGTTAAAAGAAAATGGATTTGATAAGATACAAATAATTAAGGATTACTTGAACATCGATAGGGTTGTTATTGGAGAGCTTAAATGAGAGCTCTCATACAAAGAGTTTCCAGCGGTAGTGTAAATATCCCAACTAAATTATATAGCCAAGAAATTGGTA
>PVMS01089519.1_pt1 | contig 11912 bp, 13 predicted proteins | sample 1853461 | NCBI WGS metagenome assembly PVMS01 (sample SAMN08582032, study PRJNA380276) | Marine sediment metagenome, whole genome shotgun sequencing project. | isolation source: ocean sediment barecode stripped | collected 2017
GAGATTTTTTGTTATCGCCCATAGCGTGATTCAATCAGAAAAGTGAGTCGTACTCAACTTTAGGAAAGACCTCTAATTTTCCTCCAATGGTGGCATCCAGCACTTGGCGTCCATCAGCTTCGTAAGCCTTGCGCGCCATTTCATAGGCAATTTCAGATGTATCCAGATCAGGAAGCTGCCAGCGAAAGCCGCGGCCAAAATATCGCGCGTCAAAATGGTCGGGGTCATCTCCTTTTGAAACGATCGTAGAGTTGGGCTTTCCTTTTGAAGAAAAATTGTGGTCCACACCGATCAGTATCACCGGATCACATCCCATGTAATAGGCCAATTGGAGGGCAACATAGGTAACGGTCGCCCCTTCCCACAATCTCCCACAGACATCCCGCGAAAATTTGGGGCGCTCATAAGTTGTATGGAGAAAATTTGTCGTAGGAGAATTTTGGATAAGTTGATGACTGCGCCATGACAGGAATTTGGGCATTGCGAGCTGGGCGATATCATCCGCACTTTGCTCGATGACCAAATCGTTGACTGCTAAAAAATAGCTGCAATCAAATCCCCACTTTGGAAAAGCCAGGAAAACTCTGTTCATTCCAAAGGTGATTTCATGCTCAAGAAGGGAAATTTCTGTTTTCGCTAGGCTGGGGCCATTGCCAAGAATAAAAGCGCGCTGACCTTTGTGACTATCCTTTAAAGCCGCGAGATTCCTGATGCTTTGCCTTCGTTTGGGGTGAAAAGTGGCAGCAGGCCAAAGCGCAAGATGACGCATTGCCAGCCAGCTGTTCCGGGCGGCCTCCCAGATAGGCCTTGGAATCCCCCTTTTTATGCCAGCGCTTATGCGCTTCATTCAGTGCTTAATTGGCTAGTGGCGCCACCATCCACCACCAAAGATTGACCAGTGATATAGGAAGATTGGCTCTCATCCGCCAAAAAGTGGATGGCGCTGGCTACTTCCTTTGGCTCTCCAATCCGCCCCATAAGTATTTTTTCTTCCAGTAATTTCTGATTTTGCGACGGGTCTTCCTTTCCACGATTTAATCCTGCTCGCAACATTTGAGTGTCAATCGCTCCAGGCAAAACAGCATTAACTCGAATTCCCAGATCCGAAAATTCAATCGCCATTGATCGAGTGAGCGCCATCAGGCCACCTTTACTGGCCGCATAAGCTGAAATATCAGCAGAAGTGGCTATGGCGTGCACAGAAACCACATTAACAATAGCTGAGTGGGGTTTGGCAAATGAGGCTAATAAGTTTTTAGCGAGCAAATAAGGGGCACGCAAATTGACCGCCATCACCTGATCCCAATCGGCAATATCTAGTTCCGCTAATGGTCCAGTGGCTTGCACGGCAGCATTGTTGACCAGCGCATTTAATCCACCATCAAGATTCGATCGGACTTTGTTAATGGCTTCTTGAATGGCTGCGGGGTCGGCTAGATCAACCTGGATAAATTCATAATTTTCAAAGACCGCTTCGCCAGGTTCGATCTTGTCGAGCCCAAATACTTTCCACCCCGAATTGAGAAAGTGGGAGACAGTGGCGCTTCCAATGCCAGAGGATGCACCTGTTATCAAGACGCTTTTCATGCTTTTATTCTCGTCATTGTATGCAATTGTATCTAAAGAGTGAGAAGCAGGCCTGTACTAAGCAGGATATTTTTCGGGCTGAAGATCGTCAGAAGGAATACCTAATCCTGCAAATAAATTACGGATGCTATTCCAATGGACATACTCCCAGGCCGCCGGGCTGGAATTTGAATTGTGGGGAGCGAGCATCACCTGGCTCATGCTTCGAAGAGCACTATTTTCTGGCAAGGGCTCTTGCTCAAAGACATCCAGAGCGGCCCCGGCAAGCGCTCCGCTTTCCAGGGCTGCTACCAGCGCCTTTTCATCTACCAATGGGCCACGCGCAGTATTGATGAGCACTGCTGTTTTTTTGAATAGCTTCAGCGAATCGGCATTAATGATGTGTTGGCTGGTGGAATTCAGATCACAGTTTAAAGTGATGAAATCAGCTTGCTTGAGCAGGGATTCCAAAGGCTGCATTTCTGTTCCTGTGGCACGCAGGAAATCATCAGCGATCTCCAAAATATCGTTGCCCAGTAAGCGCATGCCAAATGCGTGAGCGCGCTCCAAGACAGCCTTGCCAATCGACCCCACGCCAATCACGCCCAAAGTGCATTCATTCAAGGATCTTCCTGGGATCTTCTGCCAACCACCCGCCTTAAGATCACGATCAAGCCAGGGGCTTTGGCGCGCGAAAGCCAAAATATAGGCCAGCACAGAATCGGCAACTGCTTCAGTAAAAGCAGCGGGGGTGTTGCGAACCGCTATACCCAGCTCCCTGGCCGCATCCTGATCGATTGAGTCGGTTCCTGTTCCCCATTTCGAAATGACCTTCAATCGCGGCGAGCAAGCTTTCAATACTTCCGCGTTGAAGCGATCATCACCTGTAATTGCGCCATCAAATTGGCTCGCAATTTTTAGCAGATCTTCTGCTTCCAATCGCTCTTCAACATCGGGAACGATCAGATCAATTTCGTATGCATCAAATAATGGCTGAAAGCGCTGGAGCGTTGGGATCATATAGGGCGCAGATAGTAAAACCACTTTTCTAGTCATTTGCCCTCCGACGCTGCAGGATGCTCTCGGCCATCAGGAAATCGCTTTCCTCATCAATATCCAGCGCTTGTTCCGCTGGGATCACATGCATCACCGGCCTTTTTCCAATACGGTGGCCCTGTTTTTCCAGGCTTTCACGCGAGAACATGTAGAGGCAGGAGTTTTCTTCATAGATCGGAGGCAAATCCTGAGTTCGCAGCAGTTCTTTGGGATCGTGATTTATTGCTTTTGCATCACTGTCATACAGCCGCGTATGTAATTCTGTCACACTAAAAAGCGAGTCTTTTTGCGGAATGGCCTCAAGGAAGGCAACAATAGCTTGTTGAATTGTTTCGGGTTCCAACAATGGATTGGTGCTGTGGCTCTGCAAATAGAAATCGGCTTTCACCACAGACGAATCATGCAATAAGATTTCATTCATGGGAATTTCCCCTTTGCGCAAATGCTCGGGGCGATTGATCAGCGTCACTTGGGGGAAAAGCTCCGATATGCCATCACGAATGTCCTGGCTATCTGTATCAACCACAATTTCAGAGATCTGCTCCACTTTCTCAAGGCTGCGCAATATATATGCAAACAGCGGTGAGCCAGCAAGCTCACGGAAATTCTTTCCGGGGACCCGATCGGATTGATGGCGCATTGGAACCAGGGCCACGATACGTTTATCGAATATATCTGAAGTCATAATATTAATTAGATTTACTCATGGCATTGCCCCTACTTGAGTCCTCGTTTTCTTCTTGAGGCTCCAGTGAGGAGGGAGGGAAATAAAAGGATTGCATAGATTTGTGGGATAGCATTTTTTTCTCATTGTAGCCCTTATAAGTTCCCCAATACTGACTAAAACGAAAGCTTATGATGCTTTTAATTTCTTTCCAAAATACGCCACCGCTGATCGCTTTCCTGATGTCAGAACTAGATTTTTGAACAAAAAGGCTTGCAAAGTTCAATAGTGAAAAAGAACTCTCCGGCAATATTTGCTTCAGAGCAATCGCTTCACGGCGATGGCGATTAATGATCTGCGCGAAGCTTTCATCGTGGAGATGTGCCACTTCTGCCTCAGCTACATAAGCGATCTTATAGCCTTGTTCTTTAGCCCAGGCAGCCCAGGCAATATCCTCCAAGCCAGTCAGCTCTTCATCAAAAGTTTTTTCCTCCCACAGAGAGCGGCGAATTGCAGCGTTGGCGTTGTTACTAAAAGCCTGTTTCTGATCCGCATTCGATTGATCTGGAAACCAATGGCGCCAATGCTGATCTTCAGAAAATTTACTTCCCTTGCCTCCACGTTGTTTGCCATATGCCAGCGCGATTTTTGGATCGTCAAAGAGAGCCAATAGCGCCGATAGCCACTTATTGGATTTCGGAACTACATGCGCAGAGGCGATCACCAGTATCTTTCCAATGGAATTTTGAATGCCCATATTGAGAGATCGCCCAAATGTAAAATCTTTTTTTGCAATATGATGAATGTGAACTTTATAATTTTTAGCGATATTTAGCGTTTCGTCAGTCGATCCTGAATCGATCAGGACAATCTCATAATCCTTAAATTCCTGGCTTTCAATAGATTCCAATAAGGCAGCTAAGTGCTTTTCCTCATTAAAAGATCGGATGATAATGGAAGCTTGTGGAGCATTGCCACTCTTTGGGCTCATTTGAGAATCTTACCAGTTTCGATCTTTTTCATACCCTAGTTGGATCAGGAGATCTCCAGCAAGCTCCTTAAATATTTCTTTGTGCTTGCTTGAAAAGGATTGTTGCCAGGCGCCAATTTTCCCGCTTCGGAAAGTGGGTGATTGTTTGGGATCAATGCTTTCTTTCAGATGGCTTATCACTTTATTTGAATCTTGATCCAGGGCAAAGCCGCGCCTTATTACAAATTCAACAATTTCTTGCAATGTTTGCTCTTGAGCATTGATCAGATCTTCAAAGCGAAAGCTGTGGATTGCCGTTTGGCTAAGCCAATCTACATATGGAGCAAAGCGATTGCGGATATCCGGGAAGGGGTGCTCGGCATCTGGTAAGCCAAGAATACTTGTTTCGAGGCGATCTTCAAAATTGTTGAGTGCTTCAGTGTAGTGACGATGATGAACGTGCTGGCTGTTAATGTCCACAACATAATGCACATGGGAAACAACAACATCACGAGGGTCGCGGTAAATGAAAAATGACGCCATTCCATTAGCCGTCAGCGTATTCACTAGCTTAGGATAGGCATGCACATGACCGTATCCAATATCGCCGGGGTGAAATCTGCCCAGCTCACCTGCCATGATCTTGGGATCTCTTAATTTTCCACTTTTCCCTTCAAAACTTAATACGGGGGGTAGCCCGCTATTTACGAAAGGCGCGAATTGAGAAAAGCCATTTAATACCTGTGTAAGTAAATGCGTCCCGCTTTTCGGAAATGAATTTGCAAAGAGGATTGGCAAGTCCTCTTGCTTCATTTCCGGAAATTCCCGCGAAGCTTGATTGCGCCGCATCCGTCTGCGCAACAGACGCGCACTCAAATTAAGGGCGTTGCTCACCAATCACTTCCCGCTTCGTAATTCAAAGTAATCAGCAAATCGCCACTTCTCTCTTTGAATCGCGCTTTATTTTCAGCGCTGAAGTGCTGTTTCCAATCCCCTACGCGCCCGCCTCGAAATGTACCTGATTTTCCTGGTTGAATCGATTGCATCAGGCTAACAATTGCATCCTCAACTTTAATATCCGAGGAATAGCCTTTTGAATGCAAAAAGCTCAGGATTTGACCCAAAGTTCTCTTTTGCTCCAGTATTAGTGACTCAAATTTGATTTTTTCGACCCCAGGTGTCGTTAACCAAGCCAAATAGCGCTCATATTTGGCGCGAATAGCTGAAAGCTGGAAATGGCCATCATCTACGCCCTCGATGGCTGCATTCAATCGAGCTTCCATATTGGGCAGCGAATTGTAATAGCGATGCATGCCGTGGCCTGGATACATATCTGTGGCATAGAAGACATGCGATACAAGTACATCCCGAGGATCGCGCGTGATAAATATGGATGCAACCTTTTCCGCAGTTAGGGCATCTAGATATTCAGGCAGCGCTTGAAAATATCCGTAGGCTATATCGCCCGCTTGCAATTGATTAATTCTTTTGAGCACCTGTGGAATAGGCAAATTCTGATTTTCAACTGATCGGGTTAGCGGCGGCATGCCCGGATCCACGAAAGGGCCAATATGGGTCAGGCCCATCAATATCTGATGCAGCAGATGCGATCCGGATTTAGGCATGGCGTTACCGATCACGATAGGCGTTTGCGCCACTTTATCCGCTCCATATTTGCGCAGATTTCTTGAACGCCGTGCATTCCAGCGCAATTGCTTTATGGGTTTTTTAATTGAAGAGAGTAAAGACATGCATCAACCAGGAATATGTGGATCACTATTTTGGGCTGTATCGCTCAAGGAAATCAGATCCTTTTCAAGGAAGAGAGAGATTTCTTCCCAAACCAGATGAAGGGGAATTTCTAAATCTTTGGCTATTTCTGAAGGCCGTCGACTTCCATCACAGCGATCCAATACGTCAAAACGACGTTTATGACCCACGGGGTCTTCTTTGTAATCGATCCAAATCCCATATCTGTATGCAAACACCTCACCCTTGAATTCATTGACCACATAGCGATCATCCTCGTACGGCTCTAGCCGTGCCAAATCAAGATCGGGCGATTGTTCAAGGCCTTCCTGGCTGACAATTTTGGGTGTATCTTTACCGGAATGCTTTTCCGTAATACCATCATTTTCATACGCTTCCAGCAAAGCCAATACCAGATCGCGTGATTTTTCTAATCGTTCCTGGCTCATAATTTCGGGAGTATCCAGGCTCGAATGATATTCAGCATAAGGGCGAAAACGAGTTTCGGGGCTGGCTGGGTCTTCCACTCTGGATAGCGAAAGCATGGGAATGCGCACGCCCGGCGAATTAAATTGGCGCTCGTCATTATCTATGATTGTTCGATAGGCCCCTACATAGCCATCTTTTTCCAAATCATTGAAGGCCAATTCCAGACAATGATCGCTCTGGTTATCTGGCAAGAAAGATCGCTGCAGGGCATGCGGAGCGTCATTGCCCAACATTTCCAAAAATAAACCCGCTTTCATCTGTGGAATGAGGTCTTCGTGTTGGCTCAAATAAGCGATCGAACCTATCGTTTCTGGAAATATAAGGAAGCGGTAACTAAAATTGGGCTTTGGGCCATCCGCCAATTTTCGCATTACTTCCAAGCCAACCACCACGCCAGTTAGATCATCGTTCGCCATTGCAGGATGATCCAGGTGGGCCGCCAGCACAAAGCAATCATCACTTTCCCCCTGAACAAAGATCTCACCGATCTTTAGCGTGCCCGGTGCAAATTCACTTTTTATGACCACGCGATATTTTTCATCCTTGAGCGAATCTATTAATTGCTGGCTGGCACAAAGGCCCCAATCGCGTTCGTAATATTTGAAAACAAAAGGAATCGCATCCGGCAAATGAGCATGCGCGTGAAGATGCTCCTTCAGCTCAGCATTGGAAACTTCGCCATCGAAAGGCAGCGAATAGGAAACAACGTGCAGGGGATGATCCGCATAATCCAGGATTCGCTTACCATCCATTGTTTCTAAATAGGCTTCATGGCATGTCCATTTTTCGGGAACAAACCAGGTCCAAACTTCCGTGCCACTCGGCACTTCGTGAATATGCATTGGGATTTCTTGCGCCAGGCGCTCAAGCGCTTGATCGTAGCCGTCGGATACCAAGTCGCGCTTGAGAAAATATAGTTCCTCGATAAGTTCCATCATGCTGCTCATCAGATTTTTATGCTCTCGCGATTAGAGATCAAGGCCCAAGGATCCATCGTCAACAATTCATCGCAGGCGACAACAAAATCTTTCAGTCCGAAAAGCGCGAGCTTGCCATAATTCAGGTCAACAGCTGACCATTGCCCTTTGCTTACCAAGCGCTCTTGAATTGGGGCCAATTTGAGCTGCGGGTCAATTTCCAGATCGCGTACGAACATGCGATATTTATGCTTTTGCCACGCCCCATCATTTAGTACTCGGCCATTAAAATCTTTCCAATATCGATAGGGCACATTGGCGCGTTGCTCACTGTAATGCACAATTGAGGCTGCCTGAACATCTGCACCCAAAAGAAGCAATTTGAAATCCAACTCAAGCATGCGATCAAAAGCCGAGCCATCATCGAAGGCCGAGAAACTTTCCAGCGCCGCCAATTTCTCAGAATATTTCCCCAGCAAAGCCAAAGATTGCATCGGATGATTTGTGCGCATTGCGCGTTCATCCAAGCGCACAAGTTCGGAGAAAACGCCCATATGCTCGGATGGGGACTTGCCAGGATCAAAATCCTCGCCGCGTGCAAAAGCGAATGTGAAGGTGGGCACGGCCAGCGTTCCATCATCGCCTAATACTTCTTCGATCACATCCAGATAAAGTTGCGAGCCCCCGTCAGGTTGGCCTAGAAATTGGAGCGCGGAATGGATAAGCAGGCCATCGCCATCTTCAACACCCACGTCCAAAAGTGCTTCCTTTAATTGTTTCGCGCTCAGACTGGGCAGGCTCATTGGGGCTCATCCTTGAGCACTTTCCGCACTTGGCTCAGATCCAGATCGAAAGCCTGCCTCTGCCAAAAATCCAGACCGCGATCATTGCCCGCCTGGATTTGTACTTCCACGGAGTGCATCTCCATTTCCTGGAATTTCTTCATTGCGATTTCAACAAGTTTTTCCCCAATATCATTGCCACGAAATTTCTTCGCCACGAAGAGATCGCTGATCTCCCCGATTTGAGTGGAACCCAGATAAGCCGGGCTTTGCTTCACTCTGGCAAGCAGAAATGCAGCTACTTCGCCCTCTTTTTCAGCCAGCCAGAGAAAGCTAAAGCGCCCTAAAGTGCGCTCAAAAGAAGATTGCCATTTTTCGGCGGAATCTTTAATTTCAGGGAAGGCCATGCCCAGTTGACGGTGAAAGCCATCGAGTTGGCTCCAAAGCGCACGGATCGAAGGCAAGTCGCTTTCTTCTGCGGCACGAATTTGAATTTCGCTCAAGCAAAACCTTCTCGGATCATAGCGGGCCATTGTTTCTGATCAAAACCATATTGTGCCAAAAACGCAAAGGCCATGCGCTCCAGCCCGAAAGCTGTACAGGCTGTATGTGCGGGGCTGCCATCGGGCAAGCTGATATTCAGATTGCGCCCAAAGAAATCTTGATGGTAATTGTAGGAACCCACCGCTAAAGTGTCGTCCTTGAAAGGCAATGCGGCGCGAATTTCATATTTAAGTTGGAAAGCATTTTGGAAAGCCGCCTGTCTCCTAAACTCGCCAACGAAAAAGGGGTCGTTGGCACTTTCAACACGATAGGCCAGCCCCAATTCAGTAAATATCTTGCGCATATACTTGCGTGCTTTTTCGCGATGTTCCAGAACAAATTCTGCCGAACCCACAAAAATAACTTCGCGCATCGTGAAATTCCACATGCGCTCCAGGGTCGTCATGTTATTTGATTCGTAACGGAAGCAATTGCCCACCGCTGTTGCTGTCAATTCTCCTCCGGGAAGTTCTTTATCTGCCAGGGCAAAGTAGAGGTGATAACAAACTGCTGGGGAGAGTAAAGTTTGAATGCGCGAAAAGGAATTGCTTGGCGTGTTTAAACCATTTTTATCAACGCTTGCGTTCTTGGAAAAATCGTCGATGAGGTCCAGGTCTTCGCGCAGATGCGTGGCAAAGGTGAGCGAATGTGGAAAGGCTCTAAAATACTGCACTCGACCTAATTTTTCGGCAGATATCAATGTGGGGAAACGATAGGGTTGGGCCTCAAAGTGATCGGCAAGATCCAAAAATTGCTTTTCGAATGCGTCGATCAAGCGCGAGAGCAAAGGTCCAAATGTAAATATCCCGCCGTGTTCTTCACTAACTTCGCCATTAGCTAATAAGTCAGGCATGGGATCAGAGGAATAAGGAATTTCCTGATCCATCTCATCTTCCAGCACTTCCACTTTTGGCTGTACAGCGCCCTTGGTCATCTCAGCAAGCACGCGCTGCACTTTTTCTTCCATTGCAGCCAGCTCCGCTTTGCTGGCCTGTTTGCGTAATGTGAGCTGCACCTCTGACCCATTTTCAGATATTTGCGCAGCCGTGATCAGCTCGTCCACATAAGCCAGCTTGGATTGCACTTGCCCTTGTAAATGATCCGGAATTGGAACCAAGGCTTGAAGCTTATGAATCTCAGCCATTTTTCACGCTCTCGATTGAATCTAATATGGCAGCAATGCTCACCAGATCGCGAATGCTATCCGCGTTGATCTCAATCCCAAATTTCGTTTCCAGCGCCATCATTAGGTCCATATGGCCCATCGAATCCCATTTGGGCAGATCGCCGAACTGGGTTTCAGATGAAATTGCAGATCTTTCTACTTCAAAAATCTCTGCCAATAAGTTTTGCACTTCAGCATATGTTTCCGTTTTTTTTGCTTCTGTAGACATTTTCCTCTTATACCAGAAACTCGTCACCCTCTAATACGCCTTTAACTATCTTTGAGATCGTATCGGAGTTTTCTGGGCTGAGCTCCTTTGGCGACAGCGATTTAATATTTACATAGCCCATGCGGCTGTGTGCCTCTAAATAGTCATCAAAGGGCAGAGAGGTCTTGTAGAGCTGATAATAGAGAAGGCGCCTGGCTTCAAGCGTGAAGCCTTCGGGCTGCCTGACCTTTTCATCATCAAGGAAAGTCTGCGCTTGGCGCAAATAGGCTTCTCGGTCGCGTGGGAAATACACTGTGGGATATTGCGTATAGCGCGCAGCGCCAGCGCATAAAACTGGCAATCCCATTATGGATGCCTCCAGGCCCACAGATGAGTTGTAAACCATCACAAAATGGGCTTTTTGAATAAGTGCGTATGAGCTCACAAAATCGCCAGAGTCATAGAAAAGCACGTTGTTTAATTTCAAGACCTCATTATCCTCGACCCATTGACGCACGCTTTGGCGGCTTTGCTTGCGTGAATTTGGCCGCATTTCATCTGGATGAGCGCGAATTACAAAAAACGTTTTGGGATGTTCCCTGATCAGTTCCAGGGTGCTGTCCAGCCAATCAAACATATGCTCAAAGCGTTTATTGGCATGCACCTGACTGGTATCAAATATCACATTGGTGAAGACAGGGACGATTTTTTCAAAATTGTCAGCTTTTTCATGGAAAGCTTCATCAAGGCCCTTCATCTCTGGCCAAAATTGAATACCCGCCATCGAGAACTTTCCCTGAAAGCGTTTTTCTAAATAAGCGTCCAGTTGCGCGTTCTGCTCATCCGATAGATGAAAATCTTCAGAGATATCCATTGGATAGGCTGTGGCATGGCCCTCGGTGAAAAAAGCCGACATGGGCATCAGGCCCACTTCGTGAGTGACCACTTGAATCCCACGCTGCTGCGCCTGCCATCGGGCCATTGCCTCTGGATACATAATGCCGTTGAAAAGCACCACGGATTGCGGATTCACTTGATCGAGCAGATTACCAAATTGCTGGCCGATGCTAAAGCCCGAAAGAATGAATTGCCGAAAAAGAGTGCGCGTATCTTCATCATCCTTAAGATGATGCCTACGCAAAGTCCAGCGCAAGGCTGGCAAAGCAAGCTGTCCCAATTGCTGCCCTTGAAATTCAACCGCTTTTAGCGCGTCCACATCCAGATCATTTATTAATGATTGCAATTCCTGGTCCCTCTCAAAGCGGGACCAGCGCACATCAGCGCCCAAAAACAAGCGCTTGGATTGAGCAATGCAAGATTCACAAGGAGGTTTTTTAGCAACGTCATCTGGGTCAGTACCCAAGACGCAGCGGCTCATCCCTTCGCGGCATGCAAAATGAACTACAGGCACGCCACCCAGGCGAAAGCCCCAGGAAGAGATCAGCGAGAATGCTGCATTCAGACTTAAATGGCTTAAACGCGCCGAGGCATTAAAAAACACTACTGGCGCTTGTTGTTGCGCTCCTATTTCTCTTTCGGCCACTTTTCTGGCAATATCTCGAATATTGCGATGATTTTGCCAGGTCTGAAACTTAGATTTAATGAATTTCAAGGAGAGCTTTCGCCTAATGAATTAGGCCCTGCGCAGTTTTTCCCGCGAAGGTAATTCACTATCATAGACCTTTTTAACGCCATCGCCTTTCGCGGCTTCTGTAACACGAATATATTTGACCAGTTTTTGCAATCCAACGGGTTCAACCGAAGCGGCCTGATCACTGCCCCACAGTGCACGATCAAGAGTGA
>PVMS01016241.1_pt1 | contig 11911 bp, 19 predicted proteins | sample 1853461 | NCBI WGS metagenome assembly PVMS01 (sample SAMN08582032, study PRJNA380276) | Marine sediment metagenome, whole genome shotgun sequencing project. | isolation source: ocean sediment barecode stripped | collected 2017
GAAGATGGTAGCGAAAGTACTTCTTATTCAGTGGTTCTTTATGTGTAGTACACAGCCAATTTTTTTCAGCTTCAAGATTTCTAAAACCCAGAACATCTCTCCAAGTACTTTGGCTACCCTCTTCACAGTATGTATCATGTTGTCCCTTATAATCACCAGTTGTATAAATTGGTTGAACTGGAGCATGTTCAAATTTTATTTTGTTTTCCTTTACCCATAACTGCATTAGATATTCCGGACTAAAAGAAGCAGTACTAGAACCTGACAACATATCAAAAACAAAATCTATAAAATCAAAATACGCATCTCTTTTAAATACCATAGAACATGTATGGATAAATTCCCATCCATCCATTTCACGTGTTTCACTTTGACCAGACATCAAATCATTATCACCAAGTATTTCAATAAGTTCATTTACTCCTTCCGGTTTATCCCACACACAATCACCATTTGCAGTGAATATGTACTTTATATTCTTGTACTGTCTTAGAATTGATGAAGCATATATCTGTAACCATATCCATCCATGTCTTTTGTCATGTCCACCCCAAGTATAATGTTTAGTAAACCACATGTGAGCTAGATACCATATATCCGGAAATGGAAAACCTCCTCTCTTATCTGTATCTGGTGTAACTATTCTACTATCATATGCACCAACTATAAACATATCCTCGATTTTTCTATACTGCTGTAAGGCGTATTTCATATATGGCATATGTCCCATATGACAAGTAAAAATCAATCCAATCTTAGCGTTCAAAGGAAATAAGTTTACTTCACTCATTATTTTGTCTTGTGCTTTGTCTGGTCTATCAACTCTACGTAATGCTGACATTTCCTCATAACTTCTCATACTATCTCCTAAACATTATAGTCATTGATGGAAAATCTTTATACGTATAATAAACATAATTCTCATTTACTATTTTATTTGTTCTAAGTTCCTCAATTATTGACTCTTTATCATATAAACTCATCCAATCAATATTATCTCGCTCTGCTGACCCACCTTCAAATGCAATCATTCCAGAAACTTTTGGATGCCATAACTCCATAATTTCTCTGATAACTTTTCCATCGTTACTAATGTCTACATGTAAAAAATCAATTGTTTCATCTGCCCACTCTTCGTATACTTCAAAGGCATCACCCTTATACATGGTTACATGTTGACTAACTCTATTATCTAAAAGCATTTCATGTACATCATCCATATCCCCATGCTTATAGTCATAGTCATCCCATAAGTCATATCCATATAAGTGACCACTACCATTCATAGATAGTCCTTTTGCTATATGAAGAGTACTATATCCATCTAGTATACCTAATTCAACTACAGTTTCTGGTTTATATGATCTTACTAACCTATAAAATATTTCACCAAAGTTATTTTCTTTATATGATGTTCTCATTTTTTATTATCTCCTTTAAAGTAAATAGCAGACATCTTTTAATAATTTGCTACTATTTTTTCTATAGTCTTACCATTATCATTTAATACATAACACACCGTATCAAAAGCTATGGTATATTCACTTCCATCATCCATTCTGCATATAATAACACTATAATATATGCAAAGATTACACTCACCTCCATCTCCTTTACAAGTACAATTTGTTTCTGGCATATCAAAAAATTCAACATCATATTTAATTCTTTTACCTTTATCATCATATGACATATTTTGTTGAATTCTTATTGGATATGAAAGACTATATTTTCTAACATTATCAAACATCCAATATTTTTGATCTTCACTTTCTGGTCTTCTATTATATCTTAATATTTTTAATATCATTCTACCTCCTGTCTGTCTGTCTATTTGTCTACTATCTACTTTAAATTACTTCTCCTAAAATCTCCTCTACCCATTTTTCTGCTACGTATTCTTTTTTAGCAAATTCTCTTGCTGCTTGACCCTTGATTTTTATGATTTCTGGATTCTCAATAATTTCAGAAATAACTTTCAAGTAGTCTACCCATTCCTCACATAGCCAACCAGTTTCAGGAGTTACTCTGTCCTTGGCGCCATATCTGTTGTCCGCAATAACTGGCATCCCACAAGCCATCGCTTCTATAATAACTCTTGGACCTTGGTCTTGATAACCTGGTGGTAAATGATACCAGAAGCAGTTTCCTTTTGATAGAAATTCATATACCGGTGGTTTATTCTTAGGATACTTATATATCTGTTGTAAGTCTTTACATTTAGAATAAGCAGGCATATAATGAAACTCAATACTAGAATCAAGACCCAACACATCTGTAATCATATTGTTTGTATAATCAGGATGTTTCGCATCACCTTGTGAGTTATGTCTGATAAGCCTTAATGGAAAATTATAATCTATCTTTTGTTTAAAGAACTCAGTTAAGTCAGTTGGTGGTGGCAGTACTTTTGTATAAGCATCTGGAATCCTATCTAATAACTCTTGTTCTTTAGTACTGTTTAAGAACATATACTTATCCCATCCCAAAGTCCAAGGTACTTTACCAGCTTCACCAAGTTGATAATTAAGTATCATTACTTTTCTATCTGTTCTAAGTTCTTCCATTATATCCCACTGTGGTTTTCTATAATTCCAAATTGTATCACTACAGTAGAGCACAGTTATATCTGATGGCATAGCTAGTTGATCCCACTTAACTGAATTAACTCCTTCTGGTATATTCTTTAAGTACTCACCTGAAATATTACCTGTTGGCACTAAGTCAACTCTATAACCCTTATCTAATAACATATTCATTATTTTTACAGTTGATCGTTCACTACCACCCCATCCTCTGGTTGTTGTCACCATTCGAGCAAGTGGTTTACTTGTATCAATCGAAATTTGAGTTTTTCTTTTCCAATAATGACAACGATGTCCACCCTTAGCAGCCAAGTTAAATTCTGGTTCAAGATACTTTGCTTGCCACTTTCTTTCTGGTACTCTACCCGCATCATGAATTACTACTAAGTCAGCATGTTTTGAAGCGTACTCTGTTGCCCATTCTCTGTTCTCTCCTCCAGCCGGTCCATCAACAAAAGCAAAGTCATATTTTTCTTTTAAAGGTTCGGCTACAATTCTACCGTTCCAATGTCTGATTTTAGAATTGTCTGGAGCCATATCACTTATCTTTTTAATCCATCCTGGTTGAGTTTCATATGTTTCAACGCTTTTTACTGTATTAGAAAATAGTAAAGTAGAAAGTCCAGCACCAAACTCAAGTATAGTTTTTACTTCTTCTTTCTTAAATATATCTTTCAAGAATATCCAATCTTTATCTGTTACACTACCACCACCCCATTGGAATCCATGCTTCTCTAATAACTCATTATCAACTGGAGTAGTAGTTGGAACAACAAATATTTTCTTTTCCTTTACAATATTCTTAAAAAATGTGTTGTTAATTTTTTTACCATATAATAGTCTTTCACCCTCATAGTACTTCTCAACTCCTCTGACTACTTCATCTGGTCTAATAATATCAACACATTTTGGTACACCGTCCTTGTGATTACTACATCCACCAGGTTTAAGTGAAGTTTTCCAGCAAGCTTTATATGAAGCGCAATCTGGTACAGCACCATTAGTCTGAATGTATTGATGGCCCATATAGTTAGTGAAATGAGCCGGCTCTCTAGCACCAGCAACAACTACACATGGATTATTAAAAGCAGCACTTAAGTGCATGTGCATTGAAACAAGGCCAAGAGAACCTTGAGAATGCAAAAATATATTAAACAAATCTCTAATACCAGTATCTTTATGTTCTGTTTTACCAATATAATCAACTACATTTTTCAAGTGAGCATATGGATGTCTTTGCATACCCAACTGAACAAACTTAATATTCGGAAGTGAGTCAACTACTTCTTGCCATCTGTCCTCTGGCCACATCTTAGCTGTCCATCCTGGCTCACCACCAATGATTATTACCCAGTATGGACCTTCAATCAACGGCGGTCTATGATACTCTTCCTCTGTCAACCATATATCCGGTCTTGTATCACCCTGAGTTATTGAAATACCAAGTGCTTGTTCCATACTTAATCTAAAAGCATTACACATATGATAGTTCCAAGTATTTGACTTGTTAGTCAAATAGCCTGGTCCAATCTTAGTTATTTTATCATCGTCTCTGAATTGATGATCTATATTTGGATTGTTATCCCAAATGTGCGTAGCAGTAGATATAACTCCAATTCTGGTATTAGGATAAGTAGCCTTAAAATCCCTAACACCAGCAGTAAAAGTTAAAATATCACCTATCGCTTGTCGATTATGGAATACTACTTCACTTGGTGGTTGTTTTGTTCCAACGGTAGGAGCCATGTCAATATTAACATGACTTATTAGGTCCTCAGCAATCTCTGTCGCCAAAGGTTCATCTGGTAATACGTGATGGACGTGTCCATCCTTAAATTTTATAGACAGAGAAATATCGGTAGCATCACTGCGTCTACCGACATTATCATCTTTGAGAAGCAAGTCTGATTCTCGTTTCAACAACTTCTTAATATTCATAACAATTTCCCCCACTAAAATTTCTTATCTATATTTTATTACTTTTGATCCGAGTTGTAAACATCCGGATTATTTTTTCTTAATTCCTCTCTAATTACTTCTATAACTTCTTTTCGTAGTTTTTTATGTTCTGATTCCTGTTCTTTTTGAATTTTCTCTTCTATTGTAGTTAACTGCTTTTTACTCATACTAGTATCAACTAAAAATCTACCAACAAAATATGCCACACCAGTAAGTGCAACAGCGATAACAACAACAGCAATCATAAGTTTTATCTTACCAGATAATTCATTTACATCCGATACTACTTTTTTCATCTTATCTAATACCTTATCTGTTTTTGTTTCAACCATATTTAAAATTTCTTTTCTTTCATCATGTGCATCAACTACGTGATCTTTTAACTCTTGTCTAATTTCACCTATTGGCATTTTTTCCACAGTAACAACCAAATTATTTTGTTGGTCTACCAATTTTTGTACTACACTAGTATTATTATCAGTTGTTTCTTTAAGAGTATCAAACAATCTTCCTATAAAATCCAAATGTTCTGTCATTAAACTACTCCATTTCCAATAGACATTATACGGACATCTATGGCATGTAATTGTTGTTCTTGTAATCGCCTATTCGTAAACGATTCTTTTCTCCAAATCTGTAATTTTTCTTCTAACTTAATATATACTTGCTCTTCCTTGTACTTAGATTCTTTCTGAGCCATCTTTTTATCAGTAATATCAAGTGCTATTACTCTTGCTCCAGACACTATACCATTTTTCATTTTATAACTAGCTGTAATCAAACACCAAACTGTTGATCCATTTTTTATCTTAACTTCATATTCAAAAGTATTAGATATAGGCGTTCCTTCTAATAACATCCTATATCTTTGTAACCACTTCATTTGACTATCCTTAGTAAGTAAATCACTTATGCTCATATTCAAAAGCTCTTCTCTGCTCCAGCCAGTAAGTTTACACATAATATCATTTACGTAAGTAAGTCTATCTCTTCTAAAACAAATCTCATATATTGCTGCACCAGTACTTTCAACAATTTCTTGGTACATTCTTTTAATTTGAAGTTTTTCTAACTCCAGTCTTTTTCTTTCTATGGCATACTTTATTGATCGTACTATCAAACCCGGAGTCAACATATCCTGTGGTGGTAGAAAATCTTGTGCGCCTTTTCTTACAGCATCACATCCAATATTATCATGTTTGGATATTATGATAATTGGACAATCCTTACAATAACTATATAACTTTTTAAAGGTATCTATACCTTCACTATTTGGTAGAACTAAATCTAATAAAATAATATCAATACCATCTTTGTCAAATTTCTTTGCTTCTCTTAAAGTCTTAACATGTGATATTTCAAATTTCGTAAACTTTGTTTTGTTAAGAGTACTTTTGATAAACTCCGAATTTTCTTTTGATCCCTCAACAAGCAATAATTTTACAACATCTGGAATTTGCATCCTTTGCTCCTTTAGCCTGTCACTCTTTTTAATGATCCATCTGGTTTTACAAATAATCCAAAGAATTGGATTGGTGGGAATGTTTCGTCTTCTGGTATACCATGAATCTGTCTTACTTTATCCATAATCGCTTTGTTCTTTTCTATCTTCTTTTGTAGAGCAACAAAGTCTTTTATATTTTTTGCGTCGTCGTCAATAAGCCTTACTCTTCTATACTCACCAGTCGATAGATAGTCTGTGATTACTTTTGCTTTTGCATCAGAAGTACTCTTTGGTTGTCCTTGTTTTTTTATAATCCTATTATAAATTTGCGGTCTATCCAGAAAATTACCAACTCTTTCAACATACATTTGGTCGATTGGTAATCCAACCTCACGGAACTTATCAAGGAATTTTGACTTATCATCAAAATCTGCACGTGCAGTTAGTAGAATTACTTTTGATCCTCGTTTATCTATATTCTGAAACATCCTCTTTATTCTTTTGATTGTTTGTGGTATTGGAATAGAAGTCTTATTGAAAACATCAGCATTTCTAAATTCAATAAAGTCAAACTCTTCATCTGGTTTTAATTTGTAGGTATTAAATTCCTGATTGTTTAACTTCTTTTTAATCTCTCCAGTTTCTTTATCCAGCACATATATCATAGCAAATGTTTTAAAAATTGTTTCATCAATATCTATGAATGTAATTCCTTTTCCATACTCACTGGCTAACTCCGTAAGATAACCTTTTAATCTCATTGTTGAATACTCCCCCTCATTTATTACTCATCAATATTTATACAAATTTACTAAATATACAATAAATAGTATATGAATGTACGTGGAGGAAAATGCCATGAGATTTGATAATTATCTCAAAGAAGATAATATAAATGAGAATATAATTCTCGACACTATTAAAAAAATTGCTGGTAAGCCAGCTAATACAGTTATGAAAATGTTCAAAGATGGATACAAAAAGTTTGTTGATATGTTGGAAAAAGATCAACTAACTATGGGCAGTGGTGTAGACTTAGATAAAATACTAGGCATAATAAATAAAGCTTATGGTACCAACTATAAAGATATTAAAGATTTAAAAAAGCAAACAAACGCCAATCTAAAAGAGTCAACAGAACTGAACGAAGACTGGGCACGTTATTGGGATTTAATTAAGGGTGAGGCATTTCCTGCATTATCATTTTTTCCAGCTTTGACTGTATGGCTTGAAATAGATAAGATCATAAGAAGTGGTGATGCTAACGCCAGAGTCATTATTGTTTACGGTTTAATATGGTTGCTACTAATTAGTGGTAAGTTTATAAAAGGATTTAAAAAATGGAAGAAAGAACATCCAGAAGAGTACTATGAAGAAAGACCAAAAGCAAAAGCAAGAATGGAAAAGAAAGCCGCTAAAGCAAAAAAGAAAAGGGGAATGCTTATCGGTGAACCTGAACTTCATAGAGGTAAATAAGGAGAGGTTAATATGTTATTGGATAGATTAGATAAGTATATATCTGAAGTCGAAAAACACGACAAAGTGTGGACAGGAATTATTACGTCTGGTATAGAGTTAAATGAAGTCATGAAAATGAGTGAAGAAAAAAGAAACGAAATACTACATTTACTGGACGATAAAATGATAAATAAAATTAAAAAATTAGAGGAAGGCGGATTAATATGAGTGACAAATTCAAAGACTATCTAGTCGAAGGAAAAGAAAAATTAAAACCAAAACTTCATTTACTCGATGATAAGATTGAAGGATTTATTGAGAAAATAGAAAAGAGAGTTGATGAAATACAAGACAATCCTGTCTTTCAAAGAAAAATGAACCAACTACTTGTAGATATGAGTAAAGAACATGGAGAATTTATACTTGCGCTTAGAAGTGTTGTGGCTGCTATGGATAGAGGTGGTCAGGTTATACCAAGTTTGAAAAGACATAGTTTCGATCCAAGAGGAATAAGTCAAGAAGAACCAGGATTTATGGCACCACCAGGAGAAGAAGGAGAAGCACAAGGAAAAGCACCACAGGAACAATAATGCATGATGTACTTGAACAAGTTAATAACTTCCTTAGTGAACCAGTTGAAGAAGATGACGGTCAAGAAATATTTGATAGAGTAGTTGACTTCATTATGAATCTGGAACCAGACTCACTCACAGACGATCAGCTTGAAAAAGTGATGGATATAATTAGTGATCTTGAGCCTAAAGATGAGTTAGAAGAGGAAGTTAAAAAGACAAGATTCAAATTAGCTCAGAAATCACAAATGAAAAAAAGACAGCATAGTAGAAAGTACTATCGTCAAAATAGAGTCAAGATTAAGAAAAGAAAAGTTATATTTAATAGATCACTTGAAGGCAGAGTGAGAAAAAGATTAAAGAAAAGAATGGAGACAAGACGATTGTCCCCAACAGGTAGAAAGAAAGTAAGATACCATCCAACCAGAGGTGGACAAGGTGGTAAAAGAAAAAAGAAGGAGAATGATAAAAAATGAAAATCTTAGAAAAGATTGATAATTATTTAATGAGTGAAGAAAGTTATGAGGAGTTTTTCAATAAAAAACTTAAAGAATATGGCGTGTCTTCACCCGCTGAGTTGGATGATGATAAGAAAAAAGAGTTTTTTAATATGATAGACAAGGAATGGAAAGGCAAAAAAGAAAAGGACTAAATGAGTTCTGTTTGTGATAAGATAACTAACTATCTTGAAGAGCAAGAAGATATAAGTACTGATGGTGCTGCTTATCTTGAAGATGCTGCTTTGCTTGAAAAGATGTATAACTTTATTATTTCACTTGATCCAGATAAGTTAAATGATATGGAGGCTGGAGAACTAGTTGATATTATTGATGAGTTAGCAGATGAAGATGAAGATGAAGATGAAATTGATGAAATTAAACGAGTAAGAATAAGTCCTGCTGACAAGCGTAAAAGAAGCAAGGCTTATAAAAAGAATAAATCAAAAATAAAAATAGCAGCCAAAAGATACAGACGGACAGCTGGTTATAAAAGATATAAAAGAAAATCTAAAAGAATGTCCAGAACTGGAAAAACCTCTACTGGTAAGCGTGTAAGGAAATTTATATGAAAATAATAGAAAACATTGATAAATTTTTAACAGAAGGTTCTAATGTAAAAGAATATGTGAATAAGTTTAAAATGAAAATGGGTAAAGCATCACTCCAAGGAATTGCTAGTTGGGTAGACGGCACGGGACTTAAACCAGCCGAAAAAGCAAAAGTAATGCAGGGAATACTAGCAATACCCGGTGCATCAAGCACAGATATTGGTCAACACTATTCTAAACAAGAAAAATGGGTCATAAGAGATTACAAATGGGCTAAAAATGTAGACTTCATGGATTAAAATGATTAAAAGGGGCAAAAGAAATAAAAACTTTGGTCAGTTCACACCAAGATTTGCAGGAAAATATGTTGGTAGGTATCCCATAATTGTTAGAAGTTTATGGGAAAGAATGATGTGTCAATGGCTTGACTGCAATGCAGAAGTAGTTAAGTGGTCAAGTGAAGGACATGTTATTCCTTATTATGATCCTGTACAAATGAAAAGAAGAAGATATTTTCCAGATTACTTTGCAGTCATATTGAATAACGATAAAGAACCAGTAAAATATATCATAGAAGTAAAACCTAATAAAGAAACAAAACCACCGGTGAAAACTCGGGGTCAATCAAAGAAAACAAAGTTACACCAAGAAGCTACATGGATTACTAACCAAGCAAAGTTCAATGCAGCACAACAGTACTGCAAGAAGCTTGGGTATAGATTTAAGCTTCTAACTGAAAAAGAGATGTTTGGAAAATGAGATACTTAGATTACTTATCAGAACAAAGGAAGTTTACTAAATGGGTTAACTATACACCTGACTCACTTAGCTCTGATTTTGCTGAGTATAAGAAAAAAGAAGAACGTAAATGGAAAACACGTGCTCAAGCAATCGGTGCTAGGTTTCCTATATTCAAAGACTTTCCTGAATTTACTCAAGCACTTAAAAAGGCTAAAGTAAAAAAGTTATTCAAAGGTGAAGCACAAAAGATAGGTAATGTATCATTAAATGATGAATTGTTTGGCGTTAGAAAAATGGTAAGTCATTATGATACACCACGAGATGTGGATAAGATAGTAAAGGGATTTGAATCAAATACTAAAATGCCAATGCCAATAATATTAAAAGGTAAAACAGACAACTTTATCATGGCTGGTAATACAAGATTAAATGTAGCCTATATTATGGGTATTCTACCACAAGTACTTGTAGTAGATGTGAGTGAGTAATGGGAATAAGAAGAGCATACTATAAAAAATTTCAAGGTGTAGAAATGAAGTCTGGGTATTTCTATACTTTTAAATATCAAGCGTGGGAAAATGACCCACATCCAACAATAATACTGATGTATGCTTTAGAGGGTATACACCCAAACACAGGACACCAATGGCGTTTTTTCCAAGCAATTAATTTTACATATATTCCAAGGTCAGTTAGAAAAAGATTTTTAAATGAATGGAAAAGAGTACTTGCCTCAACTAATGATCCTCGTTTTACTTGGGAACTTATAAAAAGAAAGTACCCTTGGTTAAAGGTTGCAGTAAGAAGATACTTTTTTAGACCAAATTATTTTATAAAAAGTTTAAAAGAAGTACCCCTTGATGAAATAGACAAGGTAGTTATTTCAACTTGGTCCAAAGATTTTAGTAAGAAAGTAAAAGCAACATTGATAAATAAATTCAGACGCGTATTAAGAAATAGGGGCAAAGCAAAGAAACCCAGGAGAAAGTAAATGGCCGATCACACATATCAAGAACTTAACATAAATGAGATAAGAGCTATTCAACTAACAATTGATGATAATGATGGGTTAGCATTTGCTCCAAGTGCTTCATATGTCACAATAAAAGATAAACAAGGTAATATAAAAGTACCAAGACAGGCAGCATTTAGTGATGGAAATAAAGTATCAACAATAGTTGGAACAATGACTACAAGTGCTACTGGAAATTATAATGTAATATGGGAACTTTATAAAAGTGGATATACTTATTATCACTGTACAGAATTAGAAGTAATAACGCTTTGTTTGGGGGATTAAATGCCAAGAATAATTTACTATAACTCAACAGAAGTTTTATATTTTGAAATAGATACTTTAGATGAAAGCTGGCCAACATTCAAATTAGTTTTAGACTTCATCTTAGGACATGGAGGAGTATTTTAAATGGCTCGTTATAAATTACAAGGCAGAGCTAGAGATACTTGGGGAAACGCAACAGCAAATTTAGATATTTATATCTATAAAGCTGGAACAAGTAGAACTCAAGACGCCATAATATATACCAGTAAAACATCAACAACTGCAATATCTGCAGCACCACAAATATCAAGTGACCAATATGGTTCCTTTAACTTCTGGGTAGATGATACAGACTATACCGCTTCAACCACAAAATTTGATATTTACGCCGATGGACTTGAGTATACTTATGTTGATATATTTAATATCAAACATCATGGAACTATGGGTGATTTACTTGATAATGACCATCCTCAATATGCAGAACATTTAAATATAAGTACTGTAACTGCTGAAACAACTGCCTCAAATGCTGATGTAATTTTAGCAAACGCCCCATCCGGATCACCTTTCATGGTATACTTACAAGAATCAAATGATGCATCAATCACAGTAAAGAAAATTGATAATAATGAAAATACAACAATACAAGGTCTATCAGGTAACATTGATGGACAAGCAAACACAACATTAACTACCCAATATGAACGAGCAACGTTTGTTTGGGATGGAACCAATTGGTTCATTATATAAAGGAGGATTAGAATGACTTATGATGCAACTTGGGTAAATCAAGCGGACTTAAATACTGGGACAGTATCC
>PVMS01085725.1_pt1 | contig 11911 bp, 12 predicted proteins | sample 1853461 | NCBI WGS metagenome assembly PVMS01 (sample SAMN08582032, study PRJNA380276) | Marine sediment metagenome, whole genome shotgun sequencing project. | isolation source: ocean sediment barecode stripped | collected 2017
CGTCGTTGGAATTACGTTTCTGCGGCCGTTCTTCCCCGGCGCCAATCGGTATGCGGTACATCAGCCAGTCTCTGATCATTGGTATAAGCATGAATTGTATTTATGACCCCAAATTCGATTCCAAATGCATCGTTCAATATCTTTGCCATCGGAGCTAGGCAATTTGTGGTACAGCTTGCATTAGAAATTATTTTATGTTCCCATCTCAGATCTGTATCATTGACACCGATTACCACCGTATAATCAATCTCATCCTTAGCAGGAACTGTCAAAATTACATGTCCCGCACCGGCACTGATATGTTGATCCAATTCTATCTTTTTCCTGAATCGTCCTGTTGCTTCAATGACGATATCGACATTTAATTTTGACTGTTCCTGCTAAGGATGAGATTGATTATACGGTGGTAATCGGTGTCAATGATACTGATCTGAGATGGGAACATAAAATAATTTCTAACGCAAGTTGTACAACAAATTGCCTGGCTCCAATGGCCAAGATATTGAATGATGCATTTGGAATCGAATTTGGGGTCATTAATACAATTCATGCTTATACCAATGATCAGAGACTGGCTGATGTACCTCATACCGATTGGCGCCGGGGAAGAACGGCCGCAGAAAACGTAATTCCAACTACAACTGGGGCGGCTCGTGCAGTTGGCACTGTGTTACCCGAATTGAAAGGCAAACTTGACGGTATTGCCATGAGGGTGCCGGTACCGGATGGATCAGTTGTTGATTTAGTAGCAAGATTGAAAAAGAACGTGACAGTTGAAGATATTAATAATGTGGTAATGGAAGCGTCGAAATCAGATCAGTATAGTAATGTATTGGAGTATTCCAGTTTACCAGTTGTGTCGTCTGATATAATCGGGAATCCTCATTCATCAATTTACGATGCCCCGTTTACAAGAATAATTGAGGGGAATTTTATTAAGACTTTAAACTGGTACGATAATGAGTGGGGTTATTCAAACCGCGTTGTCGATTTGATTGATTTATTACGTTCTCTGGCCTAGTTTATTGATTCAACTCTGGCATTGCTTTAAAGTAGTCTAAAGCTTCAGGATTTTTTAATGCGTCACGGTTTTTAACCTCATCACCGTTAATGATCTGTTTGACGGCGATCTCTACCTTTTTACCATTTATGGTATATGGAATTTGAGGCACAGCAATTATTTTTGCAGGTACGTGGCGCGGAGAACAATTGGTTTTGATCCGGTTGCGAATAAGATCAATTAGGTCGGCGGTCAGTATCTGGTTTCTTGCCAGTTGAATAAACAAAATTATCCTTTCATCATTCTCCCAATTTTGTCCAATAACCAGGCTGTCAAGTATTTCACTAAAACTATCTGCAATACGATATATTTCAGCGGTTCCAATACGAACACCACCGGGATTAAGAGTTGCATCACTGCGCCCGAATATTTTTACTCCTCCAGATTTACCGATTGATATAAAATCGCCATGATGCCAGACCTCCGCGAAACGATTGAAATACGCCCTGTGATATTTACTTCCATCTGGATCATTCCAGAACTTAACTGGCATTGATGGAAAAGCCGCTGTGCACACTAACTCGCCTTTTTTATCAATTAGGGGCTGACCAATATCAGAGAATGCTTCTACTTTCATTCCTAGTCCGCGGCATTGTAATTCGCCTCTTTTAACCGGTAGCATGGGGTTGCCCAGCGCAAAACATGAAATTATATCTGTCCCACCCGATATGGATGATAGTTGAACCGAACTTTTTACATCTTTATAAATGTAGTCAAAATTCTCTTCCATCAAAGGTGAACCGGTTGACAAAATAGCTCTCAGTGTGTTTAAGTTTTGTTTTTTAATCGGTTTAATCCCGGCTGCTTCACTTGCTGCAATGTATTTTGCGCTGGTGCCAAATACGGTAATATCCAATTCATCAATAATTTTCCAGAGTGCATCTTTAGCTGGATAAAATGGGGAACCCTCATATAATACTAAAGTGGCTCCAATTGCCAGTGCTGAGACTAACCAGTTCCACATCATCCAGCCACAGGTTGTATAATAAAAAATAATATCATTGCGTTTTAGATCGGTATGTAATCGAAGCTCTTTAAGATGCTGCACAAGTGTACCGCCGGCTCCATGCACTATTGATTTTGGTAAACCGGATGTGCCCGAAGAATACATTATATAAATTGGATGATTAAAATCCAACTGTTCAAATTCGATCGCTGAGTGATTTGATTTTTCTACCAGGTCATTCAAGAGAATTGAATTTCTTATTGATGATATATCAGGATCATCATTCAAATATGGAACTACTATTACTTTTTCAACGCCAGGCAGGCTCTCAAGCATCTGTGATAGTTTGTTAAGCGAATCATGATTTTTACCATTGTATGGATAGCCATCCGCGGAAAAAATAACTTTTGGTCTAATTTGTGAAAAACGATCAAGTACGCCTTTGACTCCAAAATCAGGAGATGAAGAACTCCAGGTTGCGCCTATCGCAGTAGCAGCCAACATTGCAAAAATAGATTCAGGTAGATTGGGCATGAAACCGGCCACTCTATCACCGGGCTTTACTCCAAGCGATCGTAATCCTTCTGCAATGCCAGCAACTTTTTTATATAATTCAGCGTAGGTGATAATTATTTCATGACCGCTTTCATCTCTAAAAATTATAGCGGCATGATCATCCCGAAACCTTAATAGGTTTTCAGCAAAATTCAATTTTGCAGGTTGGAACCATTTTGCCCCGGGCATACGTTGCATGTCATCCACGATTCTGTCGTAAGGAATGGAAGCAATAATATCATTATAGTCCCAGATTGAAGCCCAAAAATCAGGAATATTTTTTATAGACCAATCGTACAGAGCGTTATAAGTTGAGATATCAAGATTATTTTTAGTATTCACATATTCGATAAATTTATACATTTCCGAATTATTAATTATTGATTGGGAAGGTTCCCACATAACATTGGAACTAGTATCTTTTTTCATGTGTAATTCCGCTATCGCTTTTACGGTTAAAGAAAATTTAGTGATTTATATCATATAAGACCTGTTTTTTGGATAAAAATCTCGTTTAAATTCAAATATGAATGAGGACAAAAAAGTCGCCTTTTTAACAGCTGGCGGGATAGCTCCGTGTTTATCAGCTTCTATTGGAGCACTAATTTCAGCATATAATGATACTATCCCAGAAACAAAGTTTTATGGGTATCTAAATGGATACAAAGGTTTATTGCTTGGCAATAAAATTGAAATCCCAAGTTTAAATGAACATCAGACTGATATACTATTATCGTGCGGGGGCAGCCCAATTGGAAACAGTCGTATAAAATTGACAAATGTGGACAACTGCCTCAAGAACGGTTACATAAAAGCTGGCGAAGATCCAATTGCCGTAGCGGCGGAACAATTAATTAAGGATGGGATTTCAATTTTACATACAATTGGTGGTGACGACACCAATATCATGGCTGGCGAACTTGCGCGATATATTAAGCAGGCCAGTCATGATATTATTGTTGTGGGACTTCCAAAAACAGTTGACAATGATGTATATCCCGTAGCGCAGAGTTTGGGGGCTTGGACTGCAGCAGAGCAAGGGGCTCTATTTTTTGAAAATATTGCAAATGAAAATACAACCAGCACACGTCAGTTGATCATTCATGAAGTAATGGGGCGCAATTGCGGTTGGTTAACTGCTGCTACCGCTGTTGAGTATCGCGATCGCCTGTTAAAGAAAGAATTTGTACCGGAACTGCTGTTAACTCAAGAAAAATGGGATATTGATGCGGTCTATATTCCAGAAATGAAATTTGACTTGAGCAATGAAATGAAGCGTTTAAATAAGCGCATGGATAAAAAAGATGGTGTGAATATATTTTTCAGCGAAGGTGCCGGAGTGAATGAGATCGTAAGCGAAATGGCGGCTGGTGGAGCTGATATACCACGCGATGCGTTTGGTCATGTTAAGTTGGATTTAATTAATCCTGGTCAGTGGTTTGCAAAAAAATTCGCAAAAGAGTTGAATGCAGATAAAGTTCTGGTGCAAAAGAGCGGGTATTTTGCAAGATCAGCGGCTCCTTCAAGGCGGGATTTGGAATTAATAGTCAAATCCGCTGAATTAGCGGTTCAATCTGGATTAGTTGGAAAAAGTGGTGTTGTTGGATTGGACACTGACAATAACAATATCCTGTCGTTAATTGATTTCGACAGGGTCAAAGGTGGAAAACCGTTTAATGTTAATCAACCTTGGTTTGTTGACTTATTAAGGGCCATAGGTCAATAATCTAAAGAAAAAATTATCCATTAGGAGAATTACAAAGTAATGAATATTAATTTACTTAATGAAACTGCAATTGGGATGGTCACACCTGGTAAAGGGATTTTAGCAGCCGATGAAAGTTCGCCAACAATTAAAAAGAGATTCGACACGATTAATGTGGAAAGTACTGAACAAACGCGTAACTCGTATAGGGACATGCTGTTAACAAGCGATGGAATTGAGAAGTATATTAGCGGGGTAATCCTTTTTGATGAAACATTACGTCAAGCTACATTACAGAATGGCGTTCCCTTTTCTGAGTATTTGTCAAACTTGGGTATTATTCCAGGAATTAAAGTTGATCTAGGTGCAAAACCGCTAGCTGGAATGGAAAGCGAAAAAATTACAGAAGGATTAGATGGATTACGTGAAAGATTGGCAGAATATTGGGAACTGGGGGCACGATTCGCAAAATGGCGCGCTGTAATTAGCATTGGAGAAGATCAGCCCAGCAATACTTGCATTAGTGTAAACGCCCACGCTCTTGCCAGGTACGCTGCTCTGTGCCAGGAACAGAATATTGTGCCAATTGTTGAACCTGAAATATTGATGGATGGTGTCCATACTATAGAAGATAGTTTTGATGTAACTGAAGAGGTGCTTCATGCTGTTTTTTATGAATTATATTTACAGGACGTTTTATTAGAAGGCATGGTACTAAAACCAAACATGGTGCTGTCTGGATATGATGGTGATGAGCAGGCAAGCGTTGAGGAAGTTGCAGAACAAACGGTTATGTGTTTGAAGCGATCTGTACCGGCAGCTGTTCCAGGAATTGCATTTTTATCAGGTGGTCAAAGTGATGAATTAGCAACCGCGCACTTAAATGCTATGAATATGATCCTGAATGAGTCGCCAAAACCCTGGAATCTCACTTTTTCATATGGTAGAGCTTTACAATCACCCGCATTAAAAGCTTGGCAGGGTAAAGATAATCAAGTGAGCAATGGTCAGGATGCATTATTACATCGCGCAAAACTGAATAGCCTCGCAACTTTGGGCCAATATCAATCCGGATTAGAATAACAGCATATTAAAATTATTCAATTTACATGAGGAGTGTTTTTTTTAAAAAATTGCAGTATGTTTATGTTCTGCCATAAATAAAATATTGACAGTGCATAACATTTATTCATTACCAAACATTGATCCGTTAACGATTTATGGTTATAACTATAGTAATTCAATATGATTAAAAGAAAAATACCGATTAAGGTTTTTATCGCCATCGGTGTACTGATCGTTGTGCTTATGGTCTTACCATTTAAGTTCCCTTACACTGTACGCGCTCAATGCAAACTATACCCATCCGAAGAGTGGCAATTGATCAAGAATCAAAATGGTGTATTGACCATCACTTATCAAAATTATCAAACTTTAGCCACCCAAGAGGTGTTGGTTTCACAGTTCGAGCGTGGGGATGTCGTATCATTTTCACTGTATCCTGGACGCAATTATGATGAGCGCATTGCAAAAGGTGACACAATTGGGGTGATCAATTCTAATGAGTGGCAACGGCGTTTAGAGGAGCTAAATGGTTCCTTGAGAACTTCCCAAGCTAATCTTGAGATTTTTCAAACAGGGGCGATAGCTGCTTTAATTGAAGAAGCTGAAAATAGAATTACGTTTGCGCGGTCTCAAGCTGATCAGCAGGATATAATCGTTACTAGAATTTCTGCTTTATACGATCAAGAACTGATTTCTCAGGAAGAATTTGAAATTCAAAAGAATCAGCAAACGCTCTACAGGATTAATGTTGCAATCGCTGAATCTCAGCTTGATGCTGTGTCTTCTGGCGCAAAAGCTGAAGAACAAGATATGATCAAGGAACAAATCGCCACACTTGAAAAACAGATTGCCATATTTCAAGATCGCATAGGCAGTAATATTTTGCTCGCTCCATTTAATGGTGTTTTGGTGCAATCATTCGGCAGCGATACTTTGCTTACAATCCAAAATAATGAAGCATTTACAGCAATAATTCCTGTAAAATGGCCAATCGCAAACTTTGTTCAGGTAAATCAAAAAGCGCGAATTAGTGATGGAAATACTACTGTTGACGGTGTGGTAACCTACAAGGATAAAGCTGTGCAGATATTAGATGGGCAGCAAGCTATTTTTATCACTGTAAAAATCGATACTACCTCTGAGTTATTGGCTGGTCAAATTTTACAAGGGAAAATTAATTGTGAATCCATCACAATCCGTGAATATCTCAAACGATTTTTTATGTAATTAAGATGCGTCAAGAATATAAATATTTAGTAAATCTTGAAAATATCGATGAACTTCGAAAATATATTAGGCCGTTTGTGATTGGTGATGATCATATCCGGATTGGTAAGTCTAATGAGTACACTGTCCGCAGCATATATTTTGATAATTTATATCTGGATGAATATCATAAAAAGTTGTCAGGTATATACAGTCGCCGAAAAGTAAGAATTCGTGGGTATAATATACGCAAAGACGACAGCATGGCTTTTCTTGAAATTAAACGCAAAATTAATATGTCCATTTTTAAGTATCGTGCTCCAATTATGTATAATGATTTGGAAAATTTTTTACATACCAGGGATATTGATAAATATGTTCAAAAACGAGGCGACTTCCCGGCCGCTTCAGAAAATGCCAGCCGCTTTTTATTCAACTATATTCGTTTTCAACTAAAACCCGTTGTTTTAGTGATGTATGAACGGGAAGCATTTATCAATAAATTTGACCATTCTGAGAGAATCACTTTTGATAAATTTCTTAGGAGTAGTCCCTATCCAAGGATTCGTGATTTATACTCGGAAAGGAATACCAAGTATACCTTAAATGGGAATTTTATTTTAGAGATAAAATCCAATAAAGGATTTCCAGCTTGGATGAAATCAATAATTAATCGGTTTGAATTGAAACGTGAAGCTCTTTCAAAATATACAATGAGCATTGATACCAACACGATATTTCCCAATAATTATTCAAAATGCAACGTGATTAGTTTTGCAAATGGAACGAAATCTTATAATTTCACTTAATAGTTAACGAGCAATCATATGCCATTTCAGGATTTTCAGAATATTTTTTCTTTCTCAGTCACGATCGGTGACGTTATTACAAATTTAGTGATCGCATTAATTTCTGGACTGTTAATATCATTTTTATATAAGTGGACGTACCGTGGTCCGAACTATTCCAGCAGATTTGTTCACTCTTTAGTTATTATTACAATGATTACAAGCATTGTAATTCTTGTCATCGGAAACAATTTAGCCCGGGCCTTTGGGTTAGTAGGGGCAATGTCGATTATTCGATTTCGGACAGCAGTCAAAGATTCACATGATATTGTATTTATCTTTTTCGCGCTTGCCACAGGATTAGCTGCCGGTGTTGGATTACATCAAATTGCACTAACCGGAGTCATTTTTATTGGAATAGTATTGTTGCTGCTTTATCAATTTGATTATGGATCTACGAAAAAAAGAGAATATTTATTACAATTTTCTTATTCAGCAAATGGAGAAACTCCACCGCCCTACACGAAAATTATAGAAAATTTTTGTAAGCAGAGTAAATTGATAAATGTTCGCTCAATTGGGAAAAAAGATCAGCTGGAATTGTCTTATTACGTGATATTTAAAGATCCCGGTACAGTCAATCAATTTATTCGACTGTTGGATGGAATTAACGAATTGGACAACCTGAATCTCTTTTTTGACGATGAGATCGGTTAAGACCGCCGCCCCCGAATATTAAAAACACAACAGCGCAGTATGCTCTATTTAAGATTGTTTTGTGGTAATAATTTTTCTTTATAATAAAATATGATCAGCATAAATATTGATGTGGCAATTCCCGGATAGAATGGTTCTATATGTAGTGGATAATTATCTACAATTTTTCCATAGGTGAACCAGATAAGAGTTACCATTACCGGTAAAATAATTAAATATAATCCTGCTGACTTCCGCAGTCTGATTTCTGTAAACGTCAACAAAAAAGGAATAAGTAATCCTGGGACGATGATTGATCCTGTTAAGTACCATAAATTGACAACTGATGGCACCATTAGTGCCAAGCTGATAGCAATAGCAGATGTTAGCACAAGACCGAACTGCACGTAACGAACTGAATTATCCCGCATACCAGACATTGTGTGATTTTTGATTCGCCAAACAATATCCCTTCCAAAAGTGGCAGCACTAATCAGGCCTAATGAATCAATGGTGGACATAATGGTGGCAATTAATCCTGTTAAAAAAAGGCCGTAAAAAATTGTAGGAAGAATATTCGCTCCCAATTGCGGTAAGGCAAATAAGGCCGGCGAATTCGGTAAATATGCTCGGGCATACAAACCGGAAATCATTGTTAAACTATCAAAAATAAACCACAAGATTACCGATATCAGAATTCCGCGTCGTGCAACCTCTGGCGATTTAGCTGCGGCGCAGCGCTGATAAAAACCGGGATCAACAAAAGTCCATAATGCGATGAAGAACCAAACAATCACATATTGTAAGTTGTGATTACCTAAAGGGGAAATGTGCGATTCAGGCAGGCTTGAAATAATACTTAATGGAGATCCGATCTTGCTCCAAGCAAAAAATATTAATATCATAAAACTGCCGAACATTAATATGAATTGTAGAATATCAGTTCTAACGACCGACCGGAAACCGCCAAACCAGATATATACTAAGCTAAAAATTGCCGAAGTGATAATTGACACAGCAAGTGGCATTCCTGTGGCAAATTTTAATAAAATACCAATGCTAAGAATGTATGGCGCAGGGCTAGCCAAAAATAATAGGTATACGGCGCTAATTATGCCGGCGGCTTTTCCATACTTTGAATAGAAATGGTCTGGAATTGAGATTTGTTTTGCTTTCTGGATCTTTGACGCCATGAATAATGCAAATGCGATCGCAAAAACATAATAAGGAAGTCCGAAAATGAACCAAGTTTGGATTCCATTATTGTAGGTGTTTTCACCGATGCCTAATATCCCGCCATACCAGGTAGTGACCAGTGTAGCGATAAAACCAGGCAGACTAAGTTTTCTTCCCGCCAAGATAAATTTTGTTGTGCTTGATCGAAATTTTCCGCTTCTAAATAATCCAATCAAGATGACCGCTGCAAAATAAAATAATATTATAAACCAGTCTAAAAAATGAAGCGGGGAGCTCATGATTGATGCATGCAAAAAACCAAAATGTTTCCTGATGTTTGAATTGCTATCTCGCTTGAAATAGCCCGATTACTGATTCCACGTGATCCTGGCTCAAGTTTCTCATTTTTCAAAGGAAAAGTAAGTCCGCACGTCGAAATAGATTGAACAGTTTCCGCCGCCATGATCGATATATCCTGACCTGGATATGTTTGAAAGATTTTTTCACCTGACATACAAATAATAGTTGAATAGTCAGTTATGCATGATATATCCGCCTGCTCTGAGAATTTTAATAACAACATTAAATTACTAAATCCGTGGTCATCGCGTAATCCGACCGCACCTAAGAGTTGTATTTTCTCATAGTTGTTGCATACGCACCATTCCAGGGTTTTTTCAAGATCTGAATTATTTTGGTCTGAAATTTGAATCAATTCACAGTGATATGAATTAGTAGGGTTGCTCAATGAATCCATATCACCAATGATATATTGTGGTGTAACCCCAAATTCAATCAGCTTATCGGCGCTGCCATCAGTGCAGATGATCGGATTTCCAGCTTTTAAAATATTGAGAGGAATTGAATGTTCTGGAAACGATCCGTTTGCAAGGATAATAATATTGTCTGCTGACTTAGTCATAAGGATTCAAATTGCTTTCCATTCAGGATCATATTGCTTTTTATATCCTCGAACAATCTGCAGGTTGGCAGAATCTTTAATATTCTTTGTGATCTCATTATATTGCCTGGAATAAAAATAATCTTTTAATCTGGGAGAGATGGGAATGGACATTGGTGTTGGTTCCCAAATTATCGGTTTAGCATTATCAAGGTCGATTAATTGACCCTCAGCAGAGGCCCAGGTTAACTGATCAAGTTTATATTTTCTTTGAACTAATCTATTGCATGCAAAGATCAGGCCCTGTTTTTTGGGATCAAGGAACAGAAACTGACGGCTATAAAAAAGGCCGGTGTGCAAATAGTTCGGAACCAGAACCACACCATCAGCCTTCATTCTCCTCCCAACCCAATAAAGAATTTCATAAATCAGGGCGCTTATACCCAGGCCAGGATGATCTTGTCCGGGTAGTTGAGGACGTCTCTTCGAAAATTGTTTGATGGGATTTTGCAGCATGAACCACTCAATAATAAGGAATTCCATTGGTTCTGTCCGGTCAGTGTCAATACGAGATATATTTAAGAACCCGCGGCGCATTACTATTTCGCCAGATAAATGTGAATTATCATTAATAGCATGCTCAACCTGTAGCCTGTGCTTGTAAGCATTTGACATATCAAGCTTTATAGAGCCGCCAGGTAAACCCAGTTTTTTTAATTCCTCAAAAATGCCAAATTTTTCAAGACTGAATTCTATGCCGCGTTGGCTGTATATCCCAAGGAACCTTGAAGAACCGCGACCCTGTGTTAAATCGTCAAATAGTTCTGACTCAGTTAATTCCGGGTCGGTAATATTTTTTATTTCAATAAAACGTGTTAAATGCTTAACAATGTTGCGATATTTTCTTGGGCGCGGTTTTAAAAGTTTTTCTATATCCTGAAGCATACCTGAATTTAAGTGTCTGTAGAATAATTTGTAGTGCTGATTCGATAGTTTTCAAAATGCGGTACTTGTGGATCATTTTATTAATCATTAATTTGGAAACGCATAATACGCATATAGTATCCAATGACCCACAATATAGAACAATTACAACTTACAATTCTTGAACAAACCCTTAATTCAATTCTTCAAAGGGGGGTACGTGCCTTCACAATCGATGGTTTGGCTGCTGAATTGGGAATGAGTAAAAAAAACTATATACAAATATTTTCCAAATAAGGAGAATTTAATCGAAAACTGTTTTATGAATTTTACTAACTTATTAAGTGAAAAATTAGATGACCTATCCCGATCTGATCCACATCCTGTCAAAACATTCCTTAAATCGGTAGACACAATACACAAAGAAATCTCAAGATTTACGCCAGATATTTTAAAAGAGTTAAAAATTCATTATCCAGCAGTTTGGTTAAAAATAGAGGAATTCAGGAGAAAGAGATTTACAAAATTAATGTCAATCTTGAAAATTGGACAAGCTCAAGGTTATGTCGATGCTTCAATTGACCTAAATATTGCTACAACCTTAGTGATCGAAATTATAAATACGATGTTTCAACCGGAATTCTTCACAGAACATGGTTTGCACCCAGCCGACACATATAAAACATTATTAGATTTAGTAACCAGGGGCATTCTTACAGAAAAGGGAAAACAGTATGTTTAGGCATTTTAGGTTTATCTTTAATTATCCAAAAACCATTATATCAGCAACTGGCTTTATCACACTTTTATTCTTATGGCAGGTGCCTGATCTAAAATTAGATCCCAGCATAAAAGGAATGATTCCCAAGAATGATCCGGTAGTTGTTAA
>PVMS01099716.1_pt1 | contig 11911 bp, 12 predicted proteins | sample 1853461 | NCBI WGS metagenome assembly PVMS01 (sample SAMN08582032, study PRJNA380276) | Marine sediment metagenome, whole genome shotgun sequencing project. | isolation source: ocean sediment barecode stripped | collected 2017
CTGTTTTTGTTTATCCTTTAAGTCACTAACTTCCAACCTTGATTTCCGTAGTTGCATGGCCGAATGAACGGTTGCCAGAAGTCTTTCATTTTCCCAGGGTTTCAGGATGAAATCTGTGGCACCTTCTTTAATTGCCTTAACAGCCATTTGTACATCTCCATAGGCTGTAATCATAATCACCACAGCAGATGGATCAATCTCAAGTATCTTTTCAAGCCATAAAAATCCTTCATGCCCGCTACTTACATCTTTGGTGAAATTCATGTCTAATAATATGACATCATAATTCTCATTGTTGAGCAAGGTAGGAATTGAATCCGGGGATTTTTCAATATCGACTTGCATAAAACTTCGCTTTAGGTGCATTCGAGCTGCTTTCAAAAGGTCTTCATTGTCATCAACAATTAAGATTCTTCCTGTTTTTGCAATTTCACTGGGCATGATACTTCTTGAAAAAATTATAATAATCCCTTATATGTTTTTAAATATAAACTATATATGGATTAATTGAAAACCTTTTATTACAAAGATAATCCCAAATACTGGATCTCATTGATTGACCGCTATCGGACACTCACGTTCGTTGATGAACGATTAAATAAGTTAAAAATGTTTAAATACTGATAAATAACGGCATTTATATTTTGGCACGCTTGTTGGCTTATTGAACACGGCTCTGAAATAAATTATTGTATATTATGACAATGGATCGGAAAATAAAGAAAAAGATTTGGACAATCAAACGCATTTCAATGTATGGTTTTGGATTGTTGTTTGTTGCCTTTCTTTTATGGAGTTTTCTTTTTGCTGATAAGCGCTCAAAAGTCAGAGTCGATGCAGAAAAGATTACCATAGGAAAAGTTAAATTTGGTGTATTTCAAGATTTCATTCCGGTTACTGGAAATGTATTACCAATAGAAACCAGGTTCCTGGATGCGATTGAGGGAGGAATTATACAGGAGATTGAAGCGGAGTCAGGTGAAATTCTGAAAAAGGGTGATGTGATTCTTCGACTTACCAATACTGCACTTGAATTAAGGGTACTAAGCCAGGAAGCATCGCTATATGAGCAGATAAACAGATCTGCTACAACCAGGTTGTCTCTTAACCAGAATGATCTGGCTCAGCAAGCACAATTAGCTGAAATAGAATACCAGATTGAATTGCTCAAGCCTCAATATAAAAGATATAAAAGACTGTATGAGAAAAATCTGATTTCACAGCGCGAGTTTGAAGAAGTTGAAGAACGGCACAAATATTATAAAAAACGAAAAGAACTCACTTATGCATCCTATAGACAGGATTCATTGGCTCGTAGCTATCAGCTAGTTCAGATAAATGCTTCCGAAAGGAGAATGATGCAGAGTTTAGACGGAGTTAGCCGTATTCTGGAAAACCTGATAATCAGATCACCTATTGATGGCCAATTGGCTACTCCTGATCTTGAATTGGGGCAATCAATTACTTCCGGTGTACGAGTTGGACAGGTAGATGTACTTGATAGTTTTAAGGTACGGGTTCGGATAGATGAACTATACCTGCCACGAACTGACAAGGCATTATTAGGAACTTTTAATCTGGCAGGACAGAAGTATGAATTGGAAATAACCAAAATATATCCTACTATTACCGAAGGAAGATTTGAGGTGGATATGGAATTTACCGGTACACAAGCAGATGGTATTAAAAGAGGACAAAGTGTACGTATCAGGTTGCAATTGGGGAATTCAGCACAGGCACTTCTTTTACCTGTGGGGGGATTTTATAAGGATACAGGTGGTAACTGGGTATATGTGATCGAACAAGGAGGTTCCCAGGCTGTTAGAAGAGATATACGGCTCGGAAGAAAAAATCCGGAATTCTTTGAAATAATGAGTGGCTTAAAAGAAGGAGATCAGGTAATCACCTCTTCTTATGACCACTTTGGAGACAATGAAGTATTATTATTAAAATAAAGAAACTACAAACAAAATAATAAAAAGATGATTAAAACAGTCAATCTAAAAAAGGTTTTTACTACTGATGAAGTTGAAACCACCGCTCTGAATAATATCACAATGGAAATCAAAGCAGGAGAATTCGTAGCCATTATGGGTCCCTCCGGTTGTGGTAAATCTACATTGTTGAACATCCTGGGATTACTTGACAATCCATCTGATGGAGAATATCATTTTACTGACAAGGAAGTCTCTAATTTTTCGGAAAGACAAAGAGCACAATTAAGAAAAGGCTCAATCGGTTTTGTATTTCAAAGTTTTAATCTGATTGATGAATTAACAGTTTTTGAAAATGTTGAACTCCCCTTATTATATTTAAAAGTACCGTCAGGTGAAAGGAAAAAAATTGTTGAAACTGTTTTGGAACGGATGAATATCATGCACCGAAGGAATCACTTCCCTCAACAGTTATCAGGAGGACAGCAGCAAAGGGTTGCTATTTCAAGAGCTATTGTTGCAAAACCCAATATAATCCTTGCTGATGAACCCACAGGTAATCTTGACTCTGCAAATGGAGAAGAGGTTATGAAATTATTGGCTGAATTGAATGAAGAAGGTACAACCATCATCATGGTGACGCACTCACCATATGATGCCAATTATTCTCATCGAATTATTAACCTGTTTGATGGCAAGATTGTTACTGAGAATATCAAAGAGCAATTCCACATATAATAGTTAATACTGATGGAATCCTAACATGGGATTCCATTATTTTTATTTATATTATCGACAAATACGAATAATAACGAATTATCATGAAAGGAACCAATCTGGGAGAATTTGAAGTGCCCTTTAGGCAACTTATTTTAACACCATCCAGATCTTTTTTTGTACTTATCACAATAGCCAATGTTATTGCCTGGCCTGTTGCTTATTGAGTGGAAGAAAATGCGGTTTCAGGCAGAGCTATTTATTCATGATTTCTTCAATTTCATCTACCTCAGCAGGAATTGCACGCATTAAATCATGTATACCTTCTTTGGTAATTACCACATCATTTTCTATTCTGATCCCTAAATTTTCATCGCGAATATAAATCCCGGGTTCTACCGTAAAAAGCATTCCAGGTTCGAATTCTCTAAAAGGACTTCCAACATCGTGTACATCCAATCCCAGATGGTGTGATGTGCCATGCATGAAATACTTTTTATAAGCAGGATAATCAGAATTTTGATTCTTAATATCCGTTTTGTCCAGTAATTTGAGGTCTAATAGCTCTGACTCCATAATTTTCCCTACCTCTATATGATAGTCAGGAATAGAATTCCCAGGACGCAACAATTTGAATGCTTCTCTCTGCACTTTTAGAACAGCATTATAAACCATTTTTTGACGCGGTGTAAATCGACCGTTTACTGGAATGGATCTGGTAAGGTCAGCATTGTAATTGGCGTACTCAGCTCCTACATCCATAAGTAAGACATCTCCGTCTTTACACTGATCTTTATTCTCAATATAATGCAAAACGCATGCATTGAACCCAGAGGCAATAATAGGGGTATATGCGAATCCCCTAGAGCGTCTCCTTATAAATTCGTGAATATATTCAGCTTCTATTTCATATTCATAAACGCCTGGTTTAACGAATTCAAGAACTCTTCTAAAACCAATCTCCGTTATATCACAGGCTATCTGCATCAAACCAATTTCTACATCGTTTTTTATTTGTCTAAGGGTATAAATTAATGGTGCTGACCTATAATATAGATGAAGCGGAAATTTGTTTTTACACCATTTGATAAATCTTGCATCACGTGTTTCAACCTCTGTTAAAGGTCTTCTAGAATGCTCATTGGTATTTAAATAAATATTATTCGCTTCAACCATCAAAGCATTCAACATACTTTCAAACTGATTAAGCCATTGAATATTTATTATTCCCGAAGTTTCTCGTGCTTCTTCCTTGGTATACATATGTCCTTCCCAAATGGTAATTTCATCATTTGTTTCTTTAAGGAAGAGTATTTCTCTCAGTTTTTCATCAGGATGGTCAGGAAACAGCACCAGAATAGAGTCTTCCTGATCAATTCCTGTAAGGTAGAATAGATCACTATTCTGTTGGAAAGCCATTGTTCCATCAGCATTGGTTGGCTGATGATCATTAGAATTAAACACAGCTATTGACTTTGGTCGCAGGTGCTTTGAAAAATTTATTCGGTTGCTTATAAAAAGATTGGAATCTATGGCGGCGTACTTCATTATTGATAGTTATTTTATGATGTAATATTAACAATATTTTGTATGTATTGTCCACAAAATATGAAATTTGCCAAAAGGGGAAGGCCTATCGACGGTGTTGTTTTTTATTTATATTATTTTTGCGGTTTAATTAGCATATGAAAGACCACCAAATATTTCAATATCCTAACGGAATTCGGATAGTTCATAAACAGGTGAATAATACAAAAATCATTCACTGTGGATTTATCATCAACATTGGGAGCCGAGATGAGCATACTGAAAGTCAAGGTCTGGCGCATTTTTGGGAACATATGGTTTTCAAGGGAACACAGAAAAGAAAGGCATATCATATTATCAATAGGCTCGAGTCAGTGGGAGGTGAGTTAAATGCATTTACTACAAAAGAAAAGATATGCTTTTACGCCAGCGTACTGGAGGAGCATTTCGATATGGCAGTTGAATTATTAACAGATATTACTTTTAATTCAATATTTCCTGAAAAACAGATAGAGAAGGAGCGATTAGTAATAATGGATGAGATGGCCATGTACCTGGACAATCCGGAGGATTCCCTGCAGGATGATTTCGATAGGGTAATATTTGGAGATCATTCACTGGGCAATAACATATTAGGAACAGAGGAATCCTTAAATTCAATAAAAAAATCTGATTTTTTATCTTTTATAGAAGGAAACCTATCGAATGATGAGATAATCTTTTCTGTAGTTGGATCGGCCTCACACAAACAGATTTTTAAAACAGCAGAAAGATACTTGTCACAAGTACCTCTTATTAAGTCAGAAAACAAAAGAGTAAAACCAAACAATATTAAAGGGATTAAAATTAAAGAGGATAAAAAGTTTGTCAGATCTTATTGTGCCATAGGTGGCCAGGGATACGATATAACAAATATCGATAGGATTCCTTTTTTTATGTTAATAAATCTACTTGGAGGCCCTGCATTGAATTCCAGGTTAAACTTATCTCTCCGGGAAAAATACGGCTATGTATATTCAATTGATGCATCCTTTAGTTCGTATACAGATACGGGAATATTTGGTATCTTTTTTGGTACTGAAAAGAAGTATTTGGATAAGAGTATTAAATTGTTAATGAGGGAATTGAAGCTATTAAAGGATAAAAAAATGGGAACGCTGCAATTGCACAAAGCCAAACAGCAGTTGAAAGGGCAATTAGCCATGGCGGAAGAGAATAATGCCAATTTGATGATAATGATGGGAAGGAGCCTTCTGGATCAGGGAAAAATCGATACGTTGGATTCTATTTTTAATCGAATTAATGAAGTATCATCTATTAAACTGATGGACATTTCTAACGAGATGTTTAATGAAACGGATTTAAATTATCTTATTTATCAACCTTTATAGAACTATGGACTTTATTCCCAAGGATATTCAATCATATGCTGAAAAGTACTCTTCAGAAGAGCCAGAAGACCTGGCAGCTCTCAATAGATATACCTATGTAAATCACCTATATCCCAGGATGCTTAGTGGGCATCTGCAAGGAAGGCTGCTTGCTATTCTTTCTTGCTTAGTTAAACCGGAAAAAATTCTTGAAATAGGAACTTTTACCGGTTATTCAGCATTATGTCTTGCAGAAGGATTATTGGAAAGGGGAACACTTCATACAATTGAGCTCAATAGAGAGAATGAAACTACGATAAGAAAGTATTTTAATAAGTCTGGCTATAGTGATAAAATTAAACTTCACTTTGGAAATGCACTTGACATTATCCCAACACTTGATGGAATGTTTGACCTGGTTTTTCTTGATGCAGATAAGGAAAACTATGTGAATTATTTTGAACTTATTATAAGTAAAGTTAATTCAGGAGGCGTAATTTTGGCGGATAATGTTTTGTGGAATGGTAAAGTAACTAAGCCAGAGGAGATGGATAAAGAAACCCAGGGAATTAGAGCCTTCAACGAGATGGTAAAAAATGATCCAAGGGTAGATAATGTCCTGCTGACAGTTAGAGATGGATTAATGTTAATTCTCAAAAAGTAATATGAAATATTTCATATCCATATTTACACTACTCGTTATTAGCTCATTTGCAGTTGGCCAGAGCCCACGAGTGCCTTCGGTAATACAGTTTGCTGATATACAACTCAGGCTTAATGAACAGGTAAGAAGAGAAATACAGGTTGATGTGGATGCACTTCATCGAAGCCCTAAGTATTTTAATATTAAGCTGGAACGGGCTGAAATGTACTTCCCTATTATAGAGAAAATCCTTAAGGAAGAGAATGTTCCTGATGACTTCAAATACCTTGTCATCCAGGAATCTGCACTTATTTCAGATGCTGTATCCACCGCCAATGCAGTTGGTTTTTGGCAATTCAAAATAGCTTCAGCTAAGGAAGTTGGACTGCATGTTGATAAATATGTAGATGAGAGAATGAATATTGTTGCATCTACGCATGGAGCTTCCAAATACTTTAAAAAACATAATTTCTATTTCGACAATTGGTTATATGCTTTAGTAGCTCATTACGCTGGTCTTGGTGGGGCCAATTCTATTGTTAATGAGAAATATTTTGGAGTTAAAAAAATGAGCCTCAATCGAAAAGCGCATTGGTATGTAAAAAAATACCTGGCTCATAAAGTTGCCTTTGAATCTGCTATTAATTCAAGTAATGGTAGTAGTAACCGATTATATGAATTTACTGAAGGAGGAGGTAAAAGTATTGAGCAAATTGCAAGAAGTTTTAATGTTGATGGGCAGGAACTTAAAAATTATAACAAGTGGTTGAAGAGAGGCAGGGTCCCTACAGATAGAATATACTCAGTAATTATACCAGGATTGACCGTCCCGCCACAACAGCAGGTAGCACATGTTCCGAAAGCGGAAATACAAAAAAATATTGATTTTTTCTCCCCCAATAGCTCTTGTACCCTAAAATAAAACTGGATAGCAAAGGGAATACGAGAGTAGTTAAAGTAAATGGTCTTCCCGGTATTATTTCTGATGAAGATGATGATGTAAAATCTCTTGCATTGCATGGTGGGCTTGATCTTTCAAAATTCCTTAAGATAAATGAAATTGATATTACTCACCAAGTTGTTCCAGGTCAGGCTTATTATTTCAAACAAAAAAAAGGTAAAGCGAAGGAATATTTTCATACCCTAATGCCGGGCGAGGATCTCTGGATAGTATCTCAAAGGTATGGAGTCAAAAAGAAAAAAACTGTTAGGAAAAAACAGAATAAAAATTCTGACAATATCAATCCAGGATTGGTTATCTGGTTAAGAAATATTCGGCCGGCTGAGCATCCTCCTGAATATGTGGCACTACCAGCAACTGTAGATCAGGAAACTTTAATCGTTGAGGAAGATACCAGAAAGAGATCAGATGATGCAAAAATGCAAGAAAGCATAGTCATTGCTCCAGCTGTTGTAGAAGATCCGGATTATGAGGATATTATTGATGAGGTTGAAAATGAAGAGGAGGCATTCTATGATGCTGAAATTGATGATTTAAATACTGCTTCAAGTACTTCTTCTGATTCTCAGAATATACCCGGGGAACTTCAGGCAGAACTGAATGCAGATGAAAATAATAGTGTGAGCAAGAATCCACTTTTTCATATAATAGTGTCTGGGGAAACCTTATATGCAGTTTCCAGAAAGTATAATGTAAGTGTCGATGACTTGTTGAAGATGAATGATCTTTCCATTAACGAGAGTATTAGAATCGGTCAAAAAATTTATTTAAAAGATCCTTTCGAAGCGGAAAAACTACCGCAGACAAGTAAAGAAAGCAGCAAAAGTGAAACTTTTATTACACATATCGTTAAAAAAGGGGATACTATGTATAGTATTTCCAGGAAGCACAATGTAACAGTTGATGAAATCCTTTTATGGAATAATAGAGAAGGCTACAATTTAAATGAAGGAGAAGAAATAATAATTCGCGCAGAGCAATAAAATAGTATTTTATTAACTTGTTGCAAAAAAAAGTACATGTATATTAAATTAGAGGTTTTTGATTATTATACGGCATGAATTAATATAATTTTGCTAATGGAGATTTTGAACTTATTTAAATTATAAATTGATTTTATATAATTATTTTTAGTATTTATTGATAAGTTCATTAATATTGTGATATAAAGAAGACATCTGATGGGAAAAGATTCCAAGCACATAGATTTGGTAATGTTGGTAGATGATAACGACACTGATAATTTTATTAGCAGACGAATAATTGAAATTACAAAGTTTGCTAACGATGTCGTGATCAAAAGTTCGGGGAAAAGAGCTCTTGAATACCTGGAAGACAACAAGTCTTCAAGCGATCAACTTCCTGATTTAATATTTCTGGATATAAATATGCCCATTGTTGATGGTTTTGTCTTTCTCTATGAATTCGAAAAATTTGATTATCTCATCAAGGATAAATGTAAAGTGATTATCCTTTCTTCTTCTGATAATAAGAGAGATATTGATAAAATTGTTAATAACGATCACGTCATAAAATTCATAACAAAACCACTTACTGAAGTAGCTTTGGAAGAAGTTACTGAGTTAGTTTAAGGTGTTTATTAAAATTTGCCGATAATCCATCTGCATTTCCATCTTTTTATTTTAAAATGTAACCCATTTTAATAGAAATTTTTTGTCTGGGTATGCAAGTTTTTTCAATTCCTCAATATTTTATAGTAATTCCCATTAATTTAATGTGTGATTTTAAATCAACCTAACATGATGAAGCATTTATACATACTCTTCATAGCCACGATTCTTTTCATATTGCCCAATTTCGTATCTGCTCAAGGTGGAATAACTGACAGTATCAGAACGAAATATGATACAATCAGCTTTTGGTCAGGACTGGCCGATATAGCGTTTACATTGCAGCAAGTGGGCTTGAAAAACTGGACTGCAGGCGGTGATGATCTTTTATCAATGAATTTCAGTGGTAGGGCATTGGCTTTGAAAGAAAAAGATCGTTTTTTATGGCGCAACATTTTTGAAGCGAATTATAGCTTAACAAAACAAGGTGAGCAGAAGAGATTCAGGGCCAATACAGATACCTGGAAAATCATTTCCCGTTACAGTTATTCACTTGAAAACAATTGGTCATTAACAGCCAGTTTGATATTTCAGTCACAATTCGGGAAGCTTTATAAAATTTCCAAAGACGAGGATACAGGGGATGAAATATTAACTTTGTCTAGTGATATATTATCTCCTGGATATGTATGGCCTTCAATGGGTTTTACGTATTCGAAAAATGAGAAGTGGGCTATTTCATTAATGCCGGTTTCTGGTAAATTAATTATCGTACTGGACGATTCATTATCTAATGTGGGTGCCTTTGGTGTGAGTCCGGGAGAAAAATTCAGATCTGAATCTGGTTTTGGGATTGATGGATATATCAAATCTGAAATTATCAAGAACATCAATATCGAATCTGATTTAAGCATATTTACCAGGTATATTGACTTTTTTAAAACCGATGTCAGATGGAATATCAAATTGCGCTTTAAGGTCAATAAATTCTTCTCGGCTTTTTATTCAAACAACCTGATATATGATATTGATGTAAGTGATGCGGTACAGTTTAGATATAATATAAATCTGGGGCTGGCCTATGATATAACTTTTTAGGTTTAAAATTCAGTATCCAATCCTAATACTGATTTGAGCTTTTTCAAGTTTGGATTCTTTTCTGCCAGGTGATTATACTTATCCGTATTAGTATATATTTTTTTTGATTGGGCTTGCTCAAGTACCTTAGTCTCAATTATTATTTTATCATTTTTCAACTCATCTTTCAGAAACTTATGAAGATCAACTTTAAATCGTGAGAATAAATCATCTTCAATTTTGTTATTGATATGTATTTGAATTAAACAGTCATCAAGCAATTCATACTTCTGGATCATTATATTATACTCAGGATCCTTTCCTTCCTCTTTAAGATTATTTGCGAATGCCTGCCAGATTCTGTTGAGGTCATCAAATTCAAATATTTCATGTTTCTCAATTATTTCCTCTTCAACCCTTTTATCATCGGGAAGAATAGAAGGTTGCAGGCTATCAGCCTTATTCTTTAAATCGATAATTGAAGGAATTTTTGTTGTTTTTTGAAGATTTGAGGAAGATTTGATTACTATAGGTGGAGTTTCCTTCGCAGAGGAGATCGCTTTTTCAGCTGGTTCAGGATCGAAAACTCAGATTTCAGTTTTTTTTTTGTTTCAGGGCGAGCTTCTGGTAATTATGATAATTTCAGGGCTGATTTTAAATGCGCAATTTTCATTAAAGTTATTTCAACATGCAATCGCTGATTTTTACTGCCTTTAAAATAAATATCACATTGGTTTGCAATATTCAATCCGGATAATAAAAATCCTATTCCGGCTACTTTACTTTGCTCTAGATATTTAGTTTTAATATTGTCAGAAACCTCCAGGAGTTCAGTAGTTGCCGGGTCTTTGCTGATCAATAAATTTCGGAAATGTTCAGCCAGGCCATTGATAAAGTTTTGTCCATCAAAACCCTTTTTTAGGATTTCATTAAATAAGATCAGTGTCTGAGATATATTTTCCTCAAGAAGAAAATCCGTTATTCTAAAATAGTAATCATAATCAAGGATATGCAGGTTCTGGGTTGTATCCTTATAAGTAATTTTATTACCGGATGAATAAGTCACAATCAAGTCAAACAATGATAAAGCATCTCTAAGCGCACCATCTGCTTTTTGTGCGATCAGGTGCAAGGCCTCAGATTCAGCTTCTATGTTCTCTTTTGATGCTATATGTTCCAAACGGTCACTTATGTCAGATATCTTGATCCTGTTAAAATCAAAGATTTGACATCTTGAAAGAATGGTTGGAATAACCTTATGTTTTTCCGTAGTAGCGAGAATGAAAATTGCATAAGAGGGAGGCTCTTCCAGTGTTTTCAGAAAGGCATTAAATGCCTGGTTAGATAGCATATGAACCTCGTCAATTATATACACCTTGTATTTGCCATATTGGGGCGGGTACCGTACCTGGTCGATAAGGTTTCGAATGTCATCAACAGAGTTATTAGATGCAGCATCCAGCTCGTAAATATTTAATGCTGCGGAGGTTCCATGACCAGCTTGTTGATCAAAGCCATTGATCATATTTGCAACGATACGGGCGCAGGTTGTTTTTCCTACCCCTCTGGGACCACAGAATAGTAAAGCCTGAGCAAGCTGATCCTGTTTAATGGCGTTGGTCAAGGTTGTGGTAATATGATTTTGTCCTATAACTTCTTCAAAACCAGTTGGCCTGTATTTACGTGCTGATACAATATAATTTCCCATTTCCGAAAGATAATCACTACAAAAGTAACCAGCAATTCAAGATTAAAAAAAATTATTAATAATTGGTACAATCGAAATGATCCAATTCAATTATTTAAAGTATCACGGAACTTTTAAAGTACCAATATCGTTCTTAGCTTTGTAGATAGTTGGGGCCGACTGGATTTGACAGTAGGTGCAAGTTGTGTGTAAGCATGCCGGGTGTTGTTAGTATTACCTGTTAAACAAACTAGCGCAATAATAATTGGCGAAAATAATTACGCCTTAGCAGCTTAATAACAGTTGCTATGTCTCGTTAACACCACGCTCTGCCGTGTTAGCAATGAGGCATCGATTTGCGGAGCTAGGGGTTACAGGGCTGTGATGTAACCACGAATACAATTACAGATACGGAGATCGGAAG
>PVMS01107327.1_pt1 | contig 11910 bp, 14 predicted proteins | sample 1853461 | NCBI WGS metagenome assembly PVMS01 (sample SAMN08582032, study PRJNA380276) | Marine sediment metagenome, whole genome shotgun sequencing project. | isolation source: ocean sediment barecode stripped | collected 2017
CGCATCGGTGGACGCGGCGGCATCGGTGGTCGGTGCGTCGCTCGAGTCCGCTGCGTCCGTGGACGGCGCCTCCGTCGAGTCGCTGCTGTCGTCGCTGCCGCATGCGGCTGCGAGCAGCGCGAACGCGGAGATCGCCGCGATGGCTGCTGTTCTTCTACGTCGGGTGGTCATTTCTTGTCTCCCCTTCTGTTGGTTGTTGCCACGACGATCGAGCCGTCGAGGATCTGGCGGGCGGCGATCAGGCCGCCCGGTTGAATGGTTTGGTCAACGCGGCCGGCGCCGAGATCTTGCGGCTGACGATAACGAGCACGACGATCGTGAGGATTGCAGGTGCCATCGCCGTCAGGCTCGCGGCCGCGCCGCTCACGATGCCGAGCGTCTTCCACTGCAGCACCGTCGCCGACACCACACCGAACAGCAGTGCTCCCGACATCACACCGACCGCCCGCCATGCTCCGAAGTAGACGAGGGCAACGGCGATGAAGCCCTGACCTGCCGTGAGATTCTGCTGGAAGACGCCGACCTCGAGTGCGAGGGCCGCTCCGGCGAGACCGGCGAGCATGTTGGCGAGAACGATCGCCATGGCTCGGGTGCCCTTGACGTTGACCCCGAGCGTGTCGGCCGCCTCGGGCGTCTCGCCCACCGCTCGGATGTTGAGCCCGAACGTCGTGCGGTTGATGACGAACGACACGATCGGTACGAGCAGGAAGGCGGTGTAGACGAGCAGGTTGTGGTCGAAGAAGATCTCGCCGATCCCTGGGATGTCGCCGAGGATCGGGATCTTGACCTTCTCGAGCCCGTCGATCGGGATCGGCGTGCCGACCTGCTTCTGGAACAGGAGGTCGGTGAATCCCAGGCCGAAGAGGAAGATCCCGATGCCACTGATGCCCTGCTCGGATTGCATCACCAAGGTGATGAACGCGTAGACGAGACCCATCACCGCCCCTGCGGCGAGCGCGGCGACCGTGCCGAGAAGCAGGTTGCCCGTCTCGAGCGCCACGTAGTAGGCGGTGAAGGCGCCGATCAACATCACGCCCTCGACTCCGAGGTTGAGCACGCCACTGCGTTGACCGATCGTCTCACCGAGCGCGGCGAGCAGGAATGGGGTGGCGAGTCTGACGCCGGCTGCAAGTGTCGCCACAAGGACGCTGACGGTGAAGAAGTCGCTCACGGTTCGCCCGACCTCGCAACGATCGACTCGACCCAGGAGTTCAATCTGGCTCGGAGCTTGAAGCTGCTGACCACGAACAGCACGACGATGCCGTTGAGTGCGACGATCATGGCCGCCGGCACCTGGAGTTCCTGTTGCAGAGCGATCCCGCCGGTGAGCATTCCCCCGAAGAAGAACGCCGCTGGAATAGTGAACAGCGGATGCAACGCCCCGAACAGCGCGGCGACGATGCCGTTGAAGCCGGCACTCTGGGTGAACGCGGCGGCACCGCCCTCACCGATCAACCGATGTGACTCGGATCCGAACACGAGCACCGCACCGGCGACGCCGGCACATGCCCCGCTGAACGTCAGCGCCTGGACGATGCTCCGCTCGACGCCGATACCGGCATATCGCGACGCGTGCGGATTGTGGCCGACCGCTCGGAGGCGCACCCCGAGCGCGCTCCGGAAGAGGAGGATGTAGCCGAGGATCGCCACGCCGATGGCGATCAGCACGCCGAGATGCAGCCGTGTGTCGCCGGGGAGCAGCGGTAGATCGGCGGTCGCCGCGAGCCGCCTCGTCTGCTGGATCCTGATCGCGCCCTCCTCGATCAGCAGGTCTTGGAGCAGGAAGCTCAGGAACTGCGCGGCCACAATGTTGAGCATGATCGTGCTGAGGATCTCGTTGACCCGCGCGTAAGCCTTGAGCGCTCCGGGAATCGCCCCCCAGATCCCGCCGCCGACTGCTCCCGCCAGCAGCACCAACGGCACGAGGACGACGCGGGGCAGCCCCGCGAACCAGATCGACGTCGAGGTCGACAGGATCGCGCCCATGATGATCTGACCCTCGCCGCCGATGTTGATCACGCCCGCCCGGAAGGCGATACAGATGCCGACGCCGACGAGCAGCAACGGCATCGCCTTGATCGCGGTGTCGGCCAGTTGGTCCTTTCCTCCGAAGGCCGCGTCGAGCAGGGCGGCATAGCCGCTCAGGGGGTTTGCCCCGAGAGCGAGCATCATCACGGCGCCGACGAGGAATGCGGCGAACGCCGCAGCCAGCGGGACGGCGAGGCCGGCCGCGAGCCGGAGCAACGCGTACTGCAAGCGCTCTCGCCGGTCGCCGTCCGCCGGGGGCGGATCGGGCGCCTCGGTGATCTCCTCGATGAGGCTCACGGCGTGCGGTGGGTCCGATCACAGGTGATCGAGTGACGAGCGGCGAGTCGCACCGTGTCGATTCGTTGCTCGCGAAGCACTCGATCCTCCTTCGGCAATGGCCCGGTGAGCGGTTTACGAATTGTACAAACAGTACACACCGCTCGGCAGCGGCAATAATCCGATCGCCTGCGTCAGAGCGAGAAGCGCTCGCGCACCCATTGGGCGCTCTCGAAACCGGACCAGGCGAACCCGAGGGTCGCAAGCGCCGCGAGTAGTGCCAGGATCGAATCACTCCGCCGCGTCCGAGAGCGCTCGCGGTCGTCGTCCGTCGGCACCATCCTGGCGAGGATCGGTCCACCGGGACGACACGACCCATGGAATCATGGCAGTGTTCGTCGGTACCCGTCCGGCCGTATACGCGTTGAACGATGAGGAGACCTGACCCGTGAGTGACAAAGCACCGAAGAAGATGAAGCGCAAGGCGTACGAGGCCGAGCTGGCGCGGCTCGAGGTCGAGTTGGTCCGGCTACAGGAGTGGATAAGAACGGAGGGTCTTCGCGTGGTCGTGCTCTTCGAGGGGCGCGACACGGCGGGCAAGGGCGGCACGATCAACCGGATCACCAGGCGACTGAGCCCCCGCGTCGTACGCGTCGTGGCGCTCCCGACACCGACCGAACGCGAGCAATCGCAGTACTACCTGCAGCGCTACATCCCGCATCTCCCGGCGGCGGGAGAGATGGTCCTGTTCGACCGCAGCTGGTACAACCGGCTCGGCGTCGAGCGGGTGATGGGGTTCTGCACCGACGAGCAGTACCACCGCTTCCTGCAACAGTGTCCTGCGTTCGAGTTCAGTCTCGTCCACGACGGAATCATCCTCATCAAATACTGGCTGCACATCACCGACGAGGTCCAAGAGGAGCGATTCCGGCAGCGGGCGATCGACCCCCGTCGCCAGTGGAAGCTGAGCCCGATGGACCTCGCCTCGTGGAACAAGTGGGTCGACTACTCGCGCGCCCGCGACATCATGTTCGAGCACACCGACACCCACTTCGCTCCCTGGTACGTGGTCAACGCGAACATCAAACGCAACGCGCGTCTCAACGTGATACGCCATCTGCTCGATCAGGTCGACTACGAGGCGATCGAACGACCTGTCGTCGAGTTCCCGCACCGCCCCGATATCGGGGACTATGTGTCCCCCGACGTCGAGGACTACCGGATCATCCCCGACCACTACGGCTGACGCGCCACCGCTCAATCTCGTTTCCGGCCGACTCGTTCTATCGCTGCGGTGGCGATCGTCGCCTTCATCGCGGCACGAGCCTTCGAGCGTTCGGATAGCCAGGCGAACATGAAGAAGGCAACTCCGACGATCTGCCCACCGAGGATCGCCTTGTTGAGATCGAAGACCCCTTTCCATCTCACCTTCCCTCCTGGCTCGATGACGAATGCACCGACCGGCCGGGCGGCGACACCGAATCCACCGCCGCCGCCGCCGGGGTCGGACTCGTCGCCTCCGCCGCCGCCGCCGCCCGAGACCTTGGCGGCGGGGATCACGATCACCCCGTCGCGTTCGACCGGTTCGCCGTACACCCGGTCCGCGCCGAGCGCGGAGCGGGCCTTTTCGAGAATCTGCTCGACGTCCATGATGGCTTCCTCCTCAGGTTCTTCCTCGACCGTACCCACAACGTGGATGACAGATCGACAAGCGGAGCGATGTCCTGACGGGCAAGAGCTACCCTCGGATGATGGAGGCCGCGCAACTCCTCGTCGCCGTCACGCTTCCGATCCTCGTGCTGGTGTTCGGCTGGCTCGCCAATCGCTCCCTCAAGCGGCTGGAAACCCGTCAGTCCGCCAACCAGAACCTGATCGAGAAGCGTATTCAGGTGTACGACCTGATGTCGGAGGACCTGAACTCGATCTACTGCTTCCTCCTCAGGATGGGGCACTACAGGGAGATCGCTCCCGACGAGATGATCGAGATCAAGCGACGAGTCGATCGCCGCGCCCACACGCAGCGTCCCTTCTTCGACCCTGCGCATCAACAGCGCTACCTCGAGTTCATGGACGCCTGCTTCCGGACCCACACCGGCGTTGCCCAGCACGCCAAGATCCGAGCCGACCCGGCCAGGTACCGCGCTCAGTTCGCCGAATTGAGGACACCGTGGAACGATGCCTGGGACGCGTTGTTCGTCCGCGACCTCGCCGCCGACCGCCGGGCAGCCGATCCCGAGGCCGCCGACAGGGCCACGCGCGGTGTCGTCGACGAGTCGTACGAGGCGCTCATGGACTCGTTCTCGACGCAGATGGGTATCCCCGCGCCCAGTACCGAAGAGCACTGGTGGCAGCGCCGGCGCGGCACCGAGCCGATCGATCGGATCCCGATCGACACCGCCACCGACGATCCACAAGCCGAGCGGAGCCCGAGTTGATAGCAGCCGATTCACTACCCCACCAGATCATGCTCGATGGTGCCTCCAACTTCCGTGACCTGGGCGGCTACGCGACAGAGCAGGGCCGTCTTCGGTTCGGTGAGGTGTACCGCTCCGGCCGCCTCCCGAAGCTCACCGACGACGACCTGTCCCTTCTCGAGGATCTGGGGATCCGCACGGTCGTCACGCTGCTGACCGCCGACGACGTCGTCGAGTACGGTCCCGACCGAATCCCGGCCGGTGCACGGCTCGTGAAGCTCCCGATCGACAGCCCGACCGCGACCGAACTCGCGAGCCGGGCGCGAGTCGCCCTTTCGACAGGGGACTTCTCCGAGATCCCACCCGCACTGAACCTGCGCATCCACCGTCTGCTCGTCTCCGACGGCCGGGCGCAGTACGGAGAGCTACTCACCCTGATCGCCGACCCCGACAACCGCCCACTCGTATTCCACTGCTCGCACGGTGTGCACCGCACCGGGACGGCCGCCGCCATTCTGCTCGCACTGCTCGGTGTCGACTGGGCGACCATCCGCCACGACTACCTCGCGAGCAACCGCCTGAGAGAACGCGAGGTCACCGCACGGCTCGCTCACATGCGAGCAGCCGTGGCGCAGGCGCGAGGCATCCCCCCCGACAAGATCGACATGACCAACATGGAGGCGTTCATGATCCAGGACGCCTCGTACATCGACGCCAGCCGTGACCAAGTCGAACACGACTACCGGTCGTTCGAGGACTACGCCCGAAGCGGGCTGGGCTGCCCCGACGACGTGATCGATTCCCTGCGCGATCAGCTCATCGACCCCGACGCTTGATCGCGCGGAGCCGCAGTACACCTCAACTCATTGCACGGCCGCGCGCGGGCCGCGTTCCTTCACGACCGCGCCGGGCGTCGACGCCTTCGACGACGGCCCGCTACTACGGGCACGTCGCGGTGTGGATTCCTCGACTGGACGCGAAGCTGCCCAGCGCCTCGCAGGCCGCAGTCACCGCTTCGATCGTCTCGTCGGGCTCCCAGAAGCTGGTGAGCAGCTCCGTGGCCACGCTGGCTCGCACGTCGGCGAGCCGCTGGTCGTTCTCGTCGATCACCGCTTCGAGGGCGACGACGAAGGCCTGGTGCTCGGCGCGGATCGACTCGGGAGGATCGAGCCGGCGTAGTTCGCCGCGGAGGGTCGCCACGCGTTGGACCGCCGTGCTCCAGAAGGTCGTGAAGAACTCGCGCAGCGTGGCTTCCTCATCGGGGTCGAGTTCGGCCCCGTCGCCTCCGTCGACGATCGCGTCCACCTCGATTGCCAGCGGCGTCTGGAAGAGATCCTCGACGGCCGCGCTCAGCGTCGCTACAGCGGCTTGGACCGCGTCGAAATATTCGACCTCCTCAGGCGAGGCGGGCGGTATCTCGGGGGCGGCCGCACCCGCGTTCAGAGTCGTCAGCAGCTCGCTCTCGAATCGTTCTCCGTCGGCCGCTACTGCAAATCGCACCGGCGTCCCCTCCTCGTCGAGACGGGTGCGGCCCTGTTCCGGACCATCGACCTCGACCACGATCGGCCGCTCGTCGAACGTCGCGAGGGTCTCGTCGAAGGCGACCGCAGCGGCGAGCTCGTCCCAGAAGAAGAGGCCGAAGTCGAACGGACGCGACGCGGCGAACAGATCGTGAACCGCGTTGGCGGCCGCCGTCGTTCGATGCCCCGCGATCGACTCGAACCAGGCTTTCGTGACCGGCACATCGCTCGTCGCATCGAGCGGCAACAGAGTGACGGGAATTCCCGAGCGGAGCACGACGTCGGCCGCCGTCGGGTCGACAAAGTAGTTCCACTCCGCGGTCCCGTTGGTCGCGTTGCCCTCGACCTCGACGGCGCCTCCCATGGTCACGACGCGCGCAACGTGGTCTGGTAGGTCGGAGTGGCCCTCGAGTGCGACGGCGATGTTCGTCAGTGGACCCAGCGCGATGATCGTGACCGGAGCCGCTTCCCGAGCCGTCGAGGCGAGGAGGTCCGCGGCATCGGAGCTGACGCCCTGGCCGGTGGCGTCGGCCGAGGGGAGGTCGAGGCCATCGAGCCGATCGGCGGCCTCCCGCCAGTCTTCGGGCCACTCGTTGCCGGGGCCGACGGGATGCTCCTGACCGCACGCGACCGGTGTGTCGGCCATGCCGACGGATGCCAACAGCGCGCGGGTGTTGGCGACGCCCTGCTCGCAGTGCGACTCCCCCGTTCCGGCCAACGTGACGGCGAGAAGGTCGGCCGATGGGTGTTGCGTCACATAGAGCAGCGCCGCGACGTCGGACGAGGTCGGGCTGTAGTCGACGATGACGGGAATCCGCTCGCCCACCACGGTCGCCGTCGGTGGCGAGGTGCCACCCGCTGCGTCATCGGTACCGCAAGCAGCCGCGACCAGCGCGAGCAGCAACATTGGTGTGAATCTGCCGACCTGCATCCTCGTCCCCGATCATCGTCGTCGATCGGACAGACGAACAGCATCGCGATTCGGGTGACCGAACACCCGTCGGATCGAGGGCAGCGGCCTGCTGCGACCGTCGCGCGGCTACGAGTGGTCGCGCTCGGAGATCTCCTTGTTGTGCTCGCGCCTGATCTGCTTCTCGAGCTTCTGGTGGGCCTGGTCGATCGCCGTCACCGCATGCCAGTCGGTGTCGGATGCCTCGAACCTGTGACCCGGTCCCCATACCTGGGCGCGCACCTTGGTCTGTTCGTTCTTGCCACCCTCCCAGGAAACCGTCACGTGTCCCCCGGCGAGAGTGTCCATGTATTGGGTGAGGCCGCCGAATTTCTCCTCGATCCGACTCTTGAGGTCGCTCGAGAGGTCGTAGTGCTCGGCTTCGATCTCGAGCTGGATCACGATGTCGCCTCGAAGTGATGGGATGTATTGGGGGTCATCCCATGATGTCTATCGATGGTCGGGACGCATCTCAAACGCGCGACGGACCGTAGGTTCTGCTCACGACGCCTCGGAAGCGGCTTCATCGTGGCCCTCGTCATCGCGATCGACCCTGAACTTGGGCATACCCCATCCATAGCGGATCGACAGGACCCTGACGGCGAAGATGTAGGTGACGGCGATCAGCGCCGCGAACGCGTCCCGGAGCGACGTCTCGAGCAGCAAGATGTACAACGCGCTCCCTGTGGCTGCCGCCGATAGGTAGAAGTGCCCACTGGCGAATACCACGGGGACCTTGTCGGCGATGCTGTCGCGGATCATCCCGCCACCGATGCCGGAGATCACCCCGATCACCACAGCAGACGCTGCACCGGCCCCCGAGTCGAGTGCGATGCCGGTGCCGATGACGACGAAGAGTGCGAGGCCCACCGCGTCGAACACGCTGACGAGGTCGTAGTTCTCGATCACCGCCATCGTTCCGATCTCGACCAGCGGGATAGTGAGCGTCGCCGCGACGGCAGCGACGAGCAGCATGGTCGGGTCGGAGACCCAGAAGACGGGCAGGTTGCCGAGCAGGATGTCACGAAGGGTGCCTCCGCCTACCGCCACCAGCACAGCGAACACGACGACCCCGACGACGTTCATCTTCCTGCGACCTGCGAGCAGCGCCGCAGAAACGGCGAACGCAATCGTTCCGGCGTACTCGAGGAGGGTCTGCACGACACCGAGCGCGTCATCGATCGAGTGTCCGGTGCCGGCACCCTGGGCGATGACGTCGAACGCCGACATCATCGCCAACCGATCGCAAATATGACCACGGGCGGTCGGCGAGGGGGACGCATCGACCCGATGGTACGCAACGGAGCAAGAGGTGATGCGAGGTCGAGGTGTGGGATCGCCTCGCTCCGAGCGCACCCGGTCTCCAGCCCGGATCGTCGGATGCATAGGCTGAATCATCTGCCCATGGGCGGTGCCGCCACGCCCCTCCGCACAGATCTCTCGAAAGTCGATCCGCACCCGATGACAACCAATCCCCTGGACTCCCTCCGGCTACTCGTGGTCGGAGCGGGAAGGATGGGTCGACAGCACCTCGACGCGATAGACGCCTCCGGCTGCACCGCCGTTGCGGTCGTGGAGCCATCGCCCGAATCCCGGGCACGACTCGACGGCCGCGGCATCGCGCTTCACAGCGATCTCGACGCGGCCCTCGCCGCAGGGGGCTTCGACGCAGCCCTCGTGGCGGTCCCGTCCGGATCGCATCTCCGAATCGTCCGAGCGCTCGTCGATGCGGGCGTGCCCACCCTGTGCGAGAAGCCGTGTGGACTCGTCGTCGATGACACCCTCGAAGCAGCTGGGCGGGCCGATGAGACGGGTGTGCTGCTCCAGGTCGGCTATTGGCGCCGCTTCGTCCCCGAACTGCGAGAGCTGCGCGCAGAAATCGCATCGGGTGCGCTGGGCGACATCGCGCTCGCGTTCGCCTGGCAGTGGGACGGTGAACCACCGGCGCCGCATTTCCGCCGATCCAGCGGGGGAATCCTCATCGACATGGGCGTGCACGAGTTCGATCAGCTGCGGTGGCTGACCGGGCAGGAGTTGAGCCTCGACAGCGTCGTCGAGAGTTCCGTGTTCGTCGAACCGTTCGTCGAAGGCGATCCCGAGAGCATCATGGCTTCGGGCCGGTTCTCGGGCGGCGGAGTGGCCGGCGTTTCGCTGGGACGGCGTTACGACCGTGGCGATTCGTGTTGGGTCGAGGTCATCGGAACACTCGGCTCGCGACGCTGTGAGTTCATGATCGGTGCAGATGGTGACCGGGTCTTCCGGCAGGCACTGGTCGCCCAGATCGACGCCTTCGCTGCTGCCGTTCGTGGCAGTCCGTCAGATGGTGCAACCGCCCAAGACGCCGTCGCTGCCCTCGCCATCGCCGAACGCGGTGCATCACTCAGCCCATCGAACCAGCAGCTCGACAGATGATCCGATCGAGTTCCGAGGAGTAGAGATGACAACACACGGCGTGACGATCGCCAACGCCCCCATCAGCTACGGCGCGTTCGAGCTCACGGTCGGCACCCACCCCGACGTGCCAGATTCCGGAGCACTGCTCGACCTGGTCGCGGATGCCGGCTATGCCGGTATCGACCTCGGCCCGGTCGGGTACCTCGGACGCAACTCGGAACTCGAAGACGCTCTCAGCAGTCGGGAACTCGGGCTGGCCGGCGGCTATCTCGAGCTGCCGTTCTCGGATCCGGTCGCGCTCGACGGCCAGATGGACCAACTCGCCACACTTCTCGACACCTTCGACGAGGCGTGCACCCGGTTCGGGCCGCCACCCAAGGCGACCCTCGCCGACGGCGGCGCCCCGCACCGTCGCAACGGTCTCGGGAGGTCCGCATCCGATCGATCGCTCGGGCTCGACGATGCCGCTTGGGGCAGGTTCGCCGACGGCATGGCGATCGTCATCGAGTACTGCCATGGCCGGGGCTACGAGCCGACGCTGCACCCCGAGGCCGGAACGTACATAGAGGCCGAATGGGAGATCGATCGCGCCCTCGAGGTTTCCGATATCGGCCTCTGCCTCGAGACCGGACACCAGGTCGTCGGCGGCGGCGACCCGTTGGTGTCACTACGACGCTGGGGCGACCGCGTCAACCACGTGCACATCAAGGATGTGAAAGTTGACATCATCGAGGCGATCGTCGCCGCTTCGGGTCCCGTCGAAGACATCTGGAACCACCGGGCGTTCTGCCCTCTCGGAGAAGGCGACGTCGCGCTCAGCGACATCCTGGCGACGCTCGACTCGATCCGGTACTCCGGCTGGCTCGTCGTCGAACAGGACATCATGCCCGGTCCCGGCGACCCAGCGAATGCCCAGGCCGCGCAGATCGCCAACCGAGAACTCCTGCGCTCCAACGGGTTCTGACCTGTTGGGGGCGGCCGGGACTTGAACCCGGGACCGACCGATCATGAGATCTCGCCGGGGTTGCCGATCTACTACACCCGACTCGGGGCCCGAGTCGCCGTGTCGAGGCCGACGTCGGCGACGTTGGCGGCTCTCCGGGTACTCGACGGAGAACATGCCGACGAGATGCCGCTACAGGTTCTGGTCGAACAAGAGCCTCACGCCGGCGAGGCGAGTCGCCACTCACGAAGCGCGGCGAACTAGATCGCGAGACGAACATGCTGCTCGGACAGCTCCGGGAAGTCGGCGACGATCTGATCGGTCGTCATGCCGGACGCGAGGTCGTCGAGCACGTCGTAGACCGCGATCCGGCGGAAACCGGCACCGACGGCGGTGGTGCCACGGTTTCGGCGGACCTCAGTCCCAGACACCGGCCACCGCCACTCGGTGCCGTCCAATCGGTCGGGCAGTCCTGTCCTCATAGCCACCGAGCGTCCGGATGACGATCCTCCTCCGAGACGCCGACCCGCCGGCAACCCGTGGACGGCGACAGCGCCAGAAGTGCACGAGTGGCGTTCCGTCAGCGTGGGCCGGTCGGTTGCCCTCATCGTCTGGAATCAACGCCGACGGCGATAGGGCGATAGGTCGTGTCAGCGGGACCAGAGGCTGCCGGTACTGTCGGGCAGCACCACCCGGTCGATGGCCTCGTCGTGGCAGAGATCGAGGAGGTGCGGATCTGCGGTCGCGAGAGCCGCCCCCTGCATCTGTGCTGCCTCTGCTGCGACGCAGTCGGCCAAGCTGACCGCACGGCGTCGCCGGTGGTAGTGGCGGGCCCGCAGCAGGCCGGCCCGTATTGCCACAGCGGTATCGACCGGCACCGCGTCGGCGAGTCCGAGCTGAGCGATGTCCAATGCCGCATCGTCCTCGGATGAGCCGACCAGGCGAACGAGATGATCGATGACCTCGGCGACTCCAAGTGCGGTCAGTCGAGCTTCGTCGTCTCCGTCGAGGAGTCCGGCCACGAGCTCAGCTGCGGGTTCGCCCTTGAGCAGTGCCAGCACTGCATAGGCGTCGAGGATGATCACCGGGTCTTGCGGTACTCGGCATCAGCGTTGGCGTTGCGGGCTTGACGCCGAGCGTCATCGGTTGAGGGACCGCGGGAGGAGTACTTGCCAGAGAGCTCGCCGATCGGGTCGTCACCTGTGGGACGCATGACCACCCGGTCACCGAGATCCACGACGATGACCCGATCGGTGTGCCAGCGGTTGCGTGCTGCGGCGGGGATCGAGACTTGACCGTTCGACGTCACCTTCATCACGTAGCTGCTTGTCACGACAACCTCCGTTCGTTGTATGCGTCGTGCTTGTCATCATACAACGCCGAACA
>PVMS01050956.1_pt1 | contig 11909 bp, 12 predicted proteins | sample 1853461 | NCBI WGS metagenome assembly PVMS01 (sample SAMN08582032, study PRJNA380276) | Marine sediment metagenome, whole genome shotgun sequencing project. | isolation source: ocean sediment barecode stripped | collected 2017
CCCCGGATAGGTCGTGCTCTCCAACACCACTATTTGGCCGGCACGCAGCCGCCGGGAGATCTCGGTGGTCGCATTCACCACCAGAGACAAGTCCGGATCCTTGGTTTTCGACAGCGGTGTAGGCACGCATATGATGATCGCATCATGGTCCGCGAGAACACTGAGTCCTCGGTGGCAGAGAAATGCCCCGAATCAACCAGCTCGGAAATTTTCTTCGCAGGCACATCTCTGACATAGGAATTCCCGGATTGAATCGAGGCCACCTTTTGAGAATTGGTGTCGATGCCGGTCACCGTAAGTCCCGCGGAAGCGAACTCCACCGACAAAGGCAACCCAACGTATCCGAGACCCACCGTAGCAAGTCGCACCGAGCCATCGGCGATTTTTTTCTTCAATTTTTGAGCATGCATGCCTTCAAGCATTGGATTCTCCATTGTCAGAAAAACGTAAAATCACATCGAGACTCGAAATGCAACCATTTAATTGTATCGGAGGGCTGAGTATAGGCTACCGACACCAAGACTGTCAAACTATCATGCCGTGGCTCAAGCGGTTACAGCCACTGAAGTTGATATCGGTGGTTTGCGCATGCTAGTCTCTATCCGCCATTCCCGACGGAGATCTCCTCCGTTCGCCCGAGTCGCGTCGTGCCCAAGCACAAGGAGAGTTTTTTATGACCGCGGTCATTCTGGCAGGAGGAAAAGGAACCCGGTTGCGGCCGCTGACCCTTCACACGCCGAAACCCATCGTCCCAATCCTAGACCGGCCTTTCCTGGCTTCTCAAATCGAGCTGTTGCGCCGAGCCGGCATTACGGAAATCGTCCTCTCGCTTTCGTACCAGCCGAGGCGAATCGAGAACCTATTCGGAAAAGGAAGCTCGTTTGGAGTCAATATCCATTATACGGTCGAATCCGAGCCGTTAGGCACTGCCGGAGCGGTCAAGAATGCCGAGCCTTTCCTGTCCAACCGAACGGTTGTTTTCAACGGCGACGTGCTCAGCGATTTAGACCTTCCGGCAGTCCTGGCAATGCACGAGAAAACCGGCGCCAAGGCGACGATCGTTTTAACACCGGTGGAGAACCCTTCCGCCTATGGCCTGGTCGAAATCGAGGCCGATGGTAGAGTGCGGCGGTTTCTGGAAAAGCCCGGCTACGACGAGATTACTTGCGACACCATCAATGCCGGCGTATACGTACTCGAGCCGGAAATCCTCCGCTACATTCCGGAAGGCAAGAATTACTCGTTCGAGCGCGGGCTATTTCCCGCTCTGCTCAAAGATAAAGTGCCTTTCTACGCCTATGTTCACCGTGGTTACTGGATTGACATCGGCACTCCTGAAAAATATTTGAAGGCCCATCAAGATATTCTACAGGGAGCCCTCGAACTGGAAGGGTTTCGAACAAATCCCGGTGGAACCTATGTGGATCCCACTGCTTCGCTCGACAAAGAGGCCAAACTTTCGGGGCCGGCTTTCATCGGCTCTGGGGCCATCATCAAGGCCAACGTACACATCGAGCCCTTTGCGGTGGTTGGAGAGAACTGCCGCATCGAAGAAAACGCAACCGTGGGACACTCGGTCCTGTGGCCGAACGTCCGCGTAGGAGCCGAGGCTCGAGTTCGGGGAGCGCTTATCGGCCGCAGAGCACATATCGGCCATCATGCCTTCGTGAGCGGAGGCACGGTGCTCGGAGACAAATCGGTAGTCACCGATTACAGCAGACTGGGACGTATGGATGACTAACGTCCCTTCCGCGCTCCGCGGAAGGGACGTAATAAATGTGCCCCCGACTGCGGATTGAGGGCAACCTTAATGTGTGAACTATCTTCTTGGTCCGGTAATGCAATTAACGGGCATCGGTCCCGCTACTGCAGTGAACACACATCGGTTATAATTTGTTCACAGGTGAATCAAAGAGCGGGCGTAGCTCAGTTGGTAGAGTACAAGCTTCCCAAGCTTGGTGTCGCGGGTTCGAATCCCGTCGCCCGCTCCAGTTCTTTGTCGAAACCAACCCTAATATATACTCTGGCCGAACAAGGAGGTCCCGGTGGGAATATTTAACAAGCCTGAAGCCAAGAAACCTTCTACGACGCTCGCCCCCCCCCGAAGCAAACCGGCGCCGTCACCGCCGGCCGGCAGCCCTGCTACTTTGATTGGTCCTGCGGCTCAAATAAAAGGCGAGTTGATGAGCTCCGACAATCTTCACATCGAGGGAAAAGTCGAGGGCAAGATCAAAAGTGGCAAACAGGTGGTGATAGGTGAAAAGGGACAAGTTCAAGCTGAAGTGGAAGCCGAAGTCGTTTCCATAAGAGGTCGGCTGGAGGGAGACTGCCATGCCACCAACAAAGTCGAGATCACCAGCACCGGCAAGGTTTATGGCAACATCAGCGCTCCTCGCATTTCAGTGGTAGAGGGCGCCATTTTCCGGGGCGCCAGCCACATGACTTCAGAGCAAAAACACTCGGAGTCGGCGTCGGTGGGCAACAAGAAATCCGAATCACTCCCTTCCAAAGACCAAGCTGCCCCTCCGGGAGCCAATCCAAAGCCCTAATGGGTAGCTTGTCCAGGTAAGCCGGGATCGATTCAATGCATTGGCGGCTTTACTTGGACGGCCCGCATGACGCGGCCACCAATATGGCTCGCGACGAAGCTTTGTTCCGTTCGGCTTTGTCCCAATCCTCTCAACCCACGGTTCGCCTCTACGACTGGTCTCGACCTTCGATCTCCATTGGCTACCGGCAGGCGATAGACGAAGCTTGTGATGTCGAGCAATGTCGTCGGCTCGGCGTGGATACGGTTCGACGCATCAGCGGCGGAAGAGCTGTGCTGCACCATCATGAGCTCACTTATTGTTTGTGCTCTCCGGCGGTCGGAGTCTTTCGGGGCCTTTCCGTCCGCGGAACTTACGCCCGGGTCACCAGTGTGATCCGGGCCGCTCTCGAGAGCATGACCATCACCGTGGATCCACCTGCAGAAGCCGAAGGGAAGCGCAACCGCTGCGAACCCCCGCAGGCGCTTCCCTGTTTCGTCGTTCCCACCGGGCATGAAATAACGGCGGGCGGCAAGAAATTGGTTGGAAGCGCTCAAAAATGGAGCCGCGGCGGATTCCTTCAACATGGCTCGATACTGCTGGCGCTCGATTCCCGACTGTGGCGGCAAACCACTCGTCTTTCACCGGCAACAGAGCTCGGAGCCGTCAGTCTCGAGGCCTTGGCGGGGAAAGAAATGGTGAAAGACGACCTCATCCAAGCTCTCGATGGCGCATTCCGCGAGTTTTTCGGAGAACCGGCAACCTCGTCCTCCCTAACCCCAAAAGAAGAGGAGATGGCTCACCTCCTGGCTGAGAAAAAATACAGCTCCACATCCTGGAACGTAGAGCGCGAAGCCCGCGACACACTTTAAAAAACCATGTATTAGTTTATGGTAAACTAAACAATAAGTATGAAATCGGACGATCTCGATTCCCGCAGCAGAAACATTCTCAGGCAAGCAGTCCGCACATTCATTGCCTTCGGAGAACCGGTGGGCTCTCGCACCTTGGCCAAACTCAATCCCGAAGGATTGTCTTCAGCAACCATTCGTAACATCATGTCCGATTTGGAAGAGACGGGGTACGTTTTCCAACCACACACATCGGCGGGGCGGGTGCCCACAGATAAAGGGTACCGCTTGTACGTAAGCACCCTGGCGCAGATGATAGGGCTAACACGCTCCGAGCAGGAGCGAATCGGCACCAGTCTCAAAGAGTCAGACCAGGATGTGGGCGCCCTGGCCAAGCAAACTTCCCGTCTCTTGTCGGATATAACCGACACCGTCAGCTTCGTCATCGGACCCGATCTTCAACAGGGTGTTCTTCGGCACATTGACTTCCTCAAGCTCGCTCCTCGCCGAGTCCTGGTTGTTTTAGCCTTTCAAACAGGTCAGGTGGGCAACCGTGTCATCGAGACCGCTGAAGAATACAGCGCTGAGGAACTGCAAGAATGCGCCCGCTATTTGAAAGACGAGTTCAGCAGCTTCACGCTCCTGGAAACGCGCGAGGCCTTGCTCTCGCGGATGAAGGAGATGCGGGCGATCTACAATCGGCTGGTTGAGAACGCCCTAACATTGGGAAAGGCTGCTTTTGCCGAGAACCTGGCCCCTCGGGACGTTTATCTCGAAGGTGTCTCCCGAATGCTCACCAAGCCCGAGTTCAAGAGCAACATGGAGCGAGCCGGGCAACTGCTGTTCTTGCTCGAGCAAAAAAACCAACTGGTTGATATTTTGAACGCCTGTCTGGAAGGCGATGGACTTCAAATCGTCATCGGGTCCGAAGCCAGAGTGCCGGATTTCGAAGGGATATCGCTAATTACCGCCCGTTATTGCTTCCAGGGCCGGGAGTTGGGGTCACTGGGAATCATGGGACCTACCCGCATGGAGTACGCCAAGCTCATTCCGGTAGTGGACTACATGGCCAACTCGCTCTCGGAGGCCATCACGCCGCCCGGTAGCTAACATGAGTGGTCTACAGTCCAATAGGGCCCGGTAGGATACTCTGAGGCAATACTGAATCTAGGGAGAAAAACTTCTGAGCAACGAAAGCAAAACAGAAAGAGCACTCGTGGAGGATGAGGCCTCGGAGACACGGCCTGAGGAGTCGCAGCCTTCCGAAATGAATGGCGACGAGGACGCTTGCGCAGAGGTGCCGGCCGAGGAGCAGGAAGAAGAAAGCGAAATCGATCGGATGAAGACGGCGCTGCGGGAGTCGCACGACCATCTCTTGCGGAAACAGGCCGAGTTCGACAATTTCCGCAAACGAAACGAGCGAGAACGTCAAGACTATATCAAGTACGCCGCCGGAGAGCTGCTTGTGGAGATCCTTCCGGTTCTCGACAACTTGGAACGCGCCATAGAAGCGCCGGCCTCGGGAACGGAAGATAGGCTCCATGAGGGAATCTCCATCATCCACAGGCAGTTTATAGACATATTGCAAAAGGCGGGCCTTCGAGAAGTAGAAGGTCTCGGACGCGAGTTCGATCCTCATGTGCACGAGGCGGTAGGTCATGTGGAAACGAACGAGCACCCCGAAAGTGAAATATTAGAAGTTTATCAAAAAGGGTATTTTTTCAAGGACCGGCTGTTGAGGCCGGCTCTGGTCAATGTGGCCAAATCGGTTAAAAACATCAAGGAAGCGAAAGAAGCAGAATCCGGAAAAGAAGTGGATTCATCGAAAGAAACCGAGCAGGTAGAACCCGATTCTTCACCGTAAGGAGCTGAACATTGAGCAAGGTGGTGGGCATCGATCTCGGCACGACCAATTCCTGCATTGTTGTCATGGAGGGAGGAACTCCACAGGTGATCCCCAACCAGGAGGGCGCCCGCACAACTCCTTCCATTGTCGCTTTTACCAGCAAAGGAGAACGACTGGTAGGCCAGATTGCCAAGCGACAAGCTTTGACCAATCCCCAGAACACGGTCCACGCCGTCAAGCGGTTGATCGGGCGGAGATATGACTCAAAGGAGATTCAGTCCGCCCTCAAGGTTCTCCCCTACGAGATCATCGAGGCCGAGAACGGAGACGCGCACATCCGGGTGGATGACCGTGTGTACTCTCCGCCCGAGCTCGCTGCTATCGTCCTGCAAAAGCTCAAGGCGGCCGCTGAGGACTATCTCGGAGAGCCCGTGGAAGAGAGCATTATCACGGTTCCGGCTTATTTCAATGACAGTCAAAGGGCGGCGACCAAAGACGCCGGCACCATTGCCGGACTAAAAATATTACGCATTCTGAACGAGCCGACCTCTGCTGCTCTTGCTTACGGCATGATGCAGAAAAGCACCGGTAAGGTGGCCGTCTACGACTTCGGCGGCGGAACATTCGATATCTCCATCCTCGAGCTTCAAGACGGCATCTATCAGGTGCTCTCAACCGGTGGTGACACCTACTTGGGCGGAGAGGATATCGATCAGTTAATCATCAACTGGCTGGTCGAAGAGTTTAAAAAGGAGAACGAGATCGACCTCACCGGAGATCGCATGGCCCTCCAGAGGCTCAAGGAAGCGGCAGAGAAGGCCAAGTGCGAACTTTCCAGCGCCACTCAAGCTGAAATCGTGCTTCCCTTTATCTCCGCCAATCAAAGCGGACCCAAGCATCTCAACACCGTACTCACCCGCGCCAAATTCGAACACATGATCGAGCCCCTTTTGGAAAAAACTCTGGAGCCCTGCACCCGGGCTCTCAAGGATGCCGGGCTCACCAAGGACGACATCGACGACGTCGTTCTGGTCGGAGGCCAAACCCGAACTCCCAAAGTCATGGATGTCGTCACCCGACTCTTTGGGCGGGAGCCGTCTCGAAGTGTCAATCCAGACGAAGTGGTATCCATCGGCGCCGCCATCCAAACCGGAATCCTCGAAGGAGAGATTACCGACCTGGTGCTCTTGGACGTCACCCCGCATACCCTGGGCATCGAGACCAAGGATGGAACGTTCACTCCGCTGATCGACCGCAATGCGACCATCCCCACCAGAAAGGGGCGGATATTCACAACCGTAACCGACAACCAAACCAAAGTGGAGGTTCACGTTCTCCAGGGAGAAAACGAGGTGGCGGCCGTCAACACTTCACTGGGGCGGTTTCAGTTGAGCGATATAGCACCGGCGCCTAAGGGCGTTCCCCAAATCGAGGTTTCTTTCGAGATCGACGTAAACGGTATCGTGCAGGTTACCGCAACCGACCAGGCCACCGGAAGGCTTCAGAACATCACCGTCCGTGCCCAAAGCGGGCTCACCGAAACTGAAGTGCATCGCTTGAGCGAGGAGAACCAGGACATCACGATGCAGGAAAAGAGCGACAAGGAACGCGAGGCGGTGGCCACCCAACTCCAGGGATTGATCGGCAGCACTCGCAAGACGTTCGAACTGCTCTCCTCCAAGCTAACGGAACAAGAGCGGACCCAGGCCACCGAAATACTGGACGGCGCTCAAAAGGCAAAAGAAGGTTCGCTCGAAGACATCAAGACTGCGCTCGCCCAGTTGGAGTCGACCGCCGAAGCTTTGGGACAAGCGATGCTCAGAGGATAGCTTATAGCCGCCCGAAGCCGTTTACCCCACTTTTTGCTAGACTACGACTACGCGCATTATCTGTATTCATTTGTGAGCAGGAGATAAGCATTGGCCAATGCCGGCGAACGAGATTATTACGAGGTGCTCAGAGTCCCCCGGGCCGCCAGCCAGCAGGAGATCAAACGTGCTTACCGCAAGTTGGCCGTCCAGTATCATCCTGGTAAAAACCCCGGCGATCAAAAGGCCGAAGAAGCGTTCAAAGAAGCGGCGGAAGCCTACAGCGTTTTGGCGGATCAGGAAAAGCGTTCCGTTTACGATCAGTACGGGCACGCGGGACTGAAAGGTCAGCCTCAGTTCAATCAAGATATCTTCCGAGAATTCTCCGATATCTTTGGTGGCAGTATCTTTGAGGATTTCTTCGGATTCGGTGATCTGTTCGGCTCGAACCGCCGCCGGAGCCGACCACGACGAGGGGCGGATCTGCGCTACGACCTCGAGATCAGCTGTGACGAAGCGGTCCAACGCACCGAAACTCGGGTCCGTATTCCTCGGTCGGAAACCTGCTCGGTTTGCAGTGGCAGCGGGGCTTCCCCGGGAAGCCGCAAATCTGCCTGCCCCACATGCCAGGGCCAAGGCCAGATCCGCTATCAGCAGGGCTTCCTCGTCGTCTCCCGCACTTGTAGCCACTGCAACGGCGCCGGGCAAGTCATACCGAACCCTTGTTCAGAATGTTCCGGTGCGGGCCAAATCTCCCGGGAACGGGAAATTGCTATCAAGATTCCCGCCGGAGTAGACGGTGGTTCCCGCCTGCGTCTTTCCGACGAAGGCGAAGCTGGATTTCGAGGAGGCCCACCCGGAGATCTCTATGTCGTCCTGCAGGTCAAAGACCATCCGTTCTTCAAACGCCAGGAAGATGACCTCTATTGCGAGGTTCCCATCACCTTTCCACAGGCGGCGATCGGAGCCGAAATCGAAGTACCCACCATTAACGGACCGGAGCAGCTCACCATCCCGGAAGGCACACAAACCGGCACCGTGTTCAAGCTCCGCGGGAAAGGGATTCAGCGTATCAGAAGCTACGGACGGGGAGATCAACTTGTGGTGGTGACGGTCGTCACGCCGAAGCGAATGAGCAAGGAGCAACGCAAGCTATACATGCAACTATTCGAATCAACGCCTCCTATTCCAGTCAATCCGGAGGATATGGAAAAAGAGGATAAAAGCTTCATTGAGAAGCTTTTTGGTTAGCAGGCCTTAAATGGCCCGCCCGCCCCGCAACTACTTGAGTTTTCTGCTCCAAGGAAACCCGGAGGAAGTGGAAATCGCCGTTTGCCGTCTCTTCGAAGCCGGCGGTTTGGGAGCAGAGGAAATCAACCTCGACGACGGAGTAGAGGGTCTGGGACTAAACCAGGCCGGACAGCGTGTTTATTTCTCACCGGGAACGGATCCCAAAATTGTTGACTTGCTACTGGCAGGCCACTTCCCTTCTCTTCGCTGCGGAGCCGCCGAACCGGTGCCGGAAAGCGACTGGCTGGCAACCTGGAAGAAAGACTTCAGAGGCTTCGCCTTGGGAAAGCGGTTCTACGTTAGCCCTTCCTGGGAGTCTCCTCCTGATGGGGAGCGTCTCGTCATTCGAATCGACCCGGAACGTGCCTTCGGCACCGGCACTCATGACACGACGCGACTGTGCTTAGAGCTCATCGAAGATCGAGCCCGCCCTCGCATGTCGGTCATCGATGCCGGATGCGGAACCGGAATACTCGCCATTGCTGCCGCGGCACTCGGTTGCCGGCCGGTTCTGGCGATCGAGGAAGATCCAGAAGCCGCTTCATGCACCGAAACGAACCTGGATCGGAACGGGCTGACGGGAGCGGTTCAACTCCAAATTGACTCGATTACTCAGGCTAGTCCCCTTCCGGCGCATTTGGTGCTCGCGAATTTGAACCTGGGCTTTTTGCTCCAGGAGCTACCCCGCCTCGCCGCTTGGGTTCTCCCGCAAGGGTACTTGATCCTATCCGGACTGCTTCTTGACCAAATCGATCCCATCCTCGAGCGAATTCCTGTTGGTTTTTGCTTAACACAGACGAGGACCGCCGGGGAATGGGCGGCGCTTTTGGTGAGGCACGTAGCCGATGCGTGAGCGGCGATTCTTGGTTCAAGACCTCGCCGGGCAGGAGGTGACCCTGAGCGGAGACGAGGCACATCATCTGCTTCACGTCCTTAGACTCCGTCCCGGTGATGAAGTAGTGCTATTCGATGGTGCCGGTGAGCAGTATCGAGCTGTGGTCACCCGCTGCGAAGCGGAGACGGCAACCGCCAGAAAACTAGAGGCACTTCCCTTTCATGAGCCCCCGCTCGAGCTGGTGATGGCAGTCGCCATTCCGAAAAGTGACAAGATGACTCTCATCGTCCAGAAGCTGACCGAGCTCGGTGCCGGTCGGATGATTCCACTGTTGAGCAAACGAACTGATGTCGGTGCGAAATCCGGGCTTTCAGAAAAGATGATCCGCTGGCAACGTGTGGCTCTAGAGGCCTGCAAGCAGTCGGGAAGAGCCCGCGTGCCAAGAATCGACGAGCCGATTCGTTTCGAGGAGCTTTTGGCACAGGAGCTTCCTCCCCGACGGTTCCTGGCTTGCCATGGCGGAGGCGCGGGTCTCAGGAACCACCGTTCGCCGGTATCGTGTATCGTCGCCATCGGCCCTGAGGGCGGTTGGACGGAGGACGAAATATCGGCAGCGACCGACAAAGGATTCAAGAAAATCGAGCTAGGACCGTGGGTACTGCGGACTGAAACAGCAGCGATTGCCGCTGCCGCCATTCTTCAATGGTGGTTTAACCAACGCGAATAGTAAACCGCAGAGGCGCAGAGGTCGCGGAGAACTCTCCTCTGCGTTCTCTGCGCCTCTGCGGTTAGCCCCCTGGTTGCGGCCGTACGCCGCCATGCTATACTGCCGCGGCGTTTCATCACTATGTTTCTTCTTGGACAAGAGCTAGGTAAGTATCAAATACTCCAGACCCTCGGCAGCGGGGGTTTTGGAACCGTTTACCTGGTCAAAGACACCTGGATCGACAAAAAGCTCGCCATCAAGGTTCCTCACAAACAGGGCGGAGATTTCGATGAGCTTCTTCGCGAGCCCCGACTCCTCGCGGCGCTCGACCACTCCAATATCGTCCGCATCGTCACCGCCGAAAAAGCCGACGATTACTTTTTCATCGTGATGGAGTACGTCGAAGGTGAAACCCTTGAAGCGATTTTGGAGCGGGAGAAAACGCTTCCCGTAACCCGCGCCGTCGACATCATTCGTCAGATAGCTGCCGGCGTCGACTACGCTCACCAACAAGGAGTTCTACACCGCGATCTCCGCCCGGGCAACGTTTTGGTAACCGAAAACCAAAAAATCAAGATTGCAGATTTCGGAACCTCACGTTTCCTTGAAGTAGCGGCGCGCGCTTCGACGGTGATTGGCTCTCCTCCTTATATGGCACCCGAACAGTTTCAGGGTCGAGCGGTATTTGCATCCGATGTTTATTCGGTTGGGGTCATCATGTACGAGATGATGACCGGAAAGCTGCCATACTTCAGCGTCAACCCACGACAACTCGAGAAGATGGCTCTTTCAGGCCGATTGGCCCGGCCGAGGGAGCTAAACCGCGCGATCCCTCGCGAGATCGAGGAGATCATTCTCAAAGCCCTGGCACCGGAGATATCCGACCGCTATCAGCAAGCAGGCCAGCTACTCGACGACCTCTCCACAGCTTCCGAGATCGACCATCGCGCATCTCGTATGGAAGATATTCGTCAGCGGCTAAAGGCTCGGGAAAAAGTTTCCGCCGGTTTTTGCTGGCACTGCCGTAAGCCGCTTCATCCCCGCGCCACAAACTGCCCGTTTTGCGGAGAAAGCTAGTAGATGCCGCGCTCGGGCGGCAGCTACGCATTTCACCGCAGAGACGCAAAGTGATCCCTTTTTCTCTCCGCGTTCCCTCCGCGCTCTCTGCGCCTCTGCGGTTGGATTAAACAATAGATTAAACATTGAACTTGTTGACAGATTTGGGTTTATGGCCTAGCATAGATTTCTAGGGTTTCTTCGATCGTCAGCTCAAAAAGCCAAAAAAAGGAGCCAGAGCCGCTCGAAATCGTCGGGTAATCCCGGTGCAAGAAAACCTTGAAAGGGACTAGAACATGCACATCAACGATCTCTTGAAGATCGCATCGGAGCGGAAAGCTTCTGATTTGCACCTCAAAGTGGGCAGCCACCCGGTGATCCGTATCAACGGCGAGCTCGTACCTCTGGTTGAGATGAAGCGACTCATGCAAGAGGACACAATCGCTATGGCGTTCTCAATCATGAGCAACCGCCAGAAGCAGAAGTTCAAGGACAATCTGGAGATCGATATCGCCTACAGTGTTCCGGGGCTGGGCCGATTCCGATGCAACGTCTTCCAGCAACGCGGTACGGTGGGGCTGGTGCTTCGTGTCATTCCGGTCAAGATTCTCACGATTCGAGAGCTCGGGCTTCCGCTGGTTCTCGAGAAGATCTCCCAGGAAACCCGCGGCTTAATCCTTTGCACCGGAACCACGGGCTCGGGTAAGTCAACCACCCTGGCCGCCATGATCGACTACATCAACTCGCATCGGTGCGAGCACATCATGACCATCGAAGATCCCATCGAGTTCCTTCACCGCGACAAGAAATCCATCGTCAATCAACGCGAGGTGGAGGTGGATACCAAGACCTTCGCCGGCGCTCTCAGAAGCGCGCTGCGTCAGGACCCCGATGTCATCCTGGTGGGCGAGATGCGACACTATGAGACGCTCGAGACCGCCATTACCGCAGCCGAGACCGGCCATCTCGTTCTCTCCTCGCTGCACACC
>PVMS01141997.1_pt1 | contig 11909 bp, 4 predicted proteins | sample 1853461 | NCBI WGS metagenome assembly PVMS01 (sample SAMN08582032, study PRJNA380276) | Marine sediment metagenome, whole genome shotgun sequencing project. | isolation source: ocean sediment barecode stripped | collected 2017
TCAATCGGGAGATGTTCACGGATGACTGATCCACGATTTTCGGCTGGCACTCTGGCGAGATGATGCCTCGACGCGTAGCGGTTGATCCGGTCGGCTTGAGCCGGATCATCGAGCTGCTTGCTCCCGCACTCTCGAAGGGGAGACGCCGGTCTGCACAGCTCGTAACTGGTTCGGAACGGGCCTTCTTCGTATCGAAGACCTGTACGCAGATCTTTGTACCGTACCCTTTGATCGGGGAAGAGCCTTCGCTGCGCACAGTGACGTGCGGTATGGCACTTCAAGCCTCGCCGAGTAAAGAGGAGATCGCTTCGCTGTCCCTGCACCAGCTTCGACCCGTCGAGCGTGCAGCCTTGACCCTGGTGGAGGGCGAGGTTGCGATGGCCTGGGCGATCGAGAACTGGCCGGGGCTCGAATCCGATCTTCGCCGCCGGCTCCCGGGATTGCAGCTTCGAGATGCCAAGCTCGGCGGAATGGCCATGCTGAAGCAGGCTCTGTGCCTGAGCGTCGACAGACGGGATGGCCTGCTCGTGCCGGATCTTCTCGGACGACTCCCCGGCGACGAGCGCGGCCGGCGGCCTCTTGCGGACTTCTTTCGCGGAAGGGGTCGCATGCCCTACGCGTTGCGAAAGTCGCAATCACTCCGACCTCCCCTGTTTGCAATTCCCGTCGCGGGCGGCGGCGGGGTTCGCAGCCGCAACATTCCGCCTCCCCCGGGCGTTGATGACGACCCGGAGACGCGGTCGGAGCGGCGAATCGGAATCCCCTACGATGAATGGAACGTGCATACCCAGCACTACCGCCGCGGCCACGTGAGCGTGCTGGAACGTCACGCACCGATGGATTCGGGACCCCCCTTGGCCGCCCTGCCCGAGGTGTTGCGATGGTTTCGCCACGGTCCCACCCGAACTTGGCAGCGAGGCCTCGAAGACGGTACCGATGTCGATATCGAGGCCTACGTCGAGCAACACTGTGCGACCGTTTCCGGTGGAGTGTCCGACGGACGTATCTACCGAGCCATGGACAAGGGGAGCCGGGATGTAGCGACCGCGGTTCTCCTGGATGGAAGTGCATCGTCGGGCACCGACGGCGGGATGCATCTACGACTGCAACTCGCCTGCGCGGATGCCCTGACCTCCGCACTCGTGCAGGCGCGAGAGCCGCACGGTGTATTCGCATTCACCGGTAATACCAGGCATCGCGTCGAGGTTCGCGTGCTCAAGGATTTCAACGAACCCCACGCAACATTACCTGGACGCACGGGAATCGAGACGGCGGGTTACACGCGCCTCGGAGCACCCCTGCGTCACCTCACGCGGCGCCTGCTCGCCGTACCCGCCGAGCGGAGGATTCTGTTGTCACTGGGAGACGGCCTGCCATCGGACGAGGGTTACGAGGGGCATTACGCCTGGGCCGACGTCGCCCGCGCAGTGGAAGAAGCCGACGAAGCCGGAGTCTTCGTCTACCACATCGGAATCGGTCGAGTGCGGGCCGACCCGCTTCGCGATTGCTTCGGATCTCGGCGCTCGCGGCGAGTCTCATCGGTCGCGGATCTGCCACGTGTTCTGGCGGAAGTACACGAAGGGCTTTGCGAATTATGATCGATACACTTCCTTTCTATTGCGCCAGTGGCCATGAGCAGCAGAGCTTTCGCGCGGCCCATGAATCGCATCTGCCGCTGATGCTCACGGGGCCCACCGGTTGTGGCAAGACGCGGCTCGTGGAACACATGGCCGCGGCCTTGGATCAACCGCTCGTCACGGTGACTTGTCACGATGATCTTTCGAGTGCGGACCTCGTCGGGCGATTCCTCGTTCGCGGGGGTGATGTCGAGTGGATCGACGGCCCGCTGACGAGCGCCGTGCGCAGAGGTGCAATCTGCTATCTCGACGAGATCGTGGAGGCGCGTCGCGATACGCTCGCGGTGCTGCACTCTCTCACCGACCATCGGCGTACCCTCTACCTGGATCGCAATTCCGAGACCCTGCAAGCACCAGCGAAATTCATGTTGGTCTGTTCCTATAATCCGAGCTCACGCAGCGCGTTGAAGGAGCTCAAGCCGTCGTTTCGGCAGCGCTTCGTCACCGTCGATCTCGATTATCTTGCAGCGGATGAAGAGGCGAGCGTTGTCTCCGCCGAAACCGGCGCGAGCCAGGAACTCGCCCGGAGCCTGGTCGAACTCGGCAACGCGCTGCGGTTGGCAACCGACGGCGGGGTATACGAAGCGCCTTCGACCCGATCGCTGGTGATCGCAGCCAAACTCATGGCCAGTGGACTCGACAAACGTGAGGCAGTCGGAGCGGCCGTCCTGGCGCCGCTCGTCAGCGGTGGCCCCATGGATGATGGGCTTCGAGAGATTCTCGAAGCGGCAATTTCCGCCGAGACGTCATGACGGCGGATACGCAAATGCGGGAGCGGGATCTTCGCTTCCAGATACTGGAGGCCGCAGGGCGCTGCTTCAGTCAGTATGGATCCTACAAGACGAGCCTTCAGGATGTGGCAGGAGAAGCGGGGATCTCACGAGGAACCGTGTACCGCTATTTCGGTGATCGCCAACGCTTGATCTCTGCCTATATCGACTATCACAGCGACCAGTTCCTGCTCGCGCTGGCGGGCACCTTCGAGGAACTGGATTCCCTCGAGAAGCGCCTCGAGTCCTTTGCCTGGCTGGCGGTGCGGATCGCCTACGAGGGCCGTTCGACGAAGGAGACTCCGCTCGTGGATGAAGAGACGGTCACGCGCAAGCTCACCGTCGGTGGCCGGGTCACGCTGGAGAAGTCGATCGAGTTCCTGGTCCCGTATTTTCGGGAGGCGAGACGAAAGGGAGAGATCCGGCGGCGCATCGATCTGGAGCGAGCGGCTGAATGGGCGGTTCGGATCATCATGAGTCTCACGGTCTCGCCGTCGGCGACGGTAGACCTGAGCAACGAGAAGGACGTCCGGGCATTCGTTCGGGATCACCTGGTCCGCGGATTCCGCTGAGCAGTGCTCGTGCACCCGAGGCGTCGTCTTGCACGCGAGTTTAGTGGTGGGCCATCCAGGACTCGAACCTGGGACCGTGGCAAGAAACGCGAATGATTCCGACAGGTTGCCTGATGCTGAATCGGCCCAGCGACAAGCTGGCGACAAATCCGCGCAATGCGGATGCACCAGACACGGCCCTCTCAAGCCCGAGAATCCGGCTCTTCCGAACACTGGATACTGTACGCGCTCGACCAGTACTCTTTTCACCATCAATGTGAGATTTGAACCATGTACTGGTGAGGTGAACGCATGTGGGACTTCCTCTGGCGGCTCTTCAGCGGACCCAGTGCGGATCCTAACGCGCGTGACAACCGGCGGGACGAATACGAACCTTCTTCATACCACTCAAACCCTACGGTCGATCGCTACTTCGAGCTGCTGAACATCATCACGACGGCAAAGGCGGATCACGACTACCCGAGGGCCATTCGGGCGGCTAGAGATTCGTTCCCGCTCCTGGCTGAAGTCGCCCGCGACATGAGATACGGGGAAGACGGCGAGATCTCGATCGGTTCGATCCCTGCGATCGACACCGGTGGCGCCATGATGGCGGTCATGGGAGACCGCGACGCGATCGCCGAGATGCGAGCTGCGGTGACGGCAATTCCCGATCTCGCTGATTGGTTGCCCGCTGTTAGCGGAGCAGAGGAGGATGCAGACCTCAGCGAGCAGATTCTCGCGGCGGTCGCTGCCACACCAGGGCTTCAGCAGAACAAGCTCAAGAAGGTCACGGGCGCGACCGACGGCCGCCGCGTGGGCCTGCGGGCTCGGCTTCGAATTCGCACTGCTGCTTGCGCCCATCATGCGGCTGTACCGCCGGCGAAAGGTCTCGCACTGAAATCGAGCTGAACATTGCAGGAAGCGGCGAGAATCGACAGCACGGGGGCAGTTCGAAATCAAGAACTCAGAAGCGGAGTTCGCGAAGCCCGAATCCACCCGGTAGCGCGGCCTTCTGCGTTACAGCGATCCCGTGATGTTCAAGAAGAAGCCGTGGTGGTCGTAACTCAGATCCGTCAGATCCTCTGAGAAATCCGTGAAGTTGTACCCGATGCCCACCTTGAAGTGGTCTCCGAGGTAGCGGGAGATCGAGACCAATGCCCCGGTCCGGCGCTCGTCCAGATCCGGGAGATGCAGCATCCGCCCTTCCGCCAGGACTTCCCAGTTCTTCAAGAAGCGGTAGTCCGTTCGCAGGATGTACAGGTGCGCGTTGTTCGAGAAGAAGTCCGGGTCCACCCGGTCGAGGCTCACCTCGCCACGCCGGAAGGCGTACTTGCCACCCACCGACCACTCCGGCGTCAGGTCGTAAGACACGTCGAGTGACGCCACGTGGCTCCGCTGGATGAACTGGGAAGCGGATCCCGTCGAAGTGAACTGGTCCGTCGTCGGCATATTGGAGAAATACGTGTACTTCGCCAGCACGTTCAGGCGGTCGTGCATCACCGGTCGGAACGCGTAGCCGAGGACGGCCTCGGTGTAACCGCCGTCGTAGAACGTGCCTTCGGAGCTGTCGCTGGTCGAGTAGTTGACCTTGCCGAGGAGGCGGGAGCTCGGCGTCATCTGATACTTCAGGCTGCTCCTGAACAGCCAGGTGGTGCGTTGCTCGTGACTGCCGTCGAGCTGCTCACTGTCGTCATGGCGGTACTCGACATTGCCCGAGAGCTGCAGCTTGTCGAAGCGGTAGCCGGCGGCGATGCCTCCGGCGCGGCGCTCGGTTTCGGCGTACGTCTGGCGATTGATCAGGGTGCCGAGTTCCCAGCTACCGGTCACACTCCAGCGATCGGAAGTGGCGAGCGTCATGCCCATCGCGCGGATCAGGCCGTTCTGTGCGCCCCCGTGCTGGAAGCGGTCTTCGACATAGACGCTGCCACTGTCGGAGAGGCGAGCTCGAATGCCGGAAACCAGGTTCCCGCGGCGCTGGTGTCGGCCGTCGATGCCGCGCTCGTTCTCGACCGCATAGCTCATGTAGCGGTAGGTCTCTTCGCTTTCCTGGAAGCTCGTGCCCAACCTGACCGCGGGGCCGCTCGCGCCATAGGAAGCCTCGCCGTCGATGACCAGCCGGTCGCTGATGCGGAAGGCACCGCCCAGGCCGTAGCGCTCGTTCCGATCGCGATCGTCCGACTTCATGAGCGTGCCCTGACCGAAGCCGTAGGCGTTCCAGGCGCCGCCCGAGTCGTAATCGACCTGGACCACACCGTCGACGCGGTCGCCCTCCTCCTGGGTGGCCGGCACGACGGGCGAGTCGTCTTCACGGTGGTCGAAACGAACGCCCGTACTCACGCTCCAGTACTGCGTCAGCGCGTAGCTCAAGTCGATCTCGGCAGCGGCGGTGTCGAGACCGTTCTCTTCGTCGCGACGATCGCCCTTGGCGCGGAGACTCAGCTGCTCGCTGATGGGAAGGTCGAAGACTCCGCCGTACAGCTGCGTGTCGGTAAGCGCCGCGAACCCCGGAGCCGAGTAGCCGGCTCCGAGCATCTGACCGTAGAGGGAGAGACGCCCTCGTCCCCAGCCGGCGGGCAGCAGGTCGGCGAACGCGACGCTCAGATCGGCCCGGTAGCCATCGGCCTCGGCCATGTCGTACGCGAGCGGCGCGGTGCCGAGGAAGTTGAAACCACCGTCGTCGGAGCCCAGCGTCCTCGAGACGAGGCCTTCACTGTGGCCGTACTGCAGCTTGAGCCACGTTTCGGCAGTGGTGCGCAGAATGACGTCCCCGGCGTAGAGGTCGCTGTCCGCGCCGTCGTCGTCGTTGTGATTCGCGGTGGCGCCGATGCGAATGAAGTCGTTCAGCCAGCCGTGGGCCTGGCCACCGACGGCGAGCGCGTCGAGATCACCGAGTCCGGGTGTGAACTCGTACTGGACGACGAGCCACAACTCGTCGCCGTCCAGACCCTGGCTGCGCACGAGACTGTTGTCCTTCGTGGTGGCCGAGAGCGGATCGCTGAGCAGCACGCGGCCCTGCAGGTAGTCGATGTCGTAGTCGAGGGTCGGCCGCAGATTCACGACGCCGTTGACGAGGCCCGTGTCCTTGTCGCGCGTTTCGATGCGCAGCCTCTCCGAGCCTTCGAGCAGATCCTGCACCCGCAGGTAGTAGAGCGAGCCGCCCGTACCTCGGAACTCTTCGCGGCTCGGCACGGTGCCGGGCTGCGCGGCGAAACCGTCGACCACGACACGCTGCTCGCCGAAGCGCGTCGTAGCGACCGTCTGGTAGTGGAGATTCGCCCCGTAGAGACCGCGGTCGACCTGAGCCAGCTCGTTCTCGAGGTAGCCGACCTTGAAATTGCCCCACATCGCGTGATTCTCGCGCTGGCTGAGCTTGATGTAGAACTTGCCCGAGGTCGGCGCACCCTCCTCGACAGTGCCGTCGTCTCCAAAGGTCGGGTAGAAATAGTCGGAATCGATGCGGCGGAAGAGCGCCTCCGGCGTCTGGTCGACGAAGTCCTTGAACAGATCCTCCACCGGGCCCTCACGCGTGTCGGCGTGGGCGGTCAGGCCCCAGTCCTCGCCGAAGCGGCCCTTCAAGAAGAAGGCGAGACGGCCGTCGACCATCGAGTCGGGGTCGAAGGTCGAGTCATCGCCCTGCAGATCCTTTCGGGAACCACTCGTCTTACCGCCCGAAATGGTGAGGTCCGCGATCCCGACGTAGAACCAGTCGTCGCGCTCGATTTCGAGGTCGCGCAGGAAGAGTTCGCCGCTTCCCGACGGGTCGAGCAACGCCACCTCGACGGTGTGCATGCCCTTCGGCAGCACGGCTTCGGCGACGAAATTGCCGTGCTCGTCGGTGGGTACGGGTGCGCCCGCCAACCAGACGGTGTGGCCGGGCGGCACACCGCTGCCCCGCACCTGGACGGCGCCGGCGCCGGAGAGCGGGATGCCGCGGTGCAGCGCGCCCGTCTCACCGTAGCCCGCGAGCAGCGGATCGGGGGCGGTCGGGATGGCGGCCCGCCCCTGCGCGGCTGTCATTCCGGGAAGCTTCGCAGCGGCCCCGGCCGGGACCAACCACAGCAGCTGCGGCGCGGTCTCGTCGAAGCGACCCTCCGCGTCATACGCGCGCAACACGAATGTCAGTTCTCGCATGGGCGTCGAGACGAGTTCGACGGCAGGCTGCCAACGCGCGGTGCCGTGCTCATCGACCGCGACCACCGCGAGCGGCTCGGCCTGCGTCGACTGACCCTGCTCGAAGATCCGCACCTCGGAGCGCTCGATGAAGTGCCCGTAGTTCGTATACATGCGGAACTCGGCACCCGATCCGCTCGAAGTCCCGTCGGCAACCGGCGACGCCGCGAGCGGCACGTCCGCAGCCGCGTCCGGCTCCGGGCCCGCCGCGGGCGCAACCACCACGGCAACCGCTGAACTCGGACCCGCCGGCACTGCCACCGCGCCCGTCTGCGAAGTCACGCTGAGCCTCGGCCGGGCCTCGAGATCGTCGAACTTGAATTGGATATCGGCGTCGTCGAGAGCCACGTCCGTGCAGCGCTGGATGTCGGCCGAGCTGCGGCCCGGATCGTCGAGCGGCTTGCCGTCGGCGGTGATGTGCATCAGATTGAGCGCCAGCGGATTCTGAGCGCGCAACTCGCGGGTGAGGGGCGTGATGTCGATACCGTCGCGGTCGTCGAACACGCTCGGATCGTCGTAGACCACCTGCACGGCCACGTGGTCCGTGTCGCCCTGCAGGAAGCCCCCGTTCACGACGTCGTTCGAGTGAACGTAGCCGCGGCCCTCATGCTCGGTTTGCGCCTCGGGGAGCGCGAGGACACCGCGCACCTGCTCCATCGTGCGGCGCGCGCGCGCGGCCGAGAGGCCGACATCGTCGCCGTAGACGACAGCGGTGCGCCGATCGAGCCTTTCATTGCGCGTGTAGCCGAGGAAGCGCAGGCGCACGTTGCTCGCGTCGGCGATCTCACGCGCGACATCGTCGAGCGCGCGCACGAGTGCGTCCGTGTAGCCCGCGGGAATGCGCGGCTCGCCGTCTTCGATCGGAATCGGCTCGATACGGCCCCAGGGCGGGTCGTAGACCTTCGTCACGAGCTCGGCATCGCCCGGATCGGGACACGGCTGCGGCTCGTCGGGCAGCTCCTGCAGCGGATCGTCGTACCAGAACTCGACCTCGATGCGTCGGTTGAGAGCGCGGCCGCGCTCTGTTGCGTTCGAAACGACCGGGAACGCCGCGCCGTGGCCGTCGCTCGCTACGGCGGCCGTAGTCAGCTGCAGCCGGTCCTGGATCGCGCGCGCCACGCGGTGTGCGCGGGCCTTCGACACCGCGAGATGCGTGCCGTAGATGCGCGCCGCACGTCCCTCGAGCGGCGTGTCGTCGGTGTAACCGATGAACTTCACCGTCACGTTCTGCCGATCCCGCAGGTTGTCGAGCGCCTGCCGCACCTGACGAACGAAGTCGTCGGGGAACCTCGCGGTATCCTCGGCGATGTTGAGCGGCGCAATCAGGTTTCGAATGCGAGCGCGGCGGTCGTGACCCTCGCGATAGCGCAGCTTGCACACCGTCTCGGTGCGGCAGATCTTCACGCGCTTGGTCTCGTCGCTGATGACGACCTCCTCCATCGCCAGCGCGTCGCGCATTTCGTCGTACCAGACCTCCACCTCGACGCGACGGTTCTGTTCGCGACCGACCTCGGTCGCGTTGCTCGCGACGGGCTCGCTGTCACCCGCGTAGGCGAAGGAGATGCCTTCGGGCGGAAGCGCCAGCGCCGCCTGCAGATACTCGGCCACCTCGCCCGCGCGCTCGCGCGAGAGACCCTCGTTGTCGCCGTAGATGGCCGCCAGCGAGGCCCGGAGCGGCTGATCGTCGGCGTGTCCCACCAGGTGCACGCGGACGTTTTCGAGGCCGCGCATGTCGTCGAGCACGCCGCGCAACTCCTCGACCGACCCCGCCGGAATGTCCGCAACGCCCGAAGGGAAGTGGATCGGCGGCACGACGCCCTTGAGTTTGACCGTCTCGGCGCGCTCGCTGATGACCTCGCGCTCCTCGAGTCGGTCGCCGCGATCGGTCGCGAGTCGCTCGGGATCCTGTGCCCAGGTCGTGAGCGCGTCGGGCGACAGGTGTCGCTCGGCTGCATCCCCCGTGTCGACGTCGCGAGTCGTGCTGCGGCGGAAGGGGGCTTTGAGTGCAGCGACGAAGCTGCCGTTGCGGAATGGGGCCGCAATGGCGTCCGCCACCGAGCCGACCAGCCCCGAAACGAACGAAGCGCCGGCCGGCGCGCCATGGCGCCAATAGACCTCGGACTCGACCAGGAGTTCCTCGTCGCTTCGCTCGCGCCAGCGTCGCACCACCTCGGCCTTGACGGCGGCGAGGCGGCGGTCGACGAGAACGGACTCCTCGAGGTCGCCCACGTAGGCGAGTCGCAGCGTCGAGGGGGACTTCGTCAGCTCTTCGAGCAATCGGTCGAGGCGGGGCGTCCACTGCTCGCGCATGACGGTCGTACCGGGCTCGAACACGGCATCCGCGAGGTCGAGGCCCACGATGCGGTGAATCGAGGCGCCGTACACGAAGCGCAACGCCTTGCCCGCGGTGGCGCGTTTGACCTGCGCCACGCGCGTCGACATGCGGTAGCCGGTCGGGAGCGAGCGCTCGTCGAGCTTGAGGATGAAGTTGCTGCCGCGGTCCTCGTTCGGCACGACGGCGCACGTGATATGGAAGCGACCGTGCGGGTCGGTCGTCGCCACCAGGCCGCGAGCCGTCACGAGGCGCACGCCCGCAAGCCCTCGCTCGCCCGGCTCTTGTGAGCCGTCGCGATTGCGGTCGTCGAACACCTTGCCGATCACGTCGGTGCATGCAAAATCGGGATCGGGCACGACGCGCACCGTGGCGGAAGCTTCGCCCGAGAGCGCCCGGTCGGTCAAGCTGCTCCAGGCCTGGGCGCGGTTGGTGAACTTGCCATCGCCGACCCCCGCACCCACCGCGAGCAACAACACGGCGCGGGTCGTGCCCGCGCCCGGGACACCGACATCGGTGAAGACGAGTTCGCGTGCGTCCGGATCGTGGATCGGATCGAAGGACTCACCGTCGACGCGGGCCGAGCCTTCGATGTAGCGGAAGCCTGCCGGGAAGCGGTCGACGAGCGTGAGATCCGGGATCGGGGTCGCGAGATCGTTGCGCACCGTGATTTCGTAGGGCACGAGATCGCCGCGGCTCACCTCGCGTGACGGCGTCGTCTTGGTGATCGCGATGTTCCCGAAGATCACCGGGTCGACCGGCAGGTGGTTGTTGAAGAGCTGGCTGGTACCGGGCGGCGCGCTCGCGTCGAGCAGAAGGTGCGTGTGATAGTCGGTGCCCGGCGACTGGGCCGGGACGGACGGCGGCGGCGCGAACTCCGAAGTCTGCACCTCGCAATTCAGCGCGGTCGCCGTCACTGCGTCGGTCGCCGCTCCCGGACAGGCCGGTACGTCGAAAGGCTGCGTCGAGCCGTCGGTCTGGGGCGGGATGATCAACGAGAAGCCACTCTCGAAAGTGCCCGCGGCCGGCATCGAGAGAGCGATCTCGTAGCTGACGTCGCTCCGGCAGGCGGTCGAATCCGAAAAATTGATATCGAACTTGTAGTAGCCGTCGCTGCGCGTCACCTGACCTTGTTGCACCGGATCGTCGAAGCAGTCGGGCGGCAGCGCGATGCCGGTACGCGGGTCGATCAGGCTGAGGGTCGCGCCAGCGACCGGCGTGCGTCCGAGCGAGTCGTAGACGACGCCGTTCGGGTCGATCGGCAGATTCAGATTCTGCAGGTTGGCGCCGGACGTGAGGGCGATGTCGCTGATCTGCTGCAGGTCGTCGGTGAAGGGTGAGTCGGCGAGACCGAGCGCGGCACTCGTCGCGCTGGCTCCGGGTGCACTGAAGAACAGCGCGTACTGGTCGCCATTCTGATCGTTGGGCGTGAGGCCCGCCATGCTCCACTCGCCGGCTGCGTCGGTCAGCACGGACTGCACGCTCGCACTGTTGCGCAGTAGCTCGACGGTCCAGCCCGCGAGCGCGAGTTCGCCGCTGCCGAGCGCGTCGTCGAAATCGGCATCGTGCCAGACCGAGCCGTTCAGGGCGCCGACGCCCGGCATTCCGCCGACATCGATCGAGACGCTGGCGCTCGCGGTCTGCGTTCCGTCGTTCCAGGTGACGACGCCGGTGTTCGTGATCGTGGTGCCGATGGGAAGATCTGCGGCAATGTCGGCGCGAAAGCGCACCACGGTCGAGGCGCCGGGCGGAAGCGGGCCGTAGATCCCGAAGTAGTCGGCCATCAACACCTGACCGGTGAAAGCGACGCCGGCCGGCAGGCCGTCGAGAGTCGCCGAGCCCGCCACCGGGCTCAGCTGATTCGCGACCGGAGCGGCGAGATCGTCGCTGATCAGGACGCTTTGCGCTGCGACGGTCGCGACGTTGGTGACACGCACCTCGTACTCGAGCTGCCCCCCCGCGAGTGCTGCACCGCCGCCCACCACCGAAACCTGCTTCGTGATCAGGAGCTGTTGGCCGTCACCCACCACGACGACGGTCGGCTCGGGGCCAGTGGCCGGGTTGCCGTCACCATCCGTCAGCAGGTTCGGAAGCCCCACACTGCCGACGACGGCCTGGTTGCTGATCAGCGTGCCGCGCGCTGTGAATTCACCGACCAGCAGATCGAACTCGATGACCGCGCTCTCGCCCGGGTTGATGACGCCGCCGGACGGTCCGGGCAAGGGCAGCGGCACGTCGGACGATGCGATCCCGATTCCGGCGATGAGTGGTGAAACGCCGCCGTCGGGAACGCCCACCGGCTCGCCGTTCAACAGCAACGAATTCATCACCCACGAAGTGCCCGCCGGAACCGTGTCCGTGAGCGTCACGCCCGTCGCGGGAACCGATCCGGTGTTGCTGACGACGATCGTGTAGTGGAGTTCGTCGAGCGGATCGACGACACCGA
>PVMS01166555.1_pt1 | contig 11905 bp, 11 predicted proteins | sample 1853461 | NCBI WGS metagenome assembly PVMS01 (sample SAMN08582032, study PRJNA380276) | Marine sediment metagenome, whole genome shotgun sequencing project. | isolation source: ocean sediment barecode stripped | collected 2017
CTTTCACATTAAGGATTTTGCTCCAGCCCAACTGGATGCTTTCGTGAGTTATATAGTGCCGCCCCGGCCCGACCTCGTGGTGCGGGCGCGGGCAGACCAGCAGGTGCGGGCGGACCGCGGAACAATCTTTACGTTGGTGCCTGTTCACCCTGTCATGGCGTGAGCGGCGAAGGCCATGCGTCAGAGTTTTCCCCGAAGCTTAGTGGTCAGGAAGATTGGTACCTGGCTCGCCAACTCGATAACTTCAGGAATGATCTGCGTGGCAACCATGACAGTGAACGCTGGGCCAAGCAGATGAACTTTCACATTAAGGATTTTGCTCCAGCCCAACTGGATGCTTTCGTGAGTTATATAGTGACACTCGATGATGATCCGGCTGAAATAACCATTGCAGCGGACACGACTCGCGGCAAGGAACTGTACTCACAATCCTGTTTAGCGTGCCATGGTGAAGCTGGCATGGGGGATAAGGAACTCAATTCACCACGGCTGGCAGGGATGTCGGATTGGTACATGGTTATACAGCTGCAGAAATTTCGTGCCGGGCTGCGAGGAGATCACCCGGATGATGTCATCGGTTTACAGATGGCACCGTTCGCGAAGTTGATGCCGGATGAACAATCGTTGCTCGACGTGGTCGCCTATATCAACACGCTCGGGATGTAGAAAGTATTATCTTCCTGACACACACGTCCTCTTAGGGGTAGGTATATGAAATACACAGGTCTCTTACGCTGCATTTTGCAGGCTGCGTTGCTTTTTCCAATAGCGATATACGCAGCGGATGTTGAAGTGTCGCTTAAAGACAATCTAGACGGAAACCTCAATTCTTATTGCCTGGACATCAAAGGTGGCGGCCCGAATATTGATCCATCTGCGGGGTTGCAAGCGCACACCTGTTACAGCTATCGCGGTGCATTGGGCAGCGATCAGGCGATTGATCCTGATGGCATCGCCAGGGGCGAGTTCAAGGTCGGTGCCTTCGATGTATGTGCGGCCATGGACGGTACAGAAGCAGGTGCGGAAGTCTCATTGTCCACCTGCGACGGCAGCGAATCGCAGCAGTTCGACTTCGCTGAAAATGGCTATATCAGTCCGAAGAGCGCACCCGGCATGTGCCTGACAGCAGGCAAGGAAACAGCGTTCGGGCGCGGTGGTACGTCGCCCCATCAGATCAAGACCCTGACGCTACAATCGTGCGGCGACGACTTAACTGCTTATCAAGAGTGGTACACACGCACGCAGGACGACTACGACAGCGCGCAAGGCGAATAACTCTAGGCTGACTACTGCAACATGCCCGGCAGGGCCGCCGCTTGATCCGGTGACTTGATAATTTTGCCGCCGAGCATGACAAAGCTAGTTTGCTCCAGCAGGCGAATATCCTCAAGCGGATTTCCGGGGATCGCAATAATGTCGGCGAGCTTGCCTGCCTCGATGCTGCCTAATCGGTCGCCCCAGCCCAGCATTTCTGCGTTGACGCGCGTGCCAGCAAGTATGGCTTCCATATTGCTCATGCCAATCTCAGTCAGCGTGCGAAATTCGCGCGCAAAAACATTTGGCTCATAGCCCTGGCCTCCGAAGTCGATGCCAACCCCGATTTTGACGCCCTTCTCGTGCGCCTTTTTCAACCATTCAATCCAAACCGGTCGCTCATGCTCGATGAAATAGTTGTTGCGCTCATCTTCTAAGAGCGTGCCTTCTTCGTAGTAATAGTCGCCTATATAAATAGTCGGGATAAGCCAGGTTCCGTTTTCCACCATCAGGTCGATGACTTCGTCATCCAGAAAGGTGCCATGCTCGATGCTGCGGGCCCCGCCGAGCACCGCCTGTTTGATCCCCGCCGTAGCGTGAGCATGCGCCATCACCGGCACGTCCTGTCGTTTCGCCTCATCCATAAGTGCAGCGAATTCTTCCGGGCTAAACGACACGTTTTTTGGGCTGTCACCCACCGACAGGTAGGCGCCGGTAGCAAGCACCTTGATCCAGTTGGACCCGTATTTTATTTCCGAGCGTACAGCCTTGCGGATTTCGTCGACGCCGTCGACCACCAGGCCGTCGGCACGCAGCGTTTGCTCCGGTGACATGTAATTGACATCACCACCTCCGCCGGTAATCGAAATGTAATGACCGGCAACCGCCATGCGCGGCCCGACGACATGCCCCTCGTCTATGGATCGCATCAGATCCACGGCACCGTAGTACACATCGCCGTCGCCGGCGACGCGAATCCCTGTCCAACCGGATTGCAGCAATTGTTGAAGAAATGCAGCGGCACGTAGCGTCTTATAAGCCGATGACTGTTTGAGATGCGAACCCTGGTAGTCCCCGGACGACAACAGCGGATGCGCGTGCGCATCTATCATGCCGGGCATCAACGTGGCATCCCCAAGATCAATGCGCCGGGCATCGGCAGGGATCTCGTCCCGGTCACCAACGAAGACGATTTTTTCTCCATCGACAACAATCGCGGCATTCTCAATGGCTCGACTGGAGTTGCCGTCAATGATTCTGTCCGCCAGCAGAGCGATCGGTTGCGCGGATGCGCACGTCGCTGCAAATGTAACCATCAGCAAGGTGGAAAGGCTGCGAATTATCTCATTTTTCATTTTGAACTCCGTGATTGGCAGCGCCATTGTACGGCCAATGGCGGCGAAATCGCCCTAATACAGTCGCCTCAGGGAATCGAAAGATCGTTTCTGTTAGTCTTTTCAGTACGACCGCACAATAAAGCGCGGCGAATAAGAAAAATAATCAATGGAAAGCGCTGGGGTGCGCCGACTGTTGTGAGATAGGGGGTCGCGCTAGTGCTCTTCAACTCACTCACGTTCATCGTGTTTTTTGTATTGGTTTTGGCGCTGCACAACGCGCCGCTTAGTTGGCAGACCAAGAAAACCAATCTGCTGATTGCCAGTTATCTGTTCTACGCCGCGTGGAACCCGCCGTTCGTAATCCTTTTGTGGATTTCCACTCTTATCGATTGGCATGTTGCCAAACGGATGTTTACGGAACAGGTTCAAAGCCGCCGCAGAATGTTGCTTACGGTTAGTATCCTCGTGAATCTCGGCTTGCTGGGCTATTTCAAATACGGCGAATTCCTGATGGAAAACTTCGTCGCTCTGGCCGCAATGGCAGGAATCAATTATCAGGCACCCGAATGGCACATCATCTTGCCGGTCGGCATATCGTTCTACACCTTCCAGACGATGGCCTATTCGCTTGACGTGTATCTGAAGCGATCCGAGCCGTCGAAGTCGTTCCTCGACTTTGCCTTGTTCGTTACGTTCTTCCCGCAATTGGTTGCCGGCCCGATCGTTCGACCAACACACTTGTTACCGCAGTTCGCAACACCGCGCGTCGCAACACCGAAGCAACTCTATTGGGGCCTCGGACTCATGACCCTTGGGTTATTCCAGAAGATCGTTGTGGCAGACGGTTTGCTCGCGCCTGCAGCCGATGTCGTCTTCAGTGCAGAAAAAATGCTGCACCCACTGGATGCCTGGATTGGAACACTGGCGTTCTCCGGCCAGATTTTCTCTGACTTCGCCGGGTACTCAACAACCGCAATTGGTGTCGCGTTAACACTCGGCTTCGGCTTACCCGATAACTTTCGATTTCCGTATGCGGCAATCGGATTTTCTGACTTCTGGCGACGCTGGCACATTTCGCTGTCTTCATGGTTACGCGATTACCTGTACGTTCCGCTAGGCGGCAACCGCAAAGGCAACCTTCGAACCTATGCGAACCTGATGACCACCATGTTATTGGGTGGCCTCTGGCATGGAGCGAGCTGGACGTTTGTTGTCTGGGGCGGACTGCATGGTCTTTATCTCGCCGCAGAGCGATGGCTGAAGGCCAGACTGGGGCACAACCCAATGTGGGGCCGGCTTCCAGCGCAGATCATGTTGGCAGTCCTGACCTACTTCCTCGTCAATATCACCTGGGTATTTTTCCGCGCCGCCGATTTCCCGAGCGCTTGGCGCATGATCGTCACGATGCTGACGTTCGTTACTGACGGAGAGAAGGTGTTGCGAACGGCGCATATGGTCGAAGTCCTTGTCACCATCGGCATCATGCTTATCGTTCATTGGCGCATGCGCGAGCGAAAACTCGATGAGGTAGTCAGCCGAATGCCTGTCTGGCTAATCGGAGTGCTCTGGGGCGTCATGCTTACGCTCATCATCATTACGCAAGGAGGAAGCGATGCCTTCATCTACTTCCAGTTCTAGTTTGCGCCCCGCCGCGATCATCGCGCTTGTTGTCACTGTGATCATGATGAGTAGTTGGGAGGCGTATTGGCGAAGCGACGGCTCGGTACCAGGTTATCGAAACACTGACGGCTTGTGGGTAGTGGAGCGACGTCGAATCAATAATGGCGAAGGCGACAAGACTGTCATCATCGGATCGTCGCGAATCTTCTACGACACGCAACTCGATATCTGGGAACGCGAGTCGGGCGCACGGCCCATCCAGCTCGCGCAGATTGGTACGAGCCCGCTTGGCGCGATGGAAAGTCTTGCCGACGATCCTGATTTCACAGGTTCGCTGCTGGTCGGCGTATCCCCGGAGTTGATGTTCACCGGATTCGAGTTCTACTCCGGGGCCGTCCCACGCTACCAACAAGAATCACCCACACAATGGCTGGGGCAGAGAATTTCCATGTTGGTGGAACCCTATCTGGCCTTTTATCAGCAAGACTACAGCTTGATGACCGTTATCAGGCGACAGCCGTGGCCCGCTCGCGAAGGTGTATTCGCTGAAGAGGATTTTCGGCGGCTGGCGATCTACGACAGGGACCGCAACGCCCGTTTGTACACCAAGGTTTTAACGGACGCCGCATACCTTGAAACAATGCACCGATTCTGGATGCAATATCACCGGCCAATCGAGGACCTCAGCGAGGAAGAAATTAACGGGGGTCTCGAAAATCGCGAGAATCAAATCGCTCGTGCTGTTGCCGCGGTCGAGAAACTAAACGCCCGCGGAATCGACGTTACCTTCATTCGCAATCCATCAGAAGGCCACTACGACATGGCCGAACCCATGTATTTTCCACGAGCCGAGGCGTGGGATGTACTAATCGCCAGGACCGGGTCGATTGGCATACATTGGAAGGATCACGAAGAACTGCAGGGCTTTCCCTTGGCGGAATGGTCACATATGGAGGTCAGCGTAGCTGAGCGATACACGGCGGCGTTGTACCACGTCTTACAGCGCGAACGAGCGCTGCACAGTCAGAGTACGGAGGAGTAGGCAATGGGCATGAAGATACTGGCCGCAATTGATCTCTCGGATGCCAGCAGCAAGATTATCGCGGCCGTTGAGTACCTTGCCAAGGCGACCGACGCTGAAGTTCGACTGCTGCACGTTGCCGAAGCGGAGCCGGATTTCGTCGGTTACGACGCCGGACCCGACGTGGTCCGTGATCAGGTCGCCAAAGAATTCCGCGACGAACATCGGGGCGTTCAGAAGCATGCCGATTCGCTGCGGGCAGCCGGAGTTGTGGCTGGTGCACTCCTGATCAAGGGGCCCATCATCGACACTGTTTTGAAAGAGGCGAAGCGATTCGACGCCGATCTGTTGGTCGTCGGCAGCCATGGATTCGGGGCGATTTACGACCTGCTGGTGGGGAGCTCGAGTCGCGGCATTCTCAAAGACACGCAGATCCCGGTGCTGGTCGTCCCCGTACGAGAATAGGCCAGGCCCGAATATGCGACGTTTTAGGTCGCCGAATCATCTAGACAGCAATCACTGTCGTTTTTATGGCCTTCCGGGGGCAACCATGAAATACCTGCTTGGACTTTTTGCCATTACTCTCGTCGTCGCTCCATCGTTGGCTTGCGGGCAAGTGCCCGACGATGCATTTGCGACCGATACTGCCGAGTACCTGGGACGTTTGGAGAAACTGGGTTTTGCAGGCGGATTGCTGGTTACCAGAGGTGACGAAACGCTCGTCGACGCCGCCTACGAAATGGCAGACCGAGAAGCTGGCATCCCCTGGTCCGCAGATACCATCTCCACCATCGGTTCCATCACGAAGCAGTTCACGGGCGCAGCAATACTCGTATTGCAGGAAGACAAGTTACTAACGGTTGACGATCCAATCACGAAATATTTCTCCAACGTCCCGGCAGACAAGAAGTCAATAACTCTGCATCAACTACTGACGCATTCGTCCGGCATCGTCGAACTTGAAGGGGTGGACGACTCGGATCCCATCGCTTGGGATACTTATTTTCAACGCGTCATGGCGCAGCCGCTGGAGTTTGAACCCGGCAGTTCATTTAGCTACTCCAACACTGGTTACAGCCTGCTCGCAGCGATTATCGAGCAGGTTACGGGCGCATCGTACGAACGATTTCTTCGCGACCGTGTATTGCTTCCGGCTGGGTTGAACGACACAGGCTATCTTCTGGCGGGTTGGGATGAGGCACGTATAGCTAGTGGTTATGACGGCGACGAGCGCTGGGGCACGGTGCTTGAACGATCCTTCGCTGAAGACGGGCCGTATTGGGCGCTTCGCGGCAACGGCGGTATCCATTCGACAAACTCGGACATGGTCAGGTGGGGCAAGGCGCTAATGAGTGGCGTGGTGATGTCACCGCAGTCGATGGAGGCTTATTGGGCGCCGCATGTGGAAGAAGGCTTTGGTGACAGTTTCTACGGTTATGGTTGGGTGGTCATGCAAGGACCCGGCGATCGACGACTGATCACACACAATGGCGGCAACATGATTTTCTTCGCGGACATGGCGATATATCCGGATGACGATGTCGTCTTGGCCCTGCAAACCAACGTTGCGATCGACTGGCCTGTGGCAAACATAGTGCTGCAGACGATCGCCGATCGTCTTTTCAATAACACGCCGTATCCGGTCATTCCAGAAATGGCTGACGTGAAACCGGACGCGCTCGCATCGTTCAACGGGCGATACGTTTTGCAGGACAACGATGCGGCACTGTCATTCACCGTGAGAAGTGCGGGTAGCGAATTGTTCGTTTCTCCTGGCAACGCCGCAACCTTCGCTGCGATGCATTCAACGCGCGTCGTCGACATCGAACGATGCTCACGTTTGTCGGGGCGTATTAAAAAGATCGTCGCGGCGTATGTTGGAAACGATGATCTCGATCCGCTTTATCAGGCCTATGGCGGCCGGGCCCCTATCGAGGCGCTGGAGGAAGGCTGGGCGTCACGAAAACAGAACTATGAGGCAGAATATGGTGCGCTTTCGGGCTTCACCATCCTCGGTACGGCCTTGCGCAACGGGCGCGATGTCACCGTGGTGCGTTATCAATTCGAAGACGGGCACCATGATGTCGCTTTCGTTTGGGATCCTGAGGAAGAGGAGACCCTTCTGGGCAGATCGGGACGCGGGCTGAACCCTGAGCTGCGCTTCGTTGCAACGGGCGACGCCACATTTGGGTCCTGGGATGGAGGATTTTCTGATTCGCGCCCACTAAGGTTCGTGAACGGCGGTGAGAGCCTGACGCTTTCGACCGCAACGGACGACGTCGTTGCTGGCCGGGTGAACTAATCACGTAGCATCCGGCGCTGTTCGTACGCATCGCTGTAACGAACAATACTGCGGGTGCCAAGTTTGGTGCCGTTTTTGAATTGCGCACCGCGTGCGGTGACTTCAAACATCGCCTGGCCGATCTGCTCGGCTCTCACGGCAGCGCTGACCGGCGCAAAGAACCAGAACAGCAAATCCTGCCCGAGATGCGCTTCCTCATCGGTTGGACCGATATAGTCCGGTCTGTACGCAATCACGCGAAGATTCGTACCGTCGGCTAACTCGAACAGTGTGCGCTCGGCACGCACTTTTTCGCGCGCCCACATCGCACTCGAGTCCTCCGAGATATCGCTGGAGCTGATGTAATGAAACGACAAGTCGGGCTTGTCACTAACCTTTGTCCACGCGCCCACGAAGCGCGCCGGAAAGTCGACATGAATCATGCCGTAGGTTTTTTCGTCTACGCCGACCGAGCTAATTCCGATTGCCCAGTAAACTGCGTCCGCTGCCGCTATTTGTGCCTGCACAGCGGAGTAGTCGAGATAGTCCGTGTGCAGAGTCATCTGAACTTTCCCGGACTCAACGCCCGCCTCGATGCGAGGCGTTGCACGCCGCGTGATGACATGGATCTTACTGATGTCAGGATTCGCGAGCGCCGCTTTTAAAATGCCATCGCCCGCGGTTCCGCTGGCTCCGAAAATTGCGATCGTCTCGTAGCTTGCTATTCGTTCTTCGAAGACCGCGATCGAGTCATCTTTCAAAGCGAGCATGACTGCCCCCAAGATGTACACCAACGCGAACAAGACCAATGGCGTCAGTAGAATCGTTTGTAGGCGAGGCATCTTCATGGAGGATTATTCCAGTTGCAATTCGTAATCGGGTGCGAACGCAATGGGAATGTCGAAAATACTGGTGATCTGTGCGTAGCGATCGTCGACGAGCGAATCTTCGTCCGTCAAGTTTGGATTCCATTCGACCCTTATCGTGCGAAGGCCCGGCGCAAGGCCGGCCATCGGCACCAGCCCAATCAGCCCGCGCATCCCAATATCCAAACGTTCGGCCGCTTTAAAGCCCGCCATCGACACTGGCTGTTCGTCGATGCTGACCGCCCAGAGTTGCCGCAGGCACCCGACGCGATCCGCTGCATCGTCGGGGTCAGGGCACAGCTGCTCCAGCATCAGGTTGTCTCGCAGCGGCTGGTACGGCAGAAACAGCCTCACGAAACTGCCAGTTTGATTGAAACTGTCAACTCTCGGGAATGCCCGCATACGGTCCTTGGGGCTGGCCATGTCCTCGTAGTAGGTACTGCGAAAGCCTTCGGCCACGTCACTCGTAGTCAGGTAAGTAAACTCACCGGACAACGTGAAGTTCCGCCATCCGAGCAAGCGCGCATTCCCAACGACGACCATGGCGGCTATGGCTGTAATCAGCGCAAGGTAGAAAATGACCGGGCGTGTATTGCTTTGCAGCGTCAGTTGCACCGGCAATATCAGCCGCCGAGGATAGACAACGCCCGTTGCCCAGCCCAGCCCCCGCACAATGCCGAGGAAAAAACGACTTTCCTGCAAGCGGGGAAAGCGTGCGGCTAGCACCGCGTCCATAAACCAAAGCAGCGCAGGCAAGCCCACAAACACCACGAGCAGCAACAGGCCGGCGACTCCCAAGGCGGCGTTCGTAAGGCCGAAGCGGCCGCCGATAACACCCGCGACAACCATCGCCAACAGCATGATGGTCCCGAACCAGAGGAGGGTCAGCGTAAGCAGGCTGATCACTGCAAAAAGTGACGACGCAAGCCGGTCCGTGCGTCGGATCGCCGTGTCGAGATCCGGCAGGTATGCGCGATAGCGCTGCCTCGTCAGTGGTCCGATGCCTGGCGTTTTGCTCCAGTTGATGCCCTCCGGGAATACCGTGCGCAAACCGATAAGACCTACCCAGTATGCGCGCACCATCAGGTGCACCACGAAGCATGTGGCCAGTCCGTAGCAGACACCCGTCAGCATCGCGATGCTGATGGTACCGGCAATCGCAAGCGCAGTAGACAAGTGCGTATAAACCCCCGAATAGCTGTCGAACAGCCATCCCGGCAAGGAAAAAAGCGCAAATATAGTCAGGCTCGAGATGATCAGCTCGAGTTCGTCAGTACGGTCGCGGAGGCGCTCCAGCGCAGCCGACCTGGTTGTCGTCTGTGCCTGTTCGTCGTCAGTGTCCATAGATAACCACGAGTCCGATGGTGATTATTTCAATGATGCCATAAACTTTCCCATCCTACTGAGGGTGCGCAATGTCACTAAAACTTCGCTTGATTGTCATGCAGTTCTTGCAGTACTTCATTCTGGGCTCATGGATACTTACGATCGGGGCCTATTGGTTTCAAACCAAAGAGTGGTCTGGCACAGAATTTGGTGCCATTTTCTCAACGATCGGTATTGCATCATTGTTCATGCCCGCTCTCGCCGGAGTCATTGCGGATCGCTGGGTAAATGCTGAAAAGCTATACGGCATGTTTCACTTGGGCGGTGCACTTACACTGCTCTACATCCCTCAGGTAGATGACCCAAGCCTCATGTTTGGGGTGATGCTCCTCAATATGGTGTTTTATACGCCGACCATTTCTCTTTCCACAGCATTGTCTTATTCCGCAATGAAGGAAGCCGGGATGGATATCGTGAAAGACTATCCGCCCATTCGGGTCTGGGGAACGGTGGGTTTTATTGTTGCGCTTTGGACAATTAGCCTTAGTGGGCTGGAGACCTCTGCAAGTCAGTTTCGTGTCGCAGCAGTTGTATCGTTTGCTCTCGCAATATTCAGCCTTACCTTGCCCAAGTGCTTGCCCTTGGGGAAAAGCATCGGCGGCTCATGGATCAACAATCTTGGCCTGCAGGGATTTACGCTTTTCAAGAACACCAACATGGCGCTCTTTTTCCTTTTTACGATGCTCTTGGGCGCCGCGTTACAACTCTCCAGTGCCTACGGCGATACTTTCTTACATGATTTCGCGGCGATCGATGAGTACAAGAATACTTTTGCGGTGAAGTACCCAGCGGTAATCCTGTCGCTATCGCAGATTTCGGAGACGCTGTTCATTCTCGCAATTCCATTCTTCATGCAACGCTACGGAATCAAGAAGGTCATGCTCATCAGTATCATTGCCTGGGCATTGCGTTTCGGTCTATTTGCTTATGGTGATCCGGCTGGCGGGCTTTGGATGATCTTACTGTCTTGCGTGATTTACGGGGTGGCGTTTGATTTTTTTCATACCGCTGGATCGCTATATGTTGAGACACAGGTCGAGCCGAGCATGCGAGCGAGCGGGCAAGGTCTGTTTTTCATGATGAGCAACGGCTTTGGTGCTTTTTTTGGAAGCATGATTAGCGGCGTCGTGATCGACAAATATTTTGTGATTGATGGCGCGTTCGACTGGCAGGGCATTTGGTTATCTTTTGCCGGCTATGCGGTAGTAGTCGCTATACTCTTCGTAGTTCTCTTCAAGAATCCCAGGAACGAAACTACTCATCCCAATTCATTAACCGCGCGATAGCCCATCATCATTGCGGTTTTTGCATCCGCACCAGGGGCGGAGTCGGAATTGGCGATGGTAATTCGGCCAAACGGTTGTCTGCCGATTCGTGTCGAGTCGCCCGGGCCGCCGGTCGCATAACCGTGCCCCCAGCGATTGACGGAAATACTTGCTACATCTCTGTCGAAATCGAAAAGCGTATTGGGGAGCATACCACTGAGGTGACGCCGGATTTCCTGTTCATAATCCGTAAACTGCAGCCCTAACATCCGCGCTCGCGCTTCGCGATATTGCTCAAGGCGTGGTGCGCCGACTTGTCCATACGGACAGCAAATCATCTGAATGACACAGGGGTCGTCGGGGGTCTTTGTATACTCATAGCCGCCCATGCTCACCGGAAAGTCCATAAACACTGCCTGGTGCATATTTCCAGGTGACATAGCCATGCCGATTTCAAACTCCTTCATTGCTCTCCAGTTTCTAAGGCCCACGGTTGTGTACTGCAGCGGGCTCTTCCCTTGAAGTCTCAGTGCCGCTGCCTGGCTCTCTGGAAGGCCCGAAACGATATGCGGAATGAACATGTTGTAGCAGGCCATCACGACGCCCCTGCATTTCACCTGGTAGGACTTGTTGTCGTTGACGTAGTTTACGAAAACCTCGCTGGCATGCCTGGGATCACCCGGCAATGCTGCACGCGTCCGGCTAAACAGTACCGTGGTCAACGTGGAGCATGCCGGTGATCCCAGGAATGCCAGCGACGTTTTCGTAAACTACGTCAACGATAACAAGTCGTACGAGGTGAAAAGCAGGGGCGTCGTGATGGCCTGCTACAACATGTTCATTCCGCATATCGTTGCGGGCCTTCCAGAGGACCA
>PVMS01093997.1_pt1 | contig 11904 bp, 7 predicted proteins | sample 1853461 | NCBI WGS metagenome assembly PVMS01 (sample SAMN08582032, study PRJNA380276) | Marine sediment metagenome, whole genome shotgun sequencing project. | isolation source: ocean sediment barecode stripped | collected 2017
AACTGCTTTCTCGACTGAAATGGTTACTGTGGCATCGCCGATGGTGAAGGTCTCACCCTTGTTGGGTTCCTGTGTCATCGTCTCGGCAAGTACCTCGGTTGCGATCATGTCCCTGTGAATGTCGAAGGCAGCAGAAACAGGTCCGTCAGGACTCGTCCATCGCAGGTCGATGCGATCGGTGACCGCGAAGTCGAACTGCCTCCGCAGTCCCTGGACTCGGTTCACGAGTTCTCTGGCCATACCCTCGACTGCAAGTTCTTCAGAGATCTCAGTATCGAGGGCGACAGAGATGGCTCCCTCCGTTGCGACTACCGTGCCGTCACGCGGGACACGAGACACCACGATGTCAGACGCTCTGAGCTCGATTCCTTCAGAGCTATACGTCGATCCATCGAGTAGGTCAGCGATCGTCCCGTGCTCCAGCGAAGCGATCAACGCAGCGACTCGCTTCATGTCCTTTCCGTAGCGAGGTCCGAGCGCCTTGAAGTTAGCTTTCGCCTCGAGGTCGACGAGGCCAGCTTCGTCGTCGTGGACCTCAACACGTCCGACATTGAGCTCATCAGCGATCAACGCAGCGTGATTCGTCACCGCATCCTGTTCTGCGGCTGAGCGGGTTACGATCGTTACTGCCGTGAGTGGTTGGCGTACGCGCAGGTCGTGGCGTTTGCGTAGTCCTCGTCCGAGGTTCACAACCGTTCGGACGGTAGCGATGGAACGCTCAAGTGTTTCATCGATCGCGGCACTGTCGGCTTCGGGATAGTCGGTGAGATGAACGCTATCTAGAGCCTCAGGATCGACCTGGCGGACCAGGCCCTGGTAGATCTCCTCTGTAACGAAAGGAAGAATCGGTGCGGCGACCCTGCTGAAGAGTGACAAGACCTCGTAGAGGGTTGCAAAGGCAGCAATCTTGTCTGAATCGTCCCCCGCTGTGCGATGCGCCCAGAACCGTCTCCGCGACCGTCTGATATACCAATTCGTGAGGTCTCCGACAAAGTCGATGATCGGTGGTACGACGGCAAAGAGCCTGTATCCCTCCATCTCTCTATTCACGCTCGCGACGAGACTCTGCAGCACCGAGATGATCCACCTGTCCATCTCCGGTCGATCCTCAAGAGCGGGCGCCGACTGCAGATCCTCAGGAGTAATGCCATCTGCTTCGGCATACGTCGTGAAGAACGAGTATGAGTTCCACAGGGGAAGCAGCACCGTCCTCACCACATCGCGAACGCCGCTCTCGGCGAATCGCACGGGTTCGCCTCTCACGATCGGGGAATTGATCAGATAGGCCCGAAGCGCATCGGCCCCGAACTCGTCGAGCACGTGCATCGGGTCCGGATAGTTCTTGAGCGACTTGGACATCTTCCGCCCGTCCTCCGCCAGAACCATGCCGGTGACGATGCAGTTCTGAAAGGGGGCCTGGTCGCGAATCGCGGTGGAGAGGATCAGCAGCGTGTAGAACCACCCACGTGTTTGATCGAGGCCCTCGGCGATGAAATCCGCGGGGAATCGCTTCTCGAAGCGTTCTTCGTTCTCAAACGGGTAGTGGATCTGGGCAAAGGGCATCGAACCACTCTCGAACCAACAGTCGAGAACCTCGGGAACCCGAGTCATCGTGCCCTGGCATGCCGTACAGGGCCATGTGACCGGATCGATGAACTGCTTGTGGAGATCGTCGAGCATGACTCCGGATCTCTCGAAGAGGTCCTTTCGCGACGAGATCGCAACCTGCTCATCGCATTCGTCGCATTCCCACACCGGGATGCCAGAGCCCCAATAGCGATTCCTGCTGATGGCCCAGTCCCTCGCGTCTGCAAGCCAGTTTCCGAAGCGGTTCGTACCGATGGCGTCGGGAACCCAACGAATGTCGTTGTTCAGCTCGACCATTCGGTCCCGGAAGCTCTCGACAGCGACGAACCACGTTGGTATTGCCTTGTAGATGAGCGGCGTTCCTGTCCGCCAGCAGAACGGATACGAATGCCTGATCGTTGTATGTTTGATCAGCTTGCCAGAGGTCTCCAAAAGGTCGATCAGTATCCGATCGGCGTCCTTGACATTCATACCCTCGACGTGTGCGGCTTCGGATGTGAAGCGTGCTGTGGCATCCACGGGATCGACCAGGGAATCGATCTCTGCACGTTGAAGGGCGAGGAAGTCGTCCTCGCCGTAGGCAGGAGCCATGTGCACCAATCCTGTCCCTTCGTCGATGGTGACGTGGTCGGAAGGAATGGTGACGAATGCTCCGTTCTCTCTCTCGTTCGCGAAATAGTCGAACGGAGGCTCGTACGAGACGCCGAGGAGGGCTGAGCCGGGAGCCGTTGTGATGATCTCCACATCGTCATCGAACACGTTCTCCACAAGCGCGGATGCAACCCAGTATTCATTCTCTGATCCCGGCAGTGTCACCTTGGCGTACTCGATGTCCTCTCCAACCGCTATGGCAAGGTTGCCCGGCAGGGTCCATGGTGTCGTGGTCCAGATGACAAGCTGATCTCCGGTGGTCGCGGCGCCAGCATCTGCCGTGACCGTCAACGCGACAGTTACCGCTGGATCGTCGACGTCGCGATAGTCGAGGTTCGCCTCGAAATTGGACAGAGGCGTCGTCGCACCATATGAATACGGAAGGACCTTGAAGTCACGATAGACGAGGCCCTTTTTCCACAACTCTCCGAAGACCCACCACACGCTCTCCATGAAGTCGACATCCATCGTCTTGTAATCGTCCTCGAAGTCGACCCACCTGCCCAGTCGCCGGGTGATCTCCTCCCAGTCCCCGGTCACACTGTTGACCATTGTCCTGCAGGCTTCGTTGAATTTGTCGACCCCGAGTTCGTGGATCTCGCGCGGGCCGGAGACACCAAGCTGCTTTTCGACCTCCATCTCGACAGGGAGGCCGTGGGTGTCCCAGCCGAAGCGTCTTTCGACCCTGTGGCCTCGCATGGTCCAATATCTCGGCACGATGTCCTTGATGACACCCTGGAGCAGGTTGCCATAGTGGGGTGAACCGGTTGCGAACGGTGGGCCGTCGTAGAATGTGTACTCGGTGTCGGGATCTCGCGAATCAACAGATGTCCTGAACGCGTCGATCGAGTCCCAGAACCCCAGGATCCGCTGGTCGAGTTCAGGGAAGTCAACTGCTGAGTTGACCCTGCGAAATGCGTTCGGGTCGGATTCTCTATCTGTCACGATTGTCCTCAGTTTCGCCACCGTTTGGTGCCGGGACGGAGGAACCGCGGTACCACCCGGCTTGCTGGCAGTGCCAGCCGCTCAATTCGCCAGTATCGTTGGCAGACGACGGGTTCTACACCTCCAAGGGGTTCTTCCCGTTGCTCAAGGGTGATGCCTGTCCGCTGATGGATCCGGTCTCACACCAACACCGGTCGCTCGCCTCCATCACGCACGGACAGTGCGTCCCTGTCACAGCGTTCACGGATGGTAGCCGCCACACGACGTGTGTGGTGCGTTACCGTCTCTCATCATGGAGCACCACCCGATACGAGAAACCACGAACGGTGTTGAAGTCGATCTACTGGTCGTGCCCAACGCTCGCAGGACCGTCGTCGTGGGCGTGTACGGCGACAGGGTGAAGATCCGCGTTGCGAGTCCACCGGAGAAGAACAAGGCCAATGCAGCAGTGATCGACCTGTTGCGCCAATTCACAGGTGCCAGGCAGGTTGAGGTGACAAGAGGTCGCACGGGACGTCACAAGACCGTTCTCCTGACCGGAGTCGCCATGGCTGTGGTGAGAGAACGACTGCTCCAGCCATAGTCCCGAGCCACCCTGGCGTCGCCGGCAACTGTTGGCTCTGGTAGCTTCAGAACATGACAGCAGCATGGCCGAAGGATGAGGTCGCCACAGCAGACGAATTAGCAACCCTGACAGCGTTTCTCGGACATCAACGCGAGTTCCTGATCCGCAAGACGTCAGGGTTGAATGAGGAGCAGATGCGAACTGCGGCGTGCCCACCGAGCGATCTGACCCTTCTCGGCCTGGTGCGCCACGCTTCGGAGGTGGAGAGACACTGGGCAAAAAAAGTCCTTCGCGGGTTCCGATATTGGGTTTATCTACTGCGGATCCGCCCATCCCGAAGGCGACAAGGATGGTGACTTTCACCCTCCCTCCGACGCAACGATGGAGGTAGCTCTCGCGGTGTTGAGGGACGAGGCTGATGATGCCGATGCGATCTACCGAGACGCAGCCCTCGATGATATCGAACGATCCGCACGCTCGTTCTACAGCCTTCGATGGATCCTCGTGCACCTCATCGAGGAATACGCACGTCACCTCGGACACGCCGACCTCATCCGCGAAGCGATTGACGGTCAGAAAGGGGAGTAGCGACCGCGCGACCTGAAGTCACGCGGAAATGGTCAACAACATCCTCGTTGCTGCTACATTTCCACGCCGAGGAGGATGTGTGACCAGAGATCTAGCAGCATCGACGCTTGAGAAGCTCAGCAGGAAGCTTCAGATCGAACGTGAGCGTCTCGTGGGCATCATCGAGGAGCATGAACTCGAGTTCGAACAAAGTGTCATAGCGATAGGCTCAGCCGACAGGAACGCTGACCCTGACAACGTCGATGGAGGAGCTTTCAACGTTGAGATCGAGATGGAGAACGCAACGATCCAGAATGCAAGAGACATGCTCTCCCAGGTCATGCATGCCCAGGATCGGATGGAGAAGGGATTGTACGGTATATGCGAAGTGACGGGCGATCCGATCCCCGTGGCGAGACTGGAAGCCCTGCCGTACGCGACGACGACGGTGGAAGCAGCGAGCGGCATCTGAACAATCGTGGATTCGCGGCTGGCGTCGCGGCGGTTGTGGTTGTCCTTGACCAGGTCTCGAAGTGGTGGGCCGTCAACGCGCTCGCCGATGGACCGATTGTCGTTGTCGACGGTTTCTTTCAGTTCCGACTCACGTTCAACACGGGTGCGTCGTTCTCACTCTTCAGCGGTGGCGGCCAGATCCTTGCGGTGATCGCGATAGGTGTCGTCATCATGATCTTCTACATGCTCGGTGACGCAAGTAGACGGGTTGAAGCGCTCGCACTCGGGTTGGTGCTCGGTGGTGCACTCGGAAATCTCATCGACCGGATTTTCCGCGGTTCAGGCCTCCTCGACGGAGCGGTTGTCGACTTCATCGACTTCGACTTCTTCGCTACGTTCAACGTGGCTGACATGGCCATCAACATCGGGGTTCTGGTTCTTCTCATCGCGGTGTTCTGGAAACGGTCGTGACCGACGTCACGGTAACGGTTCCGCTTGAGCTGGACGGACAGCGGGCGGACAAGGCGCTTTCGGTGCTGCTGGATGCTTCACGGTCAGTTGCCAGGTCCATCATCGATGCGGGCGACGCGCAGGCGGATGGGCAGGCACTGAGACCGGCTCAAAAATTGAAGGCAGGGACAGTCGTGGTTGCCAGAACACCAGATATCGACGTGGAGCTGTTGCCTGAAGTGGACGTTCGATTCGATGTTGTCCATGCCGATGATGATGTTCTGGTCGTCAACAAACCCGCTGGCCTCATCGTGCATCCAGGAACAGGACGCGCAAGTGGAACCCTTGTCAACGGTCTTATCTCGCGATACCCCGAAATCATCGGTGTCGGCCAGGAATCCAGATGGGGCATAGTTCACCGCCTCGACAGAGACACGTCTGGTCTGCTTGTAGTGGCGAGATCTGATCAGGCATACGAGCGACTCGTCGACATGATGAAGGCGCGTGACGTGTCACGACGCTATCTGAGCGTGGTGCAGGGTGTGTTCACGAACACCATCGGCACAATCGATGCGCCGATCGGACGTGACCCACAGAATCCCACGCGGATGCATCTCAGCCAACCAGGCAGACCAGCACGCACGCACTACAGGAGACTTGCGGACTGGTCCGAGGGTGACGCAAGCCTTCTCTCCGTCACCCTCGAGACAGGACGGACACACCAGATCCGTGTCCATATGAGATCCATAGGCCACCATATCCTCGGCGACAGCGTGTATGGACGCCGAGGCGTGACAGGTGACCCGGGTCGGACGTGGTTGCACGCGAGGCAACTTGGCTTTGACCATCCGATCACCGGCAGGAAGATGGAGTTCGTTTCGGCGCTGCCTGCTGAACTTTCCGATAGTCTTGTCTCACTTGGCGAACCGGCCAGTGGAGCAATCGTCGACATCAACGGAGAATTACTGTGACCGTCCACTACGAGCGGCTTTCGAATCTCGATGCCTCGTTTCTCGCCCTCGAGACCAGAACGACCCATATGCACGTCGGCGCTGTCGCGATTTTTGCGCCGGGACCATCAATAGGTGACGAGGGGGTTGACATCGCAACCATCCGCGACCTCATCCTGTCCCGTCTGGAATTGATCCCTCGGTATCGACAGCGACTTGCGAACGTGCCGTTGGAGGGCTCTCCCGTGTGGGTCGATGACGAGCATTTCCATCTGGACTACCACGTACGTCACATTGCGTTGCCCCATCCTGGTTCAACTGCACAGCTGAAGGACCTTGCTGGACGGTTGATGTCCCAACAACTCGACAGGTCGAAGCCCTTATGGGAGCTATACATCGTTGAGGGGCTCGAGGATGGAGGGTTTGCACTCATCGCAAAGATCCATCACTGCATGATCGACGGTGTTTCGGGAATCGACCTCATGGCGGTCCTTCTCGACTTCAGCCCCGAGTTCGAGATCACTGAACCGAGACTCTGGGAAGCGCGTCCAGCTCCGAACGGAACAGAGCTGATCGTCCGTGAGGTGTCCCATACGGTGTCGTCCGTTCTTGCGAACATCATACGTGCTCCGTCAGAGATCGCTGAATTGACCTCGAGCTGGTCCGATCGAGCGAAAGCTGCAGCGGCGTCTCTCTCATCCGGATGGCTCAGCCAAACCGCGCGAACCAGTCTGAACGGCTCGATCAGCGGAGCGCGGGCCTTTGACTGGCTCCAACTCCCGCTCTCTGACATCAAGGAGATAAAGAACGCTCATAGCGCAACCGTGAATGACGTCATGCTTGCGATCGTTGCGGGGGCGGTGCGGAGGTACCTCCAGGACGCCGGGGGCCTGAGCGAGGAAGAACTGGCCGAGACCGAGTTCCGTATCATGGCACCGGTATCTGTGCGATCCCAGGATGAGAGCGGGACCCTTGGCAACAAGGTCGCCATGTGGCTTCTGGATCTTCCGATTGCTGAGCCAGACCCGGCGAAGCGTGTGCAGATCGTCAACAGGCAGACGAAGGAACTCAAGGAGTCAGACCACGCACTCGGCGCGTCGACACTCGTTGAGGTCTCGACGGGTGCGCCCGCCACACTGCTCTCGCTTGCCGCCAGACTCGCTTCGCGTGCGAGGCCGTTCAATATGACGGTCACGAACGTACCTGGCCCTCAGTTCCCGCTCTACATGGCGGGTTCCGAGATGCTTGCCACCTATCCGCTCGTACCGCTGTGGCAGAGCCATGGCGCAGGTATCGCGATGTTCTCCGTCAGCGGGATGATCGATATCGGCATCAACATGGACCGCGACCTCATCGAGGATTCGACGCTTCTTGGTGCCTACATCGAAGAGTCGTTCCTCGAGCTGAAGGATGCGAAGCCAGCGGAGAAGAAGAAGGCCACGAAGCGACCCCCGATGGGGACGAAGTAGAGGGTTCCCCCGTAGAGGGTACGCTCGCCAAGTCACCGCCCTGCGGTTACCTCTCCCCTACGGTAGAAGAGTGCCGTCCACAGTCTATCCAAAGAAGGTTTCTGCCGTTTGGTAGATGTCCCCGGGGACGCCGCGAATTCCTGAGGTTGCCTCGACAAGTGGGACGGGGACCGTTTCAGTGGATCTCATGGCGACCATCACATTGGTCAGGCCATCGATGGCAAAATCTGCAGCGGCGACGCCGAGTCGTGTCGCAAGCACCCTGTCAGATGCAACCGGTGTTCCGCCGCGCTGGATATGGCCGAGGATCGAAACCCGCGTCTCGAACTGGGTGCTGTCCTCGATGGCCGCAGCAACAGCGTACGCCACGCCTCCGAGACGGTCGAAGCCGAATGCATCCTTCTTCATCTCTTCTGGTTCATAGCCCGGGGGTGGGTCGATGCCCTCAGCGACGACAACGATCGAGTATCGATGTCCTGAGCGGTGTCTGCGCCGCAGCACATCAACGACATGGTCGATGCTGTACGGCTGCTCCGGGATGAGGATGTAGTCTGCGCCGCCAGCAATACCGGCGTAAGTGGCAATCCAGCCCTTGGTCCTGCCCATGACCTCGACAACGATCACACGGTTGTGTGCCTCAGCTGTCGTCGCAAGTCGATCGATGGCTTCAGTGGCGATCTGTGTGGCCGTCTGGAACCCGAAGGTGATGTCCGTGCCGCAGATGTCATTGTCGATCGTCTTGGGGACCCCTACAACGTTGAGACCCTCGTCCGCAAGACGCATCGCCGAGCGCAGTGTTCCGTCGCCGCCGATCACGATGATCCGATCGATGCCGTTTCGAGACAATGTCGCTTCGCAACTGATCATCCCTTTGCCGTGGAAGTAGGGATCCATTCTCGATGTGCCGAGTATGGTCCCGCCACGGCCAAGAATCCCGCGCACATCGTCCCTGCGCAGCAGCGTGGTGTTGTCCTCCATGAGTCCCTCCCAACCGTTGAGGATCCCAAGAACCTCCTCGCCTCTCTCATTTGCACGTCCAACGACGCCTCGGATCGCAGCGTTCAGACCAGGAACATCGCCGCCCGCGGTCAGTACTCCTATCACTCCCACGGCTCCTCCTCGGTGGCGCCTCTTGGCACGGTTGTCGATTCCTTGTGTGTGATTCCCCGCGTGTGGTGCTGGCGGGCACGCGATTGGTAGATTAGGGCCGACAGCGGTGGCGGCTGCACCCCGTGTGTCATCGCCCCTCGGTATGCACATGCGGGCTGGTCGTGCTTACATGGGTGTAATTCGCAGATTGGGACATCTTGGCTGACAGCTTCGCGCATCTTCACGTTCACACCGAGTTCTCCATGCTCGACGGAGCTGCGCGAGTCAAGGATCTCGTAAGGGCAGTCGCGGCGGACAACCAGCCCGCTGTTGCGATCACCGATCATGGTGTTCTCTATGGCGTTGTGGACTTCGTCAAGGCTGCCAAGGAGGAGGGCGTCAAGCCGATCATCGGCATCGAGGCGTATCTGACCCCGGGTTCCAGGCACGATCGTCCGGCGCGTCGGGACGATCGCAGATACCACATGACGATTCTCGCGGAGAACGATGTCGGTTATCACAATCTCATGAAGCTCGCATCAAGGGCCTATACAGAGGGTTATTACTACAAGCCGCGCATCGATGCTGAGCTTCTTGCTGAGTACAGCGCGGGTCTTATAGGTACAACTGGGTGTCTGGGCGGGCACGTCCCCCAACTGCTTGGTGTCGATGAGGCTGCCGACGATGACCAGCGCGGTACCGAGCGTGATTTCGACGCTGCAGTTTCCGCCGCCGCGATGTATCAGGACATTTTCGGCAAGGAGAACTTCTTCATCGAGTTGCAGGACCACGGAATCCCTGCCCAACGCAAGATCATGGACGATCTCCTCGATATCGGCGAGAGGCTCGGAGCCCCCCTCCTTGCCGCCAACGACTCGCACTACACCCACGCCCATGAGGCGGACGCACATGATGCGCTGCTCTGCATCCAGACCGGTTCCGTAAAGTCAGATGAGAAGCGGTTCAGGTTCCACTCCCAGGAGTTCTATATCAAGTCCGCAGCTCAGATGCGGACCCTGTTCGACGGCGAGCGGTATCCAGGCGCAACAGACAACACGCTGCTCATCGCAGAGAGGGTGAACTTCGATATCGAATTCGGCCGGATACTGCTTCCGAAATTCGACGTGCCCTCAGACCACACCGAGGACACATATCTAAGGCATCTCGTGATGGAAGGTGCAACGCGCAGGTATCAAACCATCACGCCCGAGGTACAGGAGCGCATCGACTATGAACTGAAGGTCATCTCCGAGATGGGCTTCTCAGCGTACTTCCTCATCGTGTGGGATCTGATCCAGTACGCAGCACAGCAGGGTATTCGTACGGGACCAGGGCGGGGAAGCGCTGCCGGTTCAATAGTCTCGTACACGCTTTCGATAACGGACCTGGACCCACTCGAGTACGGGCTGATCTTTGAGCGATTTCTCAACCCGGGACGCAGAGAGATGCCCGACATCGATATGGACTTCGATGAGCGCTATCGCGGCGAGATGATCCGGTACTCCGCGGAGAAGTATGGCTCGGATCACGTTGCTCAGATCATCACGTTCTCCACGATCAAGGGAAAGCAGGCGATCAGGGATGCCGCGCGTGTGCTCGACTTCCCGTATTCCACAGGAGACCAACTTGCGAAGGCCATGCCCCCCGCAATCCTCGGCAAGGATGCGAGCATCGACCAATGTCTCACCGAGCCGGGGCCGAATGCACCAAGCGACGTTCGCGACCACTACTCGGCTGCCTCCGGCCTACGAGATCTCATTGAATCTCTCGATGGTGCGCCGGAGATCATCGAAACCGCGAGAGGGCTGGAGGGTCTGCGGCGACAGGACTCCATTCACGCCGCGGCGGTGGTTATCTCACCTGAACCGCTCACGAATATCGTGCCAATCCAGCGCAAGGGTGATGACGCCGAGATAGTTACCCAGTACGAGATGCACGGCATCGAATCACTTGGCCTCCTGAAGATGGACTTTCTCGGTCTCAGGAACCTTGCGACCATTGAACGTGCGCTCGAGCTGATCGAGACCAACACGGGCGTCAGGCCGGACATCGATGACGTGCCTCTTGACGACGACCTCGTCTATGACATGCTGCGACGCGGCGACACGGTAGGCGTATTCCAGTTCGAGGGCGGACCAATGCGGGCCCTCATGCGCAACCTGGGGCCCGATCGTTTCGAGCATCTCATCGCTCTCAACGCTCTCTACAGACCTGGACCGCTCGGGGCAGGCATGCACCTCGAGTATGCCGACAGGAAGAACGGCAAGTCAGCCGTCGAATACCCGCATCCTGACCTCGAACCCGTTCTTGGGGACAGCTACGGCATCATGGTCTTCCAGGAACAGGTCATGCAGACTGCTCAGCTCATCGCGGGTTTCTCGATGGTCGATGCCGATGCTCTCAGAAAAGCAATGGGCAAGAAGATTCCTTCAGTGATGAAGGAGCAGGAGGAGAAGTTCGTTGCTGGGTGCGTCACGAACGGTTATCCCGAGTCTCTTGGCAGGGACCTTTTCGGGTTCATCGAGCATTTCGCCGGATATGGATTCAACAAGAGCCATTCCGCGGCGTACGCGCTCGTTGCGTATCAGACGGCATGGCTCAAAGCTCACTACCCGACGGAGTACATGGCAGCGCTGTTGACAGCCGTGAAGAGCAACAAGGACAAGACTGCGGCCTATCTCCATGAATGCAGGATGATGAAGATCCCGGTTCTTGTCCCTGGCGTGAACGTGTCACAACGTGACTTCATGGCTGTGGATGGCGAGATTGTGTTTGGGCTCTCCGCGGTACGCAACGTTGGCGAGGCTGTTGTCGACCTGATCGTGGAGGAGAGGTTGGCGAACGGGAACTTCGTGGACTTCTTCGACTTCATCGAACGGATCGACATCCAGGTGCTGAACAAGCGAACGATCGAGTCGATGATCAAAGCAGGTGCCTTCGATTCGATGGGGCATACTCGCAGAGGCCTGATCGAGGTGTCCCATCAGATCGTAGACACCACCCTTGATCGCAGGCGCGCAGAAGAGGCAGGGCAATACAGTCTCTTCGGCGGCGGGGACTCTGAAGTCAGCGATGTGCCTCGCGACGTTGCGGATCACGAGTGGGACAAGAAGGTACGCCTCGCGTTCGAGAAGGAGATGCTCGGCCTCTACATCTCGGATCACCCCCTGCTCGGCCT
>PVMS01049262.1_pt1 | contig 11902 bp, 11 predicted proteins | sample 1853461 | NCBI WGS metagenome assembly PVMS01 (sample SAMN08582032, study PRJNA380276) | Marine sediment metagenome, whole genome shotgun sequencing project. | isolation source: ocean sediment barecode stripped | collected 2017
TGATCAAGGGCGCAGGCAGCAAATCTTCCTCTTCCCGGTCGTATAAAGTAATCCATTGTGGAAACTAATGTATGCACCCGCTAACTGTGATTACCGGCATTTTGCTTGGCTCGTGCCTGTCAATCGCCGTGAGCCTCGCCGAATTGACACGAAGACAAAACAGTAGTGACCAAGAATGGAGAAAGCATTGAGAACATTTGAATTCCGACGTCAGCGTTTGCTCACCGGCATTGTGCTAAGCCTGATAGCGGCAACCTCTCTCGCAAGTACTGAGTCCGTTGATGCTGATGAGCTGCTGGCACCAGAAGCACGTCACGAGAAAGTGGGGCAACTGGTCACCCAGTTCGTGCAAAAGTCACATTATCTCGATATCGTTATTGACGATGACTTGTCGTCTCGTGTCATGGACCGCTATATCGACTCTCTCGATCGTAACCATATGTACCTGTTAGCCGGTGATCTTGAGTTTTTTGAGCAGTACCGTTACTCACTGGACGATCTGGTGGGCAGCCAGCCACTCGACCCGGTCTTTGACATGTTTACGGTGTATAGAACCCGCGTGCGTGAACGATTTAATTTCGCACAGGCACAGCTCGAAGTTGAGCCCGATTTTTCGATTGACGAAAGTTACGAATTTGATCGTTCAGAGCTGCCGTGGACCAAGACGACAGAAGAGTTGGACGAAATTTGGCGCTTGCGAGTCAAAAACGATGCCTTGAATCTCGCCCTCGCAGACAAGACATGGGAAGAAACGCAGGAAATTCTGATCAAGCGATATACGCGTTACGTTAAGCGCATGGATCAGGTCAAGAGCGACGATGTCTTCGAAACCTTTATGCAGGCGTTCGCGCATACTCTGGACCCTCATTCGAGCTATCTTTCGCCCAGAAACTCTGAGGAATACCGTATTCAAATGAGTTTGTCCTACTTCGGCATTGGTGCGTCGCTGCAGACCGAAGATGACTATGTACGCATCGTCAATATCATTCCGGGCGGACCGGCGGCAGCTGATGGGTCGCTAAAGCCGAATGACAAGATCACCGGGGTAGCGCAAGGCGAAGACGGAGAAATCGTTGATGTGATCGGGTGGCGGCTGGATGACGTTGTCGACCTGATTCGTGGCCCGGCAAACACTGTAGTCCGGCTGCAAATCATTCCCGCTGGAGCGTTGCCGGGCAGTTCTGAAAAGATCCTCAGCCTTACCAGAGACCAGGTTCGGCTTGAGGAGCAAGCGGCAAAAAGCGAAGTTATTACGGTACCGCGCGAGGGTAGAGACTGGTCCATCGGTGTCATCGATGTTCCAAGCTTTTACCGCGACTATCAGTCATTGAGCAGTGGTGCCAAAGATTATGCCAGCACAACGAGAGACGTTAAGGAATTGATCGTCGAACTCGAGCAACAAGGGATTGATGGTCTCGTTATTGACTTGCGCGACAATGGCGGTGGCCACCTGACTGAAGCGACTGCATTATCCGGATTGTTTATCGATAACGGACCGGTTGTTCAGTTGCGAAATTCCAGTGGTCGAATCAGTCGTCTCGACGACCCGGACCCGGTTGCCCGCGTTGCTTACAACGGACCGCTCGTCGTCCTCGTAAATCGATTCAGTGCTTCTGCATCGGAGATTTTCGCTGCAGCTATGCAGGACTACTCTCGCGGTGTGATTATTGGTCAGACGACGTTTGGCAAAGGCACCGTGCAAAATCTCTACTCATTGGATCAATACATTCAGTCCGAAGACGAAAAGGGCTACGGCCAACTGACAATGACCATTGGCAAGTATTACCGCGTAACCGGCGAGAGCACGCAGCACCGTGGCGTTGAACCGGATATCAATCTGCCATCGCCGATTGATGTCGAGTTGGTCGGTGAAAGCGTACGGGACAGCGCCCTACCCTGGGACACGATCCAGACGACGCGATTCCACGCACACGAGTCGCTTGAACCGATGATTGATACATTGATGGCCAGCCATATCGAACGCGCACAAGACGACCCGAATATGCAGTTTCTGGTGCAAAATATCGAAGCCGATAAGGCATTGCGGGCCCGTACAGAAATATCACTAAATATCGAGTCCAGACGTGCTGAACGCGAGGAAAACCTTGAACGAGCGTTACTGCTCGAAAATGAGCGTCGTGGCAAGTTGGGGATTGAGCCCTTGGCCAGCCTTGAAGAACTGGATACTGAGGATCAGCCTGATATTCACCTTGACCAGGCCGCCGAAATTGTTACAGACTTAGCGACAATTCGCGAGATTGAGAATTTGCCTGCACAGGCAGCACAAGTCAGACCCTGATCGGCAAAACTTGCGAAGAGGTATATCGGTGTTATACTCCACTACAACACTGATATCGTAGCCGCTGCATGGAGTTTTCCGTGAGATCAAAATCAGGACTGGCCCAGAACAACGGATCGAATGCTGGCATGGCGTACATCGCCTTTCTGTTGGTCATTTGGGCAATCCCTTCTGTGGCATCCAGTGGTATCCACGTTGACTGCGATCGGCCTGGCTCAGGCGCACACGGACAGACATCGACTTCCGTTGCGCTAAATATAGAGTTTATCGACCACGGCGTCACCAAAGCCGGTATTGGCAAATCCGATTTCACCAGTATTGCAGAAACGGCCGGCAGTGCTCCGCGCGAATCGACCGAGGTCGATTCACGTGATGTCGACTCATTTGATCTGGGCTCTCGCGCTGAAAGCATCCTTCAGGAAGTATTCGAAAAAAGCAGCGGCGCGCCGCAATCGGCGTCGGCTCTCGTTCAAATTGACTCATCCGAATTGAAGCCTCTTGCAACCACTGAGGCGACAACCGGCGCTATAAGCAGTAATTCTGCGACCCGGTCTGAGAGGGTCACCACCAACATCAGTCCTGAGATAGATGGGATCGAGATACGACTACCGGGGCTAAGCGACGCCGAACTACTGAAATTTCGACGCCAGATGTATCGTACCGATATTTAGCGGCTTAACGCCGTGGAAACATCCCAGTAGTTGGCACCAAGCAGATTCGCTTCTTTCTCATGGATGACACCGTTGCTATTGATGATGTAGAGAGCTGTAACGGTCCGCGGTTCAGGAACAGCATCGCCCTCATTTCGGAACAATGCTTTTTCCGCAATAAGCTGCGCTCGACGCCTCAAAACATCAGCGAAATCCGTCAGCGCTTCATACTTCTCCGTCAGCTTGACGATCTTGTCCAGCAAATTGTCGCAGTCGGACTTGCTGCCGTAATTGATTGCGCCGACACTTTTCTCCCCTGCTTCCTGCGACATAGCGGCAATCCCGCCTGCCGAGAAATGCAAGAACAATTGCTGCGCGAATGACAGGATCATGAAATTTATCAGACGTTTCGTCTCAAGGTCGAGACCCTGCGTATCAGGAGGGATACGCTTTTGTATCTCATCAAACTTCAACAGCAATTCACGTTCTTGTTGTTGCTCGACCTCCATAGCCGCTTCAGTGCTCTCGACGGCCCGCGCCAACGAACGGCGCCGAAATAGCTTCAATAATCCATTGGATGATAACAATCTGTGCCGTTCAGCTTGTAGCTGATCTTCCAGCATCTGCACCTTGAGCCGCTGCTCACCAATAGTCTGCTCAACTGCACTGGCCTCATCCTCTTTCTGGTCGTTCCAGCCGGCTAACAGGCTACTGTGCGATCGCTGCTCACGCTGCTGCTTTAGATGCTCGGCAAAACTTGCGAGTTTCGATTTACAACTCAGACTCAGGTTTCGAAACTGGTAGTAAACAAGGACGTTATAGACATTATCCGGATCAAGTAAGAGACTCTCGAGATGCTCCAGCTTTTGGCGCAGCCGTGCCGACGCGCCTTCCTTTTCCTGAATACATTCCTGCAGACGATATTTTTCGTCACGGAGGTTCGACAGCTCTTTCTTAAGTTCCGCGCGATTCCAATAGAGCTCGCGCAGCTTGTCGCTGGCCTCGGCTGGCTTTTCCGGAGTGTTTCCGAAAATGGCAGATAAATTCGACACGCCCAAATCCTTTTAACATAACCCAAGCCGCGTAAGGACTGCGGCAATGATGAATGCTGGGCAGATGATGACAATGGAATCGCAAGGATGCTCTGACTGAATCGACAGTTTTTGGATTCCACATCCTGTAAATACGACGCTGGACCAACGTTACCGACGGGCGTCGGCCATCCTCAGCGTTGCAGGACCAGATGCCCCTGTTCGATCAGGTATTCCAGCCATTTATTCAGAATGACGTTCTTTTTCCAACGTTCATCCAGGTCCTGACGATGCGCACGTACAAGACGTTGCAATTCGGCGTAGCGGAGGTCGCCACACAAGCTCAGCACTTCGGCCAATTGCCCATCAAGGTATGCGCGAATCTGCATATCCGGATCCGATACGGTGCCATCATCAGTCGCAAATTTGTAAGTGAGCGACAACGTAATTGTGTATCTGCACCGCTCCAGGATTTCAACATGCAGATCGCAGTCCCCAGCAACGCGCGACCGGAAACAGCCATCGATACGATCAAGCTCAGGAATCAAATTCAGCAAGCGCAGATAGTTACTTTCGTACAAAGACATGAGACCAACGAAGCTTCGTGGCTTAACAATTGTCTCTGGTACGATTTGGCAATCGAGCAACATGCGAACAATATAGCACAGCAATCGACGCGCAAAAGGGTTGCAAATACCGTTCCAAATCTACTGAAATTCAGAAAATATTACGGTCGCACTCGTCGCTCTACACCGGTACTATCGAGAATCCTGCTCGAAATTTCTTCGATCGAAAACTCGGTAGTATCAACGTAAGGAATTCCATATCGTTTGAAGATTTTTTCGGTCTCCCGCAACTCGAATCTAACCTGCTGAGCTGAAGAATACTTGCCTAGCGCACGTCGTTCTTTTCTTATCTGCCGGAGTCGCTCCGGCGCAATCATCAAGCCATATAGCTTGTGCTGCTGGCCAAGCAGAATCGGCGGCAACGTACCCGTCTCGAACTCTTCTTCTGTCAGCGGAAAATTGGCGGCATATACGCCGTACTGAAGTGCAAGATATAAACAGGTTGGCGTCTTGCCGGACCGTGAAACACCGACGAGAATTACGTCTGCACTTTCGTAATTGCGATTGGCACCGCCATCATCGTTAGCCAGCGCAAAGTTTGTGGCTTCGATGCGCTTCATATAAGCGTTGATATCGCTCATGCCGTGCGCGCGACCTGCTACCTGTGTCGGTTTCTGTTGTAACTCATCCGCAAGAGGCTCCAGAAACGCGTCGAAAATATCGAGGTAGAGGCCCCGGGCTTCTTTTACGATTGCACGAAAATTATTCTGTACAAGTGTGGAAAATATGATGGGTCTGGGATTGTTTTCATCGCTAGCCTGATTGATCTTCAGGACCGCTTCATGTGCCTTGTCTTCAGTATCTATAAATGGCAAAGTCACTTGCCTGAAGCCCTGCCCGTCAAACTGCGTTAACAAGCTATGGCCAAGTGTCTCAGCGGTTACTCCGGTCTGGTCCGAAAGAAAGAAAACAGTGCGCGTACTCATAAACGGGAAATCCTAGTTTGATACAGTGATCACAGCAACCATTCCGGTTAGGCCTATGATCAATTGTCCATGTCCTGCGAGGGAACACAAGGGAGTTAATTTTGGAAGCGTATGTCATCAAGCTCAAAGAGCTTGGCATGCAAGATATCGAAATAGTCGGTGGAAAGAACGCGTCACTGGGAGAAATGATAGGAAATCTCAGCAACCTCGGAGTATCCGTCCCTGGTGGCTTCGCGACAACATCGGCCGCCTATCGCGATTTTCTTAAGACGGATGGTCTGGATCAGCGCATCGCCGAGGTGCTGGCCGACCTTGACATCGACGATATAGCGGCGTTAGCGACCACCGGCGCGCAAATCCGCGACTGGATTCTGACAACCCCTCTGCCGCCGAAGCTATTGCAGTGTATTCGCGATGCCTGGAATGAAATGTCAGGGGGGCGAGACATCTCAGTGGCTGTGCGTTCATCGGCAACTGCAGAAGATCTGCCCGACGCATCATTCGCCGGTCAGCAGGAGACTTTCCTTAATGTTCGCGGCATCGATCACCTGGTCGACGCACTGCACCAGGTATTCGCGTCTTTGTTTAATGACCGTGCAATTTCCTACCGAACTCATCAGGGCTTCGACCACAATCTCGTTGCTCTTTCTGTTGGTGTGCAGACAATGGTTCGAAGTGATGTTGGCTCCGCCGGCGTAATTTTCACACTGGACACAGAGTCCGGTTTCCGGGATGTCGTATTTATTACAGCGTCTTACGGTCTGGGTGAAACAGTCGTCCAGGGAGCCGTGAATCCAGATGAGTTTTACGTTTACAAGCCGGCACTGGCATCCGGAAAATTTCCGATCGTGCGTAAAAACCTTGGCGACAAAGCCATCAAGATGATCTATAGCGATGATCCTGAGCCAGGTAAAACCATTGAAACAGTGGATGGTGACGAAGCTGACAGCCAGTCCTTTTCCTTAAGCAACGATGACATTATCGAACTGGCGAAGATGGCGGTAACGATAGAAGAGCATTACCAACGCCCGATGGATATCGAATGGGGAAAAGATGGTACCGACGGCAAGTTATACATTCTTCAGGCAAGACCCGAGACGGTGCAAAGCAGAAGCGGTCGCACAATTCAGCGATTCACGCTAAATGATCATTCTAAAATCCTGTGTACCGGCCGCAGTATCGGGCAAAAGATAGGTGTCGGGACTGCCAAGATCATTCGTAATGTGAATGAAATGGACCGAATTCAGGCCGGTGACGTGCTTGTTTCAGACATGACGGATCCCGATTGGGAACCAGTAATGAAGCGCGCCTCCGCGATCGTTACCAACCGGGGTGGTCGCACCTGTCATGCCGCAATCATTGCGCGTGAACTTGGAATTCCGGCGGTCGTCGGTTGTAACGATGCCACAGAGTTAATCCAGGATGGCGCCGACGTTACTGTCAGCTGCGCTGAAGGCGATGAAGGCTACATTTATGAAGGTCTGCTCGACTTTGATCAGCACCAAATCGAACTTGATGCTTTGCCCGAGATACCGGTAAAAATCATGCTAAACGTAGGCAATCCCGACCGCGCCTTCGATTTCGCAAATATTCCCAACTGTGGTGTTGGGCTCGCACGACTCGAATTCATCATCAATCGCATGATTGGGGTCCATCCGCAGGCCTTACTCGAATACGACCAACTGGATACGGACACGCGTGCAGCAGTCGACGATCAAATGGCCGGCTACGACGATCCGGTCAGCTTCTTCGTGGACAAGCTGGCTGAGGGTGTCAGCACTATCGCGGCAGCATTCGCTCCACAACCGGTCATTGTTCGCATGTCGGATTTCAAATCAAATGAGTATGCGAACCTCATTGGCGGCCGCAAGTACGAGCCTGAAGAAGAAAATCCGATGTTGGGCTTTCGTGGTGCTGGACGCTACCTGGCTGAGAGTTTTCGACCATGTTTCGAGATGGAATGTGCGGCGATTCTAAAGGTTCGCAATGATATGGGGCTCACGAATGTTCAAGTCATGATCCCGTTTGTCCGAACAGTCAATCAGGCCAGGCAGGTCATAGATCTAATGGCCGAGAATGGTCTGGAGCGCGGTAAAGATGAGCTCAAAGTGATCATGATGTCAGAACTTCCAACGAACGCGCTGCTTGCGGACCAGTACCTCGAGTATTTCGATGGGATGTCAATCGGGTCAAACGATATGACACAACTCACTCTGGGCCTGGATCGCGATTCCGGTTTGATTGCTGACTTATTCGACGAACGTGATGAGGCGGTTAAAGCGCTACTATCTATGACGATTTCGGCCTGCAAAGCACAGGGGAAATACATCGGGATCTGCGGGCAAGGCCCGTCAGACCACCCCGATTTGGCGCTCTGGCTCCTTGAGCAGGGAATTGAGAGCATGTCTCTCAATCCTGATAGTGTGATCGAAACCTGGATGTTTCTTGCCGGTGAATCCGTTTAGCTAATTGCTTTCCGCGCAGTTTGCATTTGTTCACAGGCGATCATATCTGGAGCCGCGTTTCCAGCGAACTCGTGGCAACCAAAGGCCGAGAATCATTCCGAAGAGCAAAACCAGTGCGCCGGCCATAAACCAGTACCGCGTGCTCTGGCCACTCAACTCACGATTTTGTTGCTCAAGAGTCGCCGCCTGAATTTCCGCTGCAGCTAGCTGCTCCCGCAAGTCCTTATTTTGGTTATTGATAGCCAGTACGTTGGCCGCCGTGCGCTTAATTTCATTCAACTCCCGCTCCAGGCGTTGCTTTTGGCCTTCGAGAGTAGCTATCGAACGCGTCGCGGAGTCGTGCTCGCCCTTAATCGCGACCAGCTGCGACTCCAGAGAATTACCCTCGGAATTTGCATTGGTGAGCTGCCCGGTCAATGTTGCAAGTTGCTCACGAGCGCTGGCTTCGTTCATGAGGTAACGAATTAACACCCAGCCTTCTGTTCCGGCATTTGTCCTGACTCGCGCATACCCGCTCTCTGCATCCCGCTCAAGGACTTCAAGTTGCGTCCCGCTTTGCAGCATTCGGTCGATCGCATTGCTGGTGCTGGGCCCGGATCGCAATGTGATCTCAAACTGGTCGCTAACCCAGACTGTCTGTGCATAGACCGCCGGCGCGACTGACAGCATGACAGCGCAGATCAACAGTGCTTTTATCTTCTTCATGTTCATGATTTCGCTCAACTCTAGCTTGCGGCAACTATATGCCAACGCCGAACTGGGTACCAGCAAAAATCAACCAAATCAGTCGCTTAACGGCGACAATTTGGAGATACTTTGCTCCCAGTTGCGCCCGTCAAATGGTTCGACCTGTAGCGAATTGACTGTGCCTGGGTCCAGGCAATTGGCGTTCACGCTAATGCCGTCCGGATGTGACCTCGGTACGTAAAACGACTTAATTCCACAATGGCGGCAAAAGTAGTGCTTGGCGACGTCAGTGTTGAATGTATATGTAGCAATATCATCATCACCACGAATCAAATGAAAGTTGCTATGAACGACGAACAAGTGCAAGTACCCTGTCATGCGACAAATGCTGCAGTTGCAGTCCGCCACTTCCAGATCCGCCGGTGCATCAACCTCGAACCTCACACGACCGCAGTGACAGCCACCGCTATGCCGGGTCATGATTTTTTCTCGCTGGTTAGTTTATGCCAAACCACCAGATAATTATTGGCTGGCATTGAATACAATCGAATTCGGCGCAGGCAGTGCCCGCCCGCCAATTGATCGAGGTGTGTCATATCACGAATACCCATCTGCGCATTTCGCGCGCGCAGAGATCGGTCAAACTCCTCATTACTTGCTGAGTTGAAGTCACCATTAATCAAGAACGGCCCGTACAGACAAAAAACGCCGTCATCGACCAGCGTACCACCCGCAATAGCGAACATTTTTTCTACCGCAGCAAGACTCATGATGTGGGATGTATTTGCAGAGAAGACGCCATCATAGTGTGATTCCGGGCAGCCTCCAGTCAGCACATCAAGCGACAGAGGCGGCAAGACGCATCCTGATACTGCCTCACTAAGCCATGCGTTGATGACATCATGATTTTCGTCCCGATCGCTTGTTTGCCAGGTGAGATGACGAAGATCGGAAGCGAATGTCACCGCATGCTGACCAGTACCGGATCCGATCTCAAGTACCGCACGGCAGCTCCGAAATTCATGCCGAATGACATCGAGGATCGGCTGGCTATTACGCTCGGTAGCCGGTGCAAACGGCTTGTCGATCATGGGTCACTTTGCGCTGTAATTGCAGACTGATTGAAAAGTTCATTGCGATACCAGATAAGCTCAGCGATCGAATCCCGAATGTCGTTCAGTGCCAGATGAGATGATTCCTTTTTGAGTCCAGCCGAAATTTGTGGTGCCCATAGCTGCGCGAGAATCTTCACCGTACTTACGTCAAGGTTTCGGTAATGAAAATAGCGCTCAAGTTCCGGCATCTCACGCGCAAGGAAACGTCGATCCTGGCATATACTATTGCCACACATCGGCGACACACCGGCATCAACCCACTCGCCGAGAAACCCGAGCGTGGCTGCCTCACCCTGTTTCAAAGTCACGTCGCTGCTGAGCACCCTTTCTACAAGACCGGACTGATTATGCTGCCTGGTATTCCATTCATCCATGTCATCCATCGTCGCCCGGCTTTGCCCTATAGCCACAACCGGCCCTACCGCAAGTTCATTTAGATTCTTGTCGGTTACGATCGTTGCGATTTCAATGATCGTATCCGATTGGGTGTCAAGACCGGTCATTTCCAGATCGATCCAGATCAGGTTTTCGGCACGCATGTTTTCTCCGTTTTCATGTTTTCCCAATTTTCGACGCTCAGTCGTCTCTCGCTGAGGCTCACATGGTCAGTATTGTCCGCTAGTTTACCTCTCTTGAGAGTGCAAGGTCTCCAGCATCACGGCATACTGCGCAACGAGCCTCAGAAAAGTCATTTTTTATGCCCTTGAATTCCGCGCTTGTCATAGCAACTTACAGCCGTCGTATGCGGCTACGAATGCCTGACGGAGAAGAAGTCGGGGCTAGAATCAAAGGCAAGAAGCTTAAGCCAGTATGCGGAGATCGTGTTTCAGTCGAAGCAATCAAGAACGAAGATGACTGGCTCATAACTGATATTCTGCAACGAGACAATGCACTCCAACGACCCAACCTGCGGGGCCAGATTGAAGTCCTGGCCGCGAACCTCGAGCTGCTGGTCGTCGTCGCAGCTGGTTCACCGAGCCCCGATTGGTACATTGTTGACCGCTATCTGTGCGCAGCCGAGTCCATGCGGATTCCAGCAATAGTTGTTTACAACAAGACCGACCTTGGCGCTCCAGATCCCGCCAGTGACGCCGAGTTGGTGGAGTACAGTCGCATCGGATATGCAACTTTGCGATGCAGCGCAACAACCGATCCCAATCTCGATGCGCTGTTGGTCTTACTCAAGGATGTGACGTCGATAATCGTCGGTCAATCCGGCGTCGGGAAGTCAACCATCATCAACAGACTGATCGGCGCTGATCAGCAACGCACAGCGACTGTCTCGGATAAGAGTGGTGAGGGACGGCACACAACTGTAAATTCAGTAATGCTTACATTGCCCAACGGCGGAGCCGTCATAGACTCGCCCGGTGTTCGCGACTACGCGCCGGCGCTACAGTTGCCAACGGACGTAATTTACGGATTTAGAGAAATAGAGCGTGCGGGTAGCGATTGCCGATTTGCGAATTGCCGGCATCTCAGGGAACCGGGATGTGCCGTAATCGCCGGCGTTGAAGACCACTCCATCGGCAGCCGTCGCTATGAATCCTACCGACGTTCACTGGCCCTCGTCGAAAAACTCGCAAAACAACGATAGCCACTTAACCCGAACATTTCATAAGTGCCGGCTATCAATCGCGGGCATGGCCCGCTCCTACAGTCTATTCAATCAACGTCATTGCCACCTGTAGGAGCGGGCCACGCCCGCGATAGCGGTTCGGGCATTAGTTGAGCTTGCCTGCTCCATACGTAGTCCCTGCTACGTCTCTCGCACGATCGAACGCGCTGCACTCGGCACAGGAACCGACAGTCCCGCCCACTCATGGAATATTCGGGTTAGCCGGGTGGCCAATCCAGTTGGCGCCCACCTAACAAATGTAAATGCAGGTGAAACACTGTCTGACCTGCATCTTTATTGCAATTCATAACCACACGATAACCGCGGTCCGAGACCGCCCTGGCATTTCGGGATATCAGTCCGCGAGCACCGACGCATGCTGTGATTATTCCGAGACAGCACATCGCCACGATCAACGATATAGAAACAAGCGACCAAAATACTATTGGTAGTTTGTTTACGGCAGCGCGTGAAATCGCGAGGCA
>PVMS01137555.1_pt1 | contig 11902 bp, 12 predicted proteins | sample 1853461 | NCBI WGS metagenome assembly PVMS01 (sample SAMN08582032, study PRJNA380276) | Marine sediment metagenome, whole genome shotgun sequencing project. | isolation source: ocean sediment barecode stripped | collected 2017
AAGGATATCGTTATGGCCGTCGAAGATCTTCATATTTTTTAAAGGAGGACACTGAATCCTCCAAGGATTCCGTGTCCTGTAATATTATTCTCTAAAAGGCTTCTGACTCGTCATCCGAGCGGTCAAACTCAGTTAAGTTTCCGGAAGTAGTGAAAACAGTCCGTTCACAGATATTAGTGACCCGGTCTGCAGCCCTTTCCAGGTTATGAGCCACCCAGAGATGGAAAGTAGCCCGATCGATATTTTCCCGGTCAGAGATCATCAACTCCAGCAGTTCCTGGTAAACCAGGTTATAGAGCACGTCAATCTGATCATCTTCTTTGGGAATAGCCATACCGGTCTCTTCATCCATATCTGCAAATGCCCTGATAGCGCGCTGAAGCATATCGGCCGTCAGTTGGGCCATTTTTGGGATGTGGACTAACTGACGTAGGGGTGCCTGGTCTCCCAGGCGCATGGCGATCCTGGCAATACCTTTGGCATAATCACCAATCCTCTCCAGCTCACCAGCAATGTCAATGATCGAGGAAAGCCTCCTCAAGTCTGTTGCCATGGGCTGCTGGGTGGCAACCACGATCAAAGCTCGCCGTTCGATCTCATACCTTTTTTCATTGATGAGTTTGTCACCCTCATAGATGATCTTTGCTTCAGGAAGGTCGCGATCCTCCAGAGCAGCAACACTGCCAAGGATGGCTTTCTGGACAATATTTCCCAGTTCGATGATGCTATCGTTCAATTCGTTGATTTTTGTATCAAGTGTTTCTCGTGTGTCTCTGGCCATAAACTACCTCACTTTCTGTTATTCCCTTGGTCGATCGACTTTATTGGGAATACTTGTTTCCATGTCCATTTCTATTATTGTTCAGGACTTTCTATAAATTGTCAAGACAATTTGAACTCTCATTTTGATTTTACCCAAATCTTCCTTGAATATAGTCCTGGGTTCGTTGATCTTGGGGGTTGGTGAACATCAGTTCTCCTGATGTAACCTCAATGAGTTCTCCCTGGAGGATAAATGCAGCCAGATCGGCTGTTCTGGCTGCCTGCTGCACAGAATGGGGTACCAGGATAATAGTATATTCTTTCTTGAGCTCCTGGAGGGATTCTTCAACTTTGCCTGTAGAGATTGGATCCAGCCCTGAGGTTGGTTCATCAAGCAAAATCACCTCAGGTTCAAGGGCAAGTACCCTGGCGATACATAAACGCTGCTGCTGTCCTCCAGATAGGGAAACAGCTGGTTCGTTCAGCCTGTCTTTTACTTCATCCCAGAGGGCAGCTTTCTGTAAGCTGATTTCTACAGCTTGATTTAAGCGACTGTTGTTTTTTTCTCCTCCAACTTCCAAGCCGTATGTCAAATTCTCCCGGATTGAAAAAGGTAAAACTACTGGACGGGCAAAAACCATTCCAATTCTGCGCCGTAATTGGATTACATCCAACCCCGGATCCAAAATATTTTGATTGTCGATTAAAACCACGCCTTGCTGCTCAGATACATCCGCCAGATCATTGAGCCGATTCAAGCTGCGCAGCAAACTTGATTTTCCTCCTCCAGCCGGGCCGAATATCACCGTGATCTGATTGGCTGGTATATCGAAAGAAATATCTCGCAGCGACTCAGTCCCATCAGAATATTTTAATGAATAATTTTGGATTGATATTTTTATCATAACATCGGTTACCACTGGCGTTTGGCCCTGGCTCGTGATCGGATTGTGGTAGCTATCAAGTTCATGCTTAACACAAAAACCAGCAGAACCAGGGCAGTCCCGTACTGGATTTTGATGGGCATACCTGGGACCTGGGTGGAAATTACAAAAAGGTGATAAGGCAGAGCCATTGTCCCATCCAGGGGTGAATTAGGCAAACGCGGCAGGAAAAAAGCAGCCACGGTAAACAGGATCGGGGCAGTTTCACCAGCGGCTCGCTCCAGCCCAAGAATGACCCCGGTCAGGATTCCAGGCAGAGCTTGAGGTAAAACGATTCTCCTGATTGTCTGCCACTTTGTCGCGCCAACTGAGATGCTTACTGTACGGAAGGCCTGAGGTACGGCCCGCAAGGCTTCTTCGGCAGTGCTGATGATCACCGGAAGGGTCATGATCGACAGGGTCAGCGAACCGGCCAGGATGCTGGTACCAAAACCCAGAAACAACACGAATAAACCCAAACCAAACAGTCCATATACAACTGATGGGATACCCGCCAGGTTAATGATAGCGATCCGTATCAATTGGGTGGCTCGATTATCAGGAGCATATTCTGAGAGATAAATGGCAGCTCCGATACCGAGCGGTACTGCAAAAATAGCTGTCCCCAGAGTCAGGTAAAAAGTTCCGATGATGGCAGGCAGGATTCCACCTGCTCTCATGCCTTCCCGCGGGAAGGCGCTAATGAATTCCAGATTGATTGCCGGCGCCCCCAGGACAAGAATATATATCACAACTCCAGCGATGGGAATGACAGTAAAAAATGTCATCAAAGTGAGAAGACCAAAACCAATCTGTTGAGTTTTTTGTCTCGAAGTTAATTTCATGATTATGAAAGGATCCGTTCTTGTCTTTTTCTCTGCCGAAAAACGACAGTTGAGGCCAAGACATTCACGACCAGGGAGATAAGAAATAAAATTATTCCGATTAAAAATAACACGTGATAATGAGTGCTGCCATTGGCCACTTCTCCCATTTCAGCTGCGATCGTAGCTGTCATTGTTCTGACAGGTGAGAACAGGTCTTTTAATCCTTTGGGAAGGATCGGTGCATTCCCGGTGACCATCATGACCGTCATGGTTTCACCAATTGCTCGACCAATTCCCAGCATGATCGCTGTCAGGACACCTGATTTGGCTGCCGGCAAAGTAACTCTCCAGATCGTTTGCCACTCGGTAGCTCCCATCGCCAGGGAAGCATCCCGGTATGCTTTTGGAACGGCATCCAGGGCATCTTCCGCAACCGATACCACAGTCGGGATGGCAATGCCGCCCAGGAGAATAGCCCCGGCGATTGCTGACAGGCCGGTTGGCAGATCCAGAATAATTCTCAGATAGGGTGATAAAACCAGCATACCCATGAATCCCAATACTACAGACGGAAGCCCCCCCAGAATTTCTACAAATGGTTTCAGCAATTCCCTGACCCAGCGGGGAGCGATCTCTGCCAGGTAGACCGCTGTCCCGACGCCAAACGGGACCGCGATCAATGTTGCTCCGATGGTGATTATCAGTGATCCGCCTATTAATGGGAGCACACCATAATAGGATTCGATCGGATACCAGCGGTTGGATAGCAGGTCGCTGATACTCACTTGTTGGATAGCTGGCATACTCTCAAGAAGTAAAAAGACAAAAATCATACCCACAAATACAATTGCTGAGTAACCTGTTAACTTGATGAACAGGGTGATCAGGAAATCCCGTCCTAAAATCTTGGTGGTTGATCCGATATCAGATTTAATTGCAGTCATATTATTTTTTGATGGGGACGAAACCCAACTCTGTGACGATTAGTTGCGCCTCACTTGACAGGATCCAATCCAAATATTCTTTAATGATCCCGACTGGCTGACCGTTTGTGTACATGTACAGATCACGGGCAATTGGATATGTTCCGTTGTTGACAGACTCCGCTGAAGGCAAAATATACTCACTTCCAGCCGTGATTGCGACTCCAATCACCTTAAGATCCTCTGTAACGTAACCTAATCCGTCATAACCGATGGCGTTGGGGTTTTGCCTGATTTCAGCTCCAATTCCTTCTGAGGACGGCAGCAGGAGAGTGTTCTGCGAAAAGAGGGTTTTATTCTCTTTCTGTCCCAGCCTGATGACTACTTCCAGGAAATATACATGAGTTCCCGAGTTGGTTTCCCGGGAGAGCCTGACTATTGGACGGTCTTCACCTCCAACTTCCTGCCAGTTGTTTATTTTTCCACTGTAGATGTCAGAGATCTGCTGCAAAGTAAGATTATCAACCGGGTTTTCCAGATTGACAATGATCGCGATCGCGTCCTGGGCGATCACAAATTCGACCGGATCGGATCCATTTGAAAGGGCAGTTTCTTTTTCTTCATCCTTCATCTTTCGGGAGGCGTTGGCAATATCAACAGTGCCGTTGATTAAAGCAGCTATGCCTGTCCCGGAACCCCCTCCGGTGACTGAGAGCTGGACGGTCGGATTAATTACTTGATATTCTTCTGCCCAGGCCAGGGCCAGATTTACTATGGTATCTGATCCTTTATTTTCAATGATTGAGATCGGTTCGGTTGAAGATCCTTCAGAGGAGTTGAGAAGAGAACAGCCGGTTTGGCCTGTAAAAATAAACACGAATAATATGATCCAGATGCTGGCTTTTTTCATCAAGCAAATTATAGGCTGAAAATGGATCAGTTACAAGTAATCAATGGCTAATTGGAATAGTTTTATACACATTAGAGCAGACATTAGTTATTTTACGGCATTTGGGGATACATCATTTTATCTAAACGATGTTGATTGACCAAATGGTTTATAATCTGCGATATGACTGTTAACAAGCGCACATTTGAGATCAGGAATTTGAATTTCTTCTATGGTTCGAAGCGGGCGTTGAGCCAAATCAATATGGATATATTGCCCAGAAAAGTAACCGCTTTAATCGGTCCTTCGGGGTGCGGAAAATCGACGTTTTTGCGCTGTTTGAATAGAATGAATGACACTATTCCAGACACCAGGCTGGAGGGAAATGTATCCTTATCAGGTATGGATATCTACAGTAAGGATATGGACCTCGCAGATCTGCGCCAAAAAGTGGGTATGGTGTTTCAAAAACCAAATCCATTTCCTAAATCGGTTTTTGACAATGTCGCCTATGGACCAAGAGTTCTTGGACAAACGGGAAACAAAACTAACCTGGAAGAAATTGTAGAGACCAGCCTGAAAAGGGCTGCTCTCTGGGAAACTGTCAAGGATCAACTTCATGAGGATGCTTTTAACCTTTCCCTCGGTGAGCAGCAAAGGTTGTGTATTGCCAGGGTCCTGGCCGTAAAAGCCGAGGTTATATTAATGGATGAACCCTGCTCGGCTCTGGACCCTATCGACACATTAAAGATTGAAGAGTTGATCCGTGATCTACGGGAGCTCTATACTATTGTGATTGTCACCCACAATATGCAGCAAGCCGCTCGTGTATCTGATTTTACCGGTCTGTTCTGGCTGGGAGAATTGATTGAGTTTAATCCGACAGATATCCTATTTACCAATCCGGAACATGAGCTGACTGAGTCTTATATTACCGGGCGCATGGGTTGAATAATATCTTCGAAATTTATTTCTAAATATATAAATGGCAGATACATGATATTTGGAATTTTGGGACGAAGTCCTTTAAGAAGGACTCCGTCCCTTTGATTTATCAGGGTAAAGGGACCAAGCTGTCGACCACACTTTCAAAGAGTGGAAGATTATTCTCAAACAGGTATTCCGGGGTAGTGAATACAAGGTTCCACGCCATTCGTTCCCCCAGGATGGCATATATGATCTGTTTTCCGGAACCCAATTCCTCATCAACCACATCCAGGATCAGGCGCTCCATAGGAAAGGGAGAGTCCAAATAAATTTCCCGGCTGATCACCTGGAAATCTGTATCGCTGTCAGATAGCACCTCATTCAGTAAATCCTCGGTGGTCGTATTTGGAAAGCGCTCTACGCTGGCCATAATGATTGCGGATTGAGAAGATTCTTCTACAGCCAACAGGAAATCAAAATCTGGCAGCTCACCCAGGTCAATCTTTTCTGGAGTTGCCTGAGGCGTTCCGCCCAATTCTTCCCCGAGATCTCCTGCAAATTCAACAAAACCACCCACAAAGGCTTCCATCACACCAAACATCATTTCCATAAACACTCCGACAAAATCCAGCACCTCAAAGTTTGAGGGGACCTGGATATTGGCAGTTTTTCCTTCGATCAGAGTCCAGCCAGTCCGGTTTGCTGTTTCTGAAGGATAGCTGACTTCAGCTGGGGCCATCACCAAATCGATCTGGTAATGGGCGGGATCCTGGGTCGGTATAGGAGTTGGACTGGGTGCCAGAGTGGGGGAGGGTGTCAGAGTTGGAACCAGGGTCCAAGTAGCGGGAAGGGCTGACATCGCTGTTGCCTGGGGAAGGAGAACAGTTGCGGATAGCTGGGGTTGAGGTGCGGGGCTTTGGAATAATCCGCAAGAGGTGGTAAGAAGTATAACTACGGTTAAAACTGTGAATGAGATTGATCTTATCATTTATTTTACAGGGGCTCTTCCCCGTGATTGTTCCGGTTCGCGCATTTGCATCAGGGGAATGCCTACCCCATAAGTGATGAATTCACCAACAGGAGTGACTTCTATCAGACAGTTGTCTTTCATAAATACCTGATCGTCCGCAAGATGCCTGAAAACTGACCGCAGCAGATCTAAAGAAGCGTCTGGTCCGGGAATGATCTTGGCTGTTCCTGCGAAAGTAATGGTTGCCTGGGGTATCTTGATCCAGGGCATGATTGGAATACGTTTGGCTATTGGGATGGTCAGTGATACGTTGGGGTTCTTTTTGATATGGCGAGCTTTCCAGGTTTTTAACCCAGTGCCGATATAGAATTTCCTGTCGTTGACGATATAGACGATGCCAACCGTTCTGGATTCTTGGTTCTCAGTTACCATGCCCAGGACAGCAAATAATTCTCCATTAATTGCCTTCCAGACGATATCAGTGGTTGCGGGATTAGTCATCAACTTATCTCCTGATCAGGGGATCTGCAGTCAGGCAGGATTATTTCTGCCCCCTATGATAACACAGTGAAAGATTGGAATTTATGGTTGAAATAAAGAACAGGAGGTTCTCATTCAATGACAACCTCCTTGTAAATAGGTGTGGATATTTATTTAAAACTGATCGAGCCGGAACCCTGGTCGATTTCCATATCTATCGTGTATTTAGCTGAATCGTTGTTGTCAGATTGCCAGGTTCCGTCACCGAATTTTTCACCGCTGATCAGGCTGAAGTCACTCCCCGGATTAAAAGAACCGCTGCCGGAGTCCAATCTGACACGGATACCCGTACCTTCAGGCAGATCGATTCGAAGGCTGCCAGATCCGCTGTCAATTTTTACAGAATAGGATTGACCTTCCGGAAGTGCCAGATTGATTGATCCTGAACCGCTGTCCACGAAAAGATCTTCCAGGAGTAAACCAGAGAGGTCAAAATCACAGCTACCAGAGCCGCTGTCCAGAATAAGATCCAGGGGAATTTCAGGTGAGAGATAGATCTCCCAAGAAGCGCTGGAATTGGATTGAAAAGGAGAAGAAATCCAGTTGTCCACCAGGCGCGTATCCAAGCTGATATCAGCAGTCGATCCCCGGGAATCCACCTCGAAGACCAGCTCTCCCTGATAGGTGAGATCGCCCTCGATGAGATTAGTGGAATTGTCCAAAGCTCCCAGATAACCCGCTGGGCTGGACCAATCGATGAACACATTGGCAGAATCAAAATCTTCCAGAGCCTGCTCCACATGAGCAGATTCCCAGGAAGATTCTGCGGTGAATCGTTTTAACAGGGGCAGTTGATCAGCAAAATAGACTGCACCCGCCACTCCGCCGATAAGGGCCAGGATCAAGAAAGCGCTAATGATGGCGCCCAGGGTTGAGCGCCGCCCAAAGAGCACATCGATCCCAGTTGCGATCAGAACCAGGGGCCAGAAGCGCCAGATTAAATTCCAGGTGCTCCAGGAAAGAATACCCAGGTTGGATAATAGCAGCAGTATACCGACGGAGATCAGCAGGATAGGCCAGAAAAAGGAACGGGATCGTTTCGGTTTAACAGGATTTGGGGCAGGTAAATTATTATTTTCCATTTATTTCCTCCAAATATAATAAAATCAAGTGCATTAGTATGTATATACGAGATAAAATACAAATGGTTTCAGAATTAATTTTGAGTTTTGAAAACAAAAAGGGACTAAGTCCTTTTAAAGGACTTAGTCCCTAAGAATACTGATCAGATTTAGTTAGTCAAGAAAACTTTCAACAAATTCAAGTACATCTGGCCGATCCATTCTGAATACTCCACTTGTGCCGGCGCAGTTTCCATTGATTCCAAAGGAGGTCACACCTGCGACAATATTGCTATCTCCCAGGAAGTTGGGTCCACCGGAGTCACCAAAACAAGTGCCGCCAGTGGAATGGTTGTTAGAAAGTTGCAGTGAGAATTCCCCTGTGAATCCGGGAACGTTGATTTGGATCGATTCTGCCTTATGTGAAGTTCATGCTTGTTTAAACGAAATTCAACAATCAACAGAATCGGTTTCCAATTGAACCAGAAAGATTGTGTACCAAATGATACATCAATATCAATAAACAAAACCTTAAAATAATTTAGTTGCTAAAATATTCACAAGTGGATAATTTACAATTGTCAACAAAAAGCCTGGAGGAACCATTATTCGTGTAATTGCATATTCGATTAAATTGCGAATTGTGGATTATATTGAAGTTAGGCTATAGTCAAAGATCATTAAGGGACGCTTATGCATATTCATTTTATTTATCCACCGGATCCAGACCAGATTACTTATTTAGAAGGAAAATTAGATGAAAAGATCCAATTTTCTTGTGGTGAAATATTTCCGGAACATTCTCAAACACGTATCCTAGTCGCCGGAAGGCCCACACGGGAACAGCTGGAATTATTACCAAACCTGGAGATATTGATCATTCCCTGGACAGGGATACCTGAGGAAACCAGATCGATCCTAGCCCAGTATCCTGATCTGAAAGTCCATAATCTCCATCACAATGCGGCATCCACAGCTGAATTGGCTATTGGTTTGCTGTTATCAGCAGCCAAACAGATCATCCCTTTTGACCGATCCCTCAGGCAGGGGAACTGGCAACCGAGATATCATAACCGTGAAACCATTCTATTGGCTGGGAAACAAGCCCTGATCTTGGGCTATGGTGAAATAGGAAAGCGGATCAAAAAAGGATTAGAGGGTTTGGAGGTAAAGGTTAAAGTAATAAAAAGGACTTTGGGGAAAAGTGATCATAACCAGTTTATTTATCCGCCTGGAAAGCTTCAAGGTCTTCTGCCCGAGACAGATATCTTGATCCTGGCCTTGCCTCTGACGGAGAAAACAGAGAACCTGATAGGTGAAACGGAGCTAAGGCTTTTACCATCTTCTGCGATATTGATCAATGTTTCCAGGGGAAAGATCATCAGCCAGGATGCGCTATTCAAGGCATTAAAGGATAACCAGATATTTGGTGCAGGACTTGATGTCTGGTACAACTACCCGGATTCAAAAGAAGCCAGGGACGATACCCCTCCGGGAGATTTTCCTTTCCATGAGTTGAATAATCTTGTTTTTAGCCCCCACCGGGGAGGGTTGGTAGTTGAGACTGAAGATCTGCGGATGGCGGATTTGGTCAGGTTAATAAATGCTGCTGCCAGGGGTGAAGAAATTCCCAACCGGGTTGATCTTGAACAGGGATATTAAATAATTTACAAGATTCCCTGATTGACAAACCATTTGATACTGTCACGGACGGTTTCTTCCAGAAATCGGACTTTCAAAGCCAGCTCTTTCTGGGCTTTGCTGGTGTTATATCCCTGCCAATGTTCATAGGCCCTGATATGATCATGAGCTCGAGGAATAAATGGAAGTGCATCACTGGCCTTGATGTATAGGTCAATCAAACGGGGCGAAAGGGTAAACGAGGGGGATTTTACATCAGCAATGCTTGCAATTATTTCAACTGCAACCTGGATGGGATAATTATCACCTCCAAGGATGTATCGCTGGCCGATCTTTCCTATCCTGGCGGCGACAATATGAGCTGCGGCAGCATCTCGGGCATCGATGATGTTGATCACTCCGGGTGGGACAGCTTTGGCCTTGCCTTTGGCGATTATTAACAATATTTCGCTGGAGCTGATATGAACGTCTCCAGGTCCCAGAACGAGGGTGGGATTGAGGATGACAATATCGTAGCCAACCCCTGCAGCTTCCAGGGCAAGATTTTCCATGGCGCTTTTTACTTCATAATAAGCATTGTCTGGCAGAGTTCCGGATTGATAAAAATCACGTTCATCAGCCAGTTTGTTTTCTCCCAACCCTGGTTTACCTATAGTTGTCAAACTGCTGGTGTAGATCAACCTTCTGATCTTAGCTTCCCGGGTGGCCTTGATCACATTCTTCATCTGCGTAGAGGCAAAATGGACATTATCGGCGGTCTTTCCTGGGTTGCCATCCCCTGGATAACTGGCTCCGGCATGAAATACATATTCCATTCCTGACATGGCCTTAACCAGGGAGGAATAGTCATTTAGGTTTCCATTGATCCAATTTATGGGATGGTTGCCCAGCTGCCCGACAGCCCCGGGATCCCTTCTCAGTCCGGAAACTTTCCACCCTACATCGAGGGCTTTTTGGGCAATATGGCCCCCAATAAAACCCGTTGCGCCAAGCACCAGGACATTATACATAGATCAGGTTCCTTTTTTCCTTTGATAGGGTCTTTTTTGAATTAGATCGATCTCGTCTTCATAATCCAGGATCTTGATGGCTTCAGCAACTGAGAGCCAGCGGACTTCATCAACTTCTCCATTCATTTTTTCTGATTCGCTGGATTTAACGTCCATATGCCAGAACATAACCACTTTGGGGATCCCATCGAGTGTATAGGAAATGCTGCCGGCATATTTTTTGATCCTGCCAATACAGCCGGTTTCTTCCAGAACTTCTCTCAGAGCGGCTTTTTTCCAACTTTCACCCGAATCAACTTTTCCCTTTGGCAGAGACCAGTCACCATGTTTGTGCCGGTGGACAACAGCCAGCTTTTTTTCGTTCCCCTCTATTTTCCAGATAATTCCCCCGGCAGCCTGGATGACAGATTTCTTCTTTTTGGTCAATTTTATACTCCTGAATATGGCAGGTGTAATAGGAAGTGTGTTTTATTATAAGGCACACGATAAGTAATTGCCCGGCAGTCGGGGATGCAGCATTTGTTCCATCTGCTAAATATTTTTGCTACATCCAGGACTGAGAAATATCTTGACCTTTCTGTATGATCTCTCGTTCTTCTGAAGGAGAGAAGTAATGGCGCACCGCGGTTATAGAGATTTTGTGTCCATTTTTAACACACCATTCCAGGATCCGAAGCAGTTCCCCTAATCCTTCCTGCATTCCAAGCCCTTCAGGGATACCAAAACGGTAGGTGAGCAGGTTGGGGTTTTCTTCTTTAAGATAGGAAAGAACAGATCCTAACGCAAGAATCAGATCCGGGATGGGTGGATTGTGTATCAGCCTTTGAAGGGGAAGAACTGGAAGTTCCAGATTTACTGTAAATAGATCCAGGATGAGTGGGCGATGTAAAAATTTTGCCAGCTGTGAGGGGTGTTGAAGCTTGAGATTCGATGGAATTTCGATTGTTCCTTCAGAATTATCTGTGAGATTTAATTCCATCACAAACCGTTCATTAATTACATCTGGATCCGTGACAGACTGCTCAGGGGGTACCAGGGAGTATACAGCATCCATGATCTGGGCGGCATGTTTTTGAAAATAAGTTTTCTTTGCCATTCCCTCGGGAAGTTTTGCTGGAGGAAGGACCTGGCCAAAACTCATTTTTAATAGGGGGCGTTTAAATTTTAAACCTGCATCCATGGCACCGGCAGTGTTGTTAAAGCCGACCGGCAAGATTGGCGCGCCTGAACGATAGCTTAACCAGGAAATCCCCGGCTGGGCTTTTTGTTTGCCGATATCCCAAATTCCACCTTCCGGAAAAATTCCCACAAATCCGTTTTGTTTTAGGACATTCAGAGCTGTGCTTAAAGCTGCCCGATCGTATGTTCCGCGATTAAGCGGGATGGAGCCATACAGGGAATTGATTATTTCTGTGATCTTTTCAGCGGG
>PVMS01175273.1_pt1 | contig 11902 bp, 13 predicted proteins | sample 1853461 | NCBI WGS metagenome assembly PVMS01 (sample SAMN08582032, study PRJNA380276) | Marine sediment metagenome, whole genome shotgun sequencing project. | isolation source: ocean sediment barecode stripped | collected 2017
CTCAGCAGTCGTGAAGATGGAGGCGATGAACAGCCACGATCCAAACTCGCGCGACACGAGATTGGTGTGCTTGCCTTGCCAGCCGAGACCGGCCTTCATCGCCAGCGGCTTCTCCATCACCGGCGCGGTGTCGACGAAGATTTTTACGTCACCGCCCGCGAGTTCCTGGACACGTGCGGCCAGCGGTTTCAGCTTGGCCTTGAGCGCGTCGTGATAATCGGCGCCTTGGGCATAGACCGAGATGGCGCCGCGCGAGGGCTCATCGAGAATGGCCAGTGGATCGCCGCCCCGACCATAGTTCAGCCCGAGCAGGATCACGCTGCGCGCTTCGGGCCACAATGCTGTTGGCGCCTTGCGGCGCTCTGCCGTCGCGGCGAGCCAGCCCATGCCGCCTTCGCGTCCTTCGGCTAAGAATTGATCGAGCGCATCGCCCGCGCCCGGCGCGGCTTCGGCCGAGGTGAAGCGCACGGTATCGAAGCCAAGCGCCTTCGCCTCTTCAGCGATATCTGATTTCAGTGTTTGCACCATGCCCACTCAAGCTCTGGGCGCGCGCCCTTAGAAATCGAGGTCGGCATAGGTCCCCGAAGGGGTGAAGCCCGCGACCCGGTCTTGCAGTAGTGGCCTGAACGATGGCCTCGATTTCACCAGCGCATACCAATTCTTCGCCAGCTCAAATTCTTCCCACGGCACCTCGCCGAGATAGTCGAGCGCCGAGAGATGGGCCGCGGCAGCAAGGTCGGCGAAGCTCATGGCATCGCCGGCAAGCCAGCTCCGTGTCTCGATGAGATGGCCGATATAGATCATATGATAGCGCAAATTGTCGTGCCCGGCGCGCATGGCCTCCATGTTGGGAGAGGAGCTTCCCGGGCCAAACCGGCGGAAGACCTTTTCCTCCACCAGATAGTCGGTCACCTCGGCGTGGAACTTTTGGTGGAACCAGTCCGCCAGCCTGCGGGCCTCGGCCCGTGCCACCGCATCCCCAGGAAAGGGCTGAAATCCACGATTTTCGCGCTCATCGGCGGTATCGCCCAGATATTCCGAGATGGCGTAGGCGCCGGCGATCGACCCTCGATCGTCGGTAATCAGCACTGGCAGCGTGCCTGCGGGGTTTATCTCCAGAAAGCCTTTCCGCCACTCCCAGGGCCGTTCTTCCGTGAGTTCGGCCTCGACGCCGCACTCAGCGAGCGCAAGGCGAATTGACCTTGAGAAGGCACATAGGGGATGGTGGAGGAGATTGGCCATTGATGGCTTCGGCGGCTATTCGTTCCAAAATGAATCGCGCGGGGCCAGAGCCTCGTATAGAACCTGCACGCGCGCCGAACAAGCCGTGCGACGAGGGATCATGACGATAGAGCAGATCAGCGTGATTGCGGTGGTGCAGGGGATCACTGAATTCCTGCCCATCTCGTCCTCTGGCCACCAGATTCTCGTTCCCAATCTCATGCACTGGCCGGACCAGGGTCAGTTCGTCGACGTCATGGTGCATCTCGGCACCTTGCTCGCCGTCCTCATCTATTTTTGGCGCGATGTTTGGCACATCACCCTTGGCGGCCTCGAGCTGTTCAAGGGCAAAGTCACCCATGAGGGGCGCCTGGCGATCTATATCGTGCTGGGCACCATCCCTGCCGTGGCCTTCGGGCTCTTCTTGAAAAAAATGGGCTTCGCCGCGCTCGACCGCAACGTCGCCGTGGTCGCCTGGAATACGATTCTTTACGGGCTGCTCATGCTGGTCGCCGACATGGTGGGGCCGCAGAAACGCACCATCGGCGACATGACGCTCAAGAGCGCCCTCATCATTGGCTTCGCGCAAGCCTTGGCGCTGATTCCGGGCACCAGCCGCTCTGGCGTGACCATGACGGCGGCCCGGTTCCTCGGCTTCACGCGGTCAGATGCGGCACGGTTTTCGTTCCTGCTTGGAATTCCAGCCATCGCCGGTGCCGGTGTCCTCACCGTCGGCGAAGCGCTGGCGAGCGGCGACACCATCACCATGGACGCGGTCTATTGCGCCGGCCTGACCTTCCTCGCCGGTCTCGCCGCCATCGCCTTCCTCATGGCGTTGCTCAAACGGGTCAGCTTCCTTCCCTTCGTGCTCTACCGCATGGTGCTCGGCGGGTTCCTGCTGGTGATGATCTACACGTAGGCCGCAAGCGTTAGGGCTTGTAGACGGAGAACTGGCCGCGCGGCCTGAACCGCTCAAGATAATCGGGCACGACGCTGGCCACGGCCACCGGCTCGATGCTCAAGCCTTCAAGCGTACGCCCGGCCTCGATGGCCGCCCCGCTCACAATGTTGTCGCTCTCCAGCAACCGCACCTGATCGACCGTCAGCGGCGGCGTCGGCAGCAATTGCAGGAAGATGGCTTGCAGTTCGGCGGCCCAGAACGGCAGCGGCACGAAGGGCCGCTTACGCATGGTGTAGTCGAGCACGCGGCTCATCACGTCGCGCATGGTGAGGATCTCGGGTCCGCCAAGCTCGTAAGGGCTGCTGGCTGTCGCGTTCCCGGTTAGCGCCCCGACCACGGCCTTCGCCACGTCGCCCACGAACACGGGCTGGAACTTGGTATGGCCGCCGCCGATGAGCGGCAGCATGGGCGCGATACGGGCGAGCCCAGCGAAGCGATTGAAGAAATTATCTTCCGGGCCGAACACCACCGATGGCCGGAAGATGGTGGCGTCCGGAAACACGTCGCGAACCGCCGCCTCGCCCGCGGCCTTGCTGCGCGCGTAAACGGAACGCGACGTCGCGTCGGCGCCGATGGCCGAGACATGCACCAAGGTCTCCGCGCCGGCCGCCTTCGCCGCCTCCGCCACGTCGCGGGCGCCCTCGTCTTGCACCGACTTGAAGGTCTGCTTGCCGCTCGGAAACAGGATGCCGACGAGATTGACCACCGCATCGGCGCCGTCCGCCGCGGCCTTGAGGGAGTCGGGGAAACGCACGTTGGCCTGCATCGGAACGATCTGCCCGACATCGCCGAGCGGCTGGAGGTGGCCGGCAAGCTCAGGCCGCCGGACCGCGATCCGCATGCGCGCGCCGGTCTCGGCGATGGCCCGCACCACATGCCGCCCGAGAAAGCCGGAGCCGCCATAGATGGTCACGAGCGTTCTGTTATTCAGTGTGTTGGCCACTTAGATGCCTCTTAACCTCGCTCCGCCATGATGCGCCCGCAGCATTACACGAGGGCGTCCAAGCCTTGAAGACGCTTCTCCCGGCAATTGACAACGAGAAGCACCAATCGTACCTGAACATCCTCAAGCCCAGGTGGCGGAACTGGTAGACGCGCTAGCTTCAGGTGCTAGTGCCCGTAAGGGCGTGGAAGTTCGAGTCTTCTCCTGGGCACCATTCACTCTCCGCCCCCGTTTCATGCGGGGGCCACGATCACGGCCAAGACCTTGAGCCAACATCCGAGCATCGAGCTTCATAAGGGCGATCTGCCGCCAGGCCGTTTTACCGGCAAGGCCATCGCCATCGATACCGAGACGCTGGGGCTTAATCCCCATCGCGACCGGCTTTGCCTGGCGCAGCTCTCCGATGGTGACGGCACCGCGTCCTTGGTGCAGTTCTCGGGCGATTACGCCGCCCCGGAGCTGAAGCGCCTGTTGACCGACGAGAGTGTCCTCAAGATTTTCCATTTCGGCCGCTTCGACATGGCCATGTTCAAGCAGTTTCTCGGCGTCATGCCGCGGCCGATCTACTGCACCAAGATCGCCTCGAAGCTTGCCCGGACCTATACCGACCGACACGGCCTCAAGGATCTCTGCCGGGAATTGCTTGGTGTCGAGATGTCCAAGCAGCAGCAATCCTCGGACTGGGGCGCGGTGGAGCTGAGCCCCGAGCAGCTCAGCTACGCGGCCAGCGACGTGCTCTATCTGCACGCGCTAAAGGATCGGCTTGAGGCCATGCTGAAGCGCGAAGGCCGCGAGAAGCTGGCGCAAGCCTGCTTCGAGTTCCTGCCGACCCGGGCCGAACTCGACCTCGCAGGCTGGGCCGATATGGATCTCTTCGCCCATTAGGCGGTAGAGAAGGCCGGCAAAATCCCAGCCTGGCGGTCGCATTGTGATCAAAGTCCTGCGGCTAATTAGGCCGGGGTGGCCAGGAATACCGGGGTCCCGCGAAAAAATTGGCGGATACGATGGCAGCTGAGGCGAATCTCCTTAAGGCAGGGCCGCGTTATCGCGTACGCACGCCCGAGGAGCGTGAGCGCGCTTTTCGCAGTGGCGCGCGCCATAGCCGCGCTGTCCGCCTCCTCCGGAAGATCCTGCCGCTCGTTGCCGTCCTCGTACTGACGGCCTATTTTATCTCCACCCAGCTCAACGTGACCGTTGGGGACATGACGGCGAGCATTGACGGCATGGAGATCGCTGACGGCAATCTCCGCATGCTCAATCCCACGCTAAAAGGCTCCGACAAGAGGAACGGCAAATACGTGGTGCACGCCGAGTATGCCGATCAGGACATCCAGAACCCGAAGATCATTAAGCTGCATGCCATCCAGGCCGACCTCTCCAGCGCCTCGGGCGGCTGGACGCGGATGAAGGCCGCGCGCGGCATCTTCAACAGCCTCGAGGAGCGGCTCGTGATGCAGGACCGCATCACCATCGCCACCAGCGCGGGGATCACCGGCGAGCTTGAGCACGCCACACTCGACATGGAGAGCCAAACGCTCCGCTCGCACCGTCCGGTGTTCTTCGAGCTCGAAAATGGAACCGTCAGGGCCAATGCATTCACCTTCCGGTCCGCGGAGAAGACGCTGGTCTTTCGCGGCAAGGTGAAGGTGCACCTGGTCCGGGAGACGAAGGAAGAGAAGACGGGCGACGACAAGCCCGAGCCCAGTCAACTGCCGTGGCGGTCAAAAGCGCCGGCGCCGGCAAGCCCCGCCAGCGTGCCCACGGTAAGCCCGCAATGAGGCCAGTTCATAGGATCCGACAAGCGTCCTTCGTGGTGGGGTTGGCGGCTATTCTGCTGGCGCTCGGAGGCGCCGGCCCCCTTAGCGCGCAGACGCTCACCAATGCGTTTGGTGGCCTATCGGAGAACTCCAGCGATCCGATCGATATCGAGGCCGACCTCCTGACCGTGTACGACGCGAAGAAGAAGGCCACCTTCAAAGGCAATGTGAAGGTCGTGCAGGGCGCGACCACCCTGCTCGCCGCCGAACTCGACGTTTACTATATCGGCGGTACCGAGAAGTTCACCGGGGAGGAAGCCGAGGTCATCTCCGCCGCCGACAAGGGGGCCAAGCCAGACGAAAAGGAAGGCCCCGAGGCGCAAATCAGCAAGATCGAGGCGAGAGGAAGCGTCGTCATCAAGACCGCCGACGATCAGACCACCACCAGCGACTGGGCGCTCTATGACGTGTCGTCCCAGCTCGTCACCGTGGGTGGCAATGTGGTGCTATCGCAAGGCCAGAACGTGTTAAAAGGAGACCAGCTTATCATTGACTTGAAGACAGGCGAAAGCCGGTTTGAGAATACTGGAGCTTCCGGGACCGGGGGCCGTGTCCGTGCGCTGTTCATGCCCAGCCAGGGAAATGCCACCAAGCCGGCTGACGCCAAGCGCAAGAAGTCGAAGACGCCTGGTAAGCCTGAGAAGTCGAGCAAGTCTAAGAAGCCAGTCGCCTCGACGGCCGCAAGCGGTGAGGCGTCAGCCCCAGCCAAACAGGCGCCGTCCGAGCCATTGCCGATCATGCCTGAGTTCCGGTAGGACTTCTTAGGGCTTCAACCGATGTTAACCGGTCGGCGCTTCACTTGAGGGCGCGGAAAGGGTCAGTGGGCAAATTGCTGTCGTCTCCAGATAATCAGGCAGTCGCTGCCCCAGAAGCCGCCGCGCAGGCCGATGCGCCTCGGGTCGGGCCCGGCCTTATTGCAGACCCCGGCAAAGGTTGGCTGTCCATTCGCTCCGTGGTCAAGAGCTTCAAGAAGCGCATGGTGGTGCGCGGCGTCAGCCTCGATCTGGCGCGCGGTGAAGCCGTCGGGCTGCTGGGGCCGAACGGCGCCGGCAAGACCACCGTTTTCTACATGATCACGGGCCTGGTCCCTGTCGACGATGGGACGATCAAGATCGACGGCCGGGACGTGACCAAGCTGCCGATGTACCGCCGGGCGCGGCTGGGCATTGGCTATTTGCCACAGGAAGCGTCGATCTTCCGGGGGCTCACGGTGGAGGAGAATATTCTCGCCGTTCTCGAAATGGTCGAACCCAGCAAGAAGGAGCGTCAGCTTCAGCTCGATTCCCTGCTTGAGGAATTTCGCATTACCCGGCTTAGAAAGTCGCCATCCATGCGGCTTTCCGGTGGCGAGCGCCGCCGTGTCGAGATCGCGCGCGCGCTGGCTACACGCCCCTCTTTCATGCTGCTCGATGAGCCTTTCGCCGGCATCGATCCCATTGCGGTCGGCGATATTCGTGCGCTGGTGCGCCATCTTACCGAGCGCGGCATCGGCGTTCTCATCACCGATCACAATGTGCGCGAGACGTTGGAGCTTGTCAGCCGGGCCTACATCATCCATGACGGAATGGTGCTGACCCACGGCACCGCCGACGATATTGTCAACAACGAGGAAGTGCGGCGCGTCTATCTTGGTGATCAGTTTAAGATCTGAGAACCCGATCGCGAGTGAGGTCGTAGATGGCGATCAACACAAGGCTCGAACTTCGCCAGAGTCATAATCTGGTCATGACGCCGCAATTGCAGCAGGCGATTAAGCTGTTGCAACTTTCCAACATTGAACTTTCAAGTTTTGTCGAGGGTGAGCTTGAGCGCAATCCGTTGCTTGAGCGCGACGACACGGACGAGGCCAGCGGCGAGGTGGCCGAGGCAGCTCCGGCTCCGCCGGCGCCCAAGGAAGACGCTGGCGAGGACAGTGGTAGCGCCACCACGCCTGAGGCAAGCGCCCAGCCTGGCGATGCCGACGGCGGGGTCGATCTTGAGGCCAGCACCGGCGCAGCCGAGACCGCTGATCTCGATGCCGAACCGCAGGACATGTTCCCCGATTCCGATAGCTTCGTTCCCGGTGCCGTCAAGGACTCTGGGTGGAGCGGGCTCGGCCAAGCGCCTCGTGGTGACGGCGGCGGAGGCTCCAATCTCGAAGCCTATGTGGCCGAGGAGAGGACGCTGCGGGACCATCTGGTTGAGCAACTCAACCTCACTTTCGCCGATCCGCCGCGACGCCTGATCGGCCAACATCTCATCGATATGACCGACGAGGCCGGCTATCTCAGCGGCGAACTCGACGCGCTGGCCGAGCGCCTTGGCGCGGATTTGGAACTCATCGAGGAGACGCTTGACGTGATGCAGGGCTTCGAGCCTTGCGGTGTGTTCGCACGCGATCTGCGCGAGTGCCTGACGCTTCAGTTGAAGGAGCTGGATCGCTGCGATCCGGTCATGGCCGGGCTCATCGACAATCTTCATCTGCTTGCCACGCACGACCTCGTTGCGCTGAAGCGCGCCACCCGCGTTTCCGATGAGGATTTGTGCGACATGATCGCCGAGGTGAAGCGCCTGAACCCGAAGCCCGGGCTAAAATACGGATCCACTCCGTCCCAGCCGATCGTGCCCGACGTGCTGGTGCGCCTGCTTCCCGACGAAAGCTTTCATGTGGAGCTGAACACCGACACGCTGCCGCGCGTGCTGGTCAATCAATCCTACTATGCGACGGTCTCCAAGTCGCCGTTGCGCAAGGAAGACAAGAGCTATCTTTCCGAGTGTTTGCAGACCGCCAACTGGCTGGTGAAGAGTCTCGACCAGCGGGCGCGCACCATTCTGAAAGTGTCGCAGGAGATTGTGCGTCAGCAGGAGGCCTTCTTCACATATGGCGTTCGGCATTTGCGGCCACTGAATTTGAAGACCGTGGCCGACGCGATCTCCATGCACGAGTCCACGGTCAGCCGCGTGACCGCCAACAAATACATGGCGACCAATCGCGGCCTGTTCGAGCTGAAATATTTTTTCACCTCGGCGATCGCCGCCACTTCCAATGGCGACTTTCATTCCTCCGAAGCGGTGCGCCATCGCATTCGCGAGATGATCGACGCCGAGTCCGCCGCCGCCGTCTTGTCCGACGACAAGATCGTCGAGCGGCTCAAGGGCGATGGAATCGATATTGCACGCCGCACGGTGGCGAAATATCGCGAGGCGCTCAGGATTCCCTCCTCGGTCCAGCGCCGGCGGCTGAAGCGCATCGCGGTCGGCGTAAGCGCCTGAACTTTGCCACTAACATGCTGTTCGTACACGTGATTCATGTAAAGAGCGTGGATCAAACTGATTGCGTTTGACACCCCCCGGGCACGGGTCTAGCTTCCCGCCCCGCAGTAGAGGCACGATTGAAGATGGGCCGGGCGCGTTAAGTCGCCTCGCTAAAATCGGCCTCGCGAACGCGGTCTATGCCTCGGGATGCGCCAGTCGATGAAGAGTTTTTCGACAGGCTTCCGCAGCGGAGATGATACGAGTTGCCGGACTGACGCTGGGCGTCAGAATAGCATTGGGCGGTTGCGTTCAGAAACGCGTTGTCACACCGTCGAGACGTTCATTGGGCACCTGCCACCGCGGTAGGTGCATTGAAAATGAAGACGGGGGAGTTCCGCAAATATCGGCTGGATCGCTCCAGCACCTAAGAATGCGCTAGGGGATACGGGGCTCTTGCGCCCTGTCCGCTCACACAAGTCACACGGGTAGTCGAATGCATCTAGGTGATCTCATCTCGCCCGAGGCCGTGCTTCCCTCGCTCAAGACCAAGAGCAAGAAGCAGCTCTTGCAGGAGCTTTCGGCGCGGGCCGCGCGCATCGCCGGTCTTCCAGAGCGCGACATTTTCGATGTCCTGTGGCAGCGCGAACAGCTCGGCTCGACGGGGCTTGGCCAGGGCGTCGCGATTCCTCATGGCAAGCTTGCCGGGCTGAAACAGATCGTCGGCCTATTCGCGCTGTTGGCCGAGCCGGTCGCGTTCGATGCCGTCGACGGGGAGCCTGTCGATATCGTGTTCTTGCTGCTGACGCCGGAAGGCGCGGGCGCTGACCATTTGAAGGCGCTGGCGCACATCTCCCGATTGCTGCGCGAAAGAGGCGCCGTGGAGAAGCTCCGGGCGTCCAAGGATGCCGCCGCGCTCTACGCGGTGCTCACCCAGGAAGAGACCTCCTCCCACGCCGCTTAGCCATTTGAGGCCTGAGCCCTAGCGTGGGGCGAGCGTGGCGATCATCTCGTTGACCGCCTGGCCCCATGGCCATGGCCGCGCCGAAGTTAAATTCATTGATGGAAATGAATATCGCGACGCCGCGTGTCGGGGCGAAGGCAATATAGGAAAACGTGCCCTGCAGCCCGCCGGCCTTCTGGAGGATCAGGGGCCGGTTGCCTTCGGGCATCATCACGACCCAGCCAAGCGCCATGGCGTCCATGTGGCCGGACTCATCCATGCCGGATACGGGGTCTAGTCCATCGCGGACCAGATAGGCCGCGTGATCGAGCATGCGCGTCTCCGCGCCGTCCGTGCCGAGGCGGTCGAGATGCCATTCCATCCAGCGCAGCAGGTCCTTCGGCGTGGAATACAGTCCCCCGGCACCGACGATGACCAAGCCGGTCGGCACGTCAGGGAGCGGCTTGCCGTCGAAATCGTGCCCCTGCATCAGCCGCCCCTTCTGCGCATCGCTGAGCGCGAAGGTCGTGTCCTTCATGCCAAGCGGCTCGGTGATGTGCTTCTTGAGAAGCTCCGGGTAGGGCTGCTCTGCCGCTTCGGACAAGGCGATCGAGAGCAGGTCGAAGCCGAAGTTCGAATAGAGAATGCCGGTTCCCGGCGCGAGTGCAGCTTCTCCGTCTTCAGCCATTTGGAGAACCCGTCCCGCGTGATCGGCGCAAATGGGTCCTCGGTGGGCCCGTGCTCATGGGGAAGCTCGCGCGGTAGCCCTGCCGAATGGGTGGCGATGTCGATCAGTCTGATATTCGCGATATTTTCGTCGGCGCCGGATCCGAGGTTGGGTGCGAGTTCGCCGAGTTTCTGGGTCAGCGAAACTGTCCCATCGGCGGCCAGTTGAGCCAGCACTTGGCCGGTAAACGCCTTGGTGATTGAGCCGATGCGCAGCACCGTATCCCCGTCCGGCGCCTCGCCGCCATCGGACGCTTCACCGATGCCATAAATGGTCGTCTCGCCGTTCCGCACCGCGCCGATGACGAGCCCCGGCACCTTATGTTCAAGAAAAAGAACGGTGCCGGCAAACTCGACGACCTCTTCGAGCAGCGGGTCCGCGAGCGCCGTGCCCGGCGCGCCGACCGAAATGCTTACTGCTACGAGCATGCCGAGCCCCGAGCCCCGCACGCTGCCAATTGTCATGTGAGCCATGGTGGCCGCCTCCCAGGAAATGCTAGGCACGACTATGCATTGGGCCACGCGCAACTGCTAGGCAAAGCCAGGCGGATGAAACCCGATTACGATGGAGATAGAAATTAGGGTGAAAATCTAGTGCACGCTGACGGGAACGAGATCGTTCTCGATGGCGTTGGCGATGGCCGCATTGCGGCTGTCGGTCAGAGCCAGCGGTGTACCGTCGGCACTGAGCACGGCATAGAGATCGATGCCCTCTAGCGAGTCGTCGAGCGCCGGAAATAGCCGCCCGGCGGAGTCCGAGTCGAGTTGCTTGATATAGGCGACCTCGCCGTCACCAAGGAGCGCAAGCTCCTTCGTGCTGAACGAGCGGGTGTCGTCGTTTTCCATTTCCATCTTACGACCCATCAAACTCCGATTTCCTCTTCGTGCGGCGCTGCGGTTCAAGGCGCAACGCAAACTCATCCTACTAGCGCGATCCCAACCTTGGTTGCGCGCTTCTCCCGGTGTGGCCGTTCGAGCTCGATGGCGAGAATGCCCTCGTGCAGTTCGGCTTTGCGGACTTCGACGCCGTTGGCAAGGGCGAAGGTTCGTTTGAACTGGCGCGCGGCAATGCCGCGGTGAAGATAGTCCTTCGGGTCCTCGTCGCGTTTGGCCCCGCAGATCATGAGTTCGCCGTCCTCGACGATGACATCAAGTTCGTCCCGCCCAAAGCCTGCGACGGCGAGGGTAATCCGCAAAAGCTCCGGCCCGCGTGCGTCCTTCGGCGACAGCTCGATATTGTAGGGCGGATAACCGCCCTCGGTAGCCTTCGCGGGCGTTCCAAAACGCTCAGCCGACACGCTTAGCCATAGATTGCCGTGGAGAAGTGCCATTCGCGGTATCCGGCGGAAAATCTCAATCCATCAGCGGACCGCTTTTGCAGGAGGCGATTCCGAGGCCCTGACGGCACCTCATATCCTCAGCCCGCCACGGCGCTGAGCCTAATAAACCTATTGGCATATGGGGAAATCAGACCGTGGGTTCAAGTGGGTGGACGGGCGGGGTCTTGTGGCCCGCCTAAACGGTGGCGCCGGAGCGTTTCCAAAACGAGACGCCGCGGCGCTACGCACACAGGCGGCGGTTCAAAATCGAGCCGCCGGCGATGCCGTGTCGATTGAAGTCCATGATGAAGGGTCTTGGTGGAGCCAGACGGGATCGAACCGACGACCTCGTGAATGCCATTCACGCGCTCTCCCAACTGAGCTATGGCCCCTTCGCAAAGACAGAAATCCGCGACCGCAAGTGTGGACGCAGGAACTCGGACCGCTTCACTTAGGCCGGGTGCCCGGCTGGTTCAAGAGAAATACGAGCCCGAAGGCAATGAGAGATGCGGCGGTTCTGTCTTAAACCGCGCCCGTCTCTAGGTTTCTTCCTTGGCGCCACCCCCGACAATGCCAGCCACGTCGGTCTCGCCCTCTTCCTCCTGCACGAGGAAGGTGCTGTCGTCATCGTCGCTGTCGGCAATGTCTTCGTCGTCGCCGATATCCCCGATTGCCTCATTGGTCGCGGCGGTCTCTTCGGCTTCCGCTGCCTCATCGAGGCTGATGACGTCGGGACTTGTC
>PVMS01103511.1_pt1 | contig 11901 bp, 13 predicted proteins | sample 1853461 | NCBI WGS metagenome assembly PVMS01 (sample SAMN08582032, study PRJNA380276) | Marine sediment metagenome, whole genome shotgun sequencing project. | isolation source: ocean sediment barecode stripped | collected 2017
ATTCGGTGACTAGGTCTAGCCCTCGATCACAGCCATGATGTCGTCTTCCTTCATGACCAACAGTTCATCACCGTCGACCTTGACCTCGGTGCCTGAGTACTTGCCGAACAGCACTGTGTCGCCGACTTTGACGTCGAGCGCACGTACGTCGCCGTTTTCAAGGATCTTGCCGTTGCCGGCAGCGATTACTTCACCTTTGATCGGTTTCTCCGTCGCAGCGTCCGGAATAACGATTCCGCCGGGCGATGTGCGCTCTTCTTCCATGCGCTTGACGATGACTCGATCATGAAGCGGACGAATCTTCATGGTTTCATTCTCCTATAAATTGTTGATTTTTAACCGACTTATGGCGGTCTTCCGGACCGGGTTATTAGCACTCGGTCACTAGGAGTGCTAATAATAGGCATCGATAGGCAAATTTCAAGCGCCATCTGACTATTTTCCTCTAAAAACCTGACCCAGATCGATGACAACGAGGCCCACCCCCGGTATCCTGCGCCGCCCGGACACCCAAAAGCGTAACAATCCGGGTCCCAATACGGTCTTTATCAATGAATAAAATGTTCACCCTTACCCGAATTATGCTGCCGTTGCTGGTGGCCATGCCGCTCGCCCACGCGCAGAACGATGAGCCGTTGCGGCCCGAAGATGCATATCGCTATGTAGTCACTGACACGGGCGATTCGATTGAGGTGGACTGGGCCATCGAGGATGGATACTACCTGTACCGCAAAGAACTCGTCTTCGAGAGCAATACCAAGGCGGTGATTCTCGGCAATGCCCGACTGCCGGCAGGCCAATCTCACGAGGACGAGTTTTTCGGCAAGCAGCAAGTCTACCGCGAACACTTTTACGTCACGGTGCCCTACCGCGTTGAAGGCAGTCGGCCTGAAACGATGGAACTCGTGATCAAGAGCCGGGGCTGCTGGGACGGCGGACTGTGTTATCCGCCGCAGACCTGGACCGAAACCGTAGCACTCAAGAACCCTGGAAAACCGCGGCTCGATCTCGAAACAATCGGCGGCCCGAGCACCAGCAGCGGCCTCGGAGACTTCCCACCGCCCGAGGAAGTATTCTTTCCAGATCTGTACGCAATCGACGGCAATACGGTCGAAGTCGGCATCCGGGTCATTCCCGGCTTCTACTTGTACAAAGACAAAATAGCGGTCCGTTCACTCAGCGATGGTGCGATGGCGGGTCAGCTGGACCTGCCAAAAGGCAAAATGAAAGTTGATGAATTCTTCGGCGAATCCGAGGTGTATTACAACGAAGTTGTCGGCCGGCTAACCATCGCTCGAGCAACGCCGGATGCGATGGACCTCGAATTGGAGATTGCGTACCAGGGTTGCGCGGACGAAGGACTGTGTTATCTGCCGCAGACTGCCGTACTGACCGTCAGCCTGCCCCAGGCAACTGCGATAACCGATCTCTCAAGCATTCGTCCACGCGATGAACCAATGGTTTCCGAACAGGGCCGACTCGCGAATCTGATCACGGATGGCAACATCTGGTGGGTCGTCGTCACTTTCTTTGGGCTCGGACTATTGCTCGCGTTTACCCCTTGCGTTCTCCCGATGATCCCAATACTTACCTCGATCATTGCTGGCGAAGGTGAAGAAACAAGCCCGATGCGTGGCTTTACGCTGTCTTTGAGCTACGTCATGGGCATGGCGCTCATTTATACCGCCGCCGGAATTGCGGCCGCGGCCGCTGGAGCGCAATTGCAAGCGATGTTCAATCAGCCATGGGTGTTGATTGTTTTTTCCGGATTCTTCGTGTTGCTCGCAATGGCAATGTTTGGCGGTTACGACCTGCAAATGCCGAGCGGTATACAAAGTCGCCTGGCAACCATTAGTGGCGACCAGAAAAGCGGCACGACTATCGGTGCGTTCATAATGGGTGCGTTATCTGCGCTGATCGTAACGGCTTGCGTCGCACCGGCGTTGATTGCAACCCTGACCGTCATGGCCCAGAGCGGCGACATTCTTCGCGGCGGCGCTGCATTGTTCGCGATGAGTTTGGGAATGGGCGCACCGTTACTCCTTGTCGGCGCGGCACAGGGTCACCTGTTGCCAAAGGCCGGCGGCTGGATGGTTGCTGTCAAATCTGCATTTGGTTTCATGTTGCTGGGTCTCGCTATCTGGATGATGTCACGCCTGTTGCCGGGCAGCGTTACGTTGGCGCTCTGGGCCGTCCTCGTCTTTATGGGCGGCGTATTCATGGGCGGGCTGACCACACTCACGCAGGAATCGTCAGCGATCCACAAACTCAGCAAAGGCTTCGGCTTTCTCGCCATTGTTTACGGGTTGCTACTTTTGCTCGGTTCAATGACGGGCGCAAGTAATCCGCTCAGGCCGCTGGCAAACCTCGACTTCGGCGCGGGCGGAATCAGTGTTGCCGAATCCAGGCACATCGAGTTTCAACGGATCAAAACCGTCGTCGATCTCGATCGCGAATTGGCGAATGCATCGGATCAAGGCAAAACAGCCCTGCTCGATTTCTATGCCGATTGGTGCGTCTCCTGTATCGAAATGGAGGAGTACACATTCACCGATTCCGGCGTGCAGGCAGCACTCTCAAATACGGTGTTGCTACAGGCAGACGTTACTGCAAACGACGCGGAAGACCAGACCCTGTTGGACCGTTTCGGAGTTTTCGGTCCGCCAACTATCATTTTCTTCAGCTCAGATGGACAACAGCGTCACGGTTACGAAATTGTGGGATATATGAAGGCGCAGGACTTCATAGACCATATTCATAAAGCCTTTCCGTGAATCGTAAATTCCTGGCTGTCGTGATTGCGATTTTTGCGCTTGCGGCAGGCATTATCGTCACAACGAATGAACAAGAAGTAACGGAAGTCGACACTGGACCGATCAGTGTGTCATTCAAGCTTGCCGGTCTTGAGGGCGTCGAACGCGATTTTTCGGAATGGCATGGCCAACACCGCATTCTGAATTTCTGGGCCACCTGGTGCGCACCCTGCCGACGGGAGATCCCATTGCTCAAGGCATTTCAGGACCAACATGGCGCAGCGGGCGTTCAAGTGATTGGAATAGCCGTTGAATTTCCGGAACCTGTGATCGCTTATGCGAAAACTGCCGAATTCAACTACCCGATTCTTGTAGGCGAACAGGATGCGATGGCGGTCGCTGAATCGTCCGGCATTAGTTTTGTTGGTTTGCCGTTTACAATGATTGTCGCAAGGGACGGCGAATTTATTAGCGCCCACATGGGCGAGATTCACCAGGCATATCTGGACGAGGTTGCCCAAGTCCTGCTGCTGCTTGATCGTGGTGAAATCGACAAAGAGACGGCCCGCAGTGCTTTGGACATTTTTTGAGATAGTGCAGAGGTTACCAGCGATACTCAAACGTCAGTTGCAGACCATCAACGTGTCGTTCGTTGTCCTCTAACAAACGCACGTTAATCATCGCCTGTGGCTCGCCATACTCTTGGATGCCGAAGAGCCGATTCACGCCGCGATTCAATGCACCGAAGGGATCCGTCAGCCCAAGCTTAAGTTTGTCCCAGCCTGACGGCGGCTCCGCTTGATTGAGAATTCGACTCCTGACTTTCTCAAAATAAAGACCAATGCCTGTACCAACTACCGGAGTTACGATCAGGTCCTGAATCGACGGTTTCTCGAGGAACGACTCGATGCCAAATTCGTACACTGACGAAAACACGACTGAGACCCAGAATGATTCCCGCTGACTAAAACCGCGTTCGCGTCCGCGTATGTAATATCCTGCGCCCCAGTATGGATGCAGAACATAATTGATGCTCCAATGATCTTCATCCCACACCGGATCCGTCACGTTTCTGGCCCATTGTTCGATGCCAAGATTTTCCTTTTCCGTCCGATGCCAATTCGAGACTTCGTACGGAGCGCTATAAATAATTACGGTAGCGACGACCTGCCACCCGATCAGGTAGACAAGGTCCCGTTTGATTCCTCGCCAATCTCTACTATCGAACGGTTCTTGATCTTGCACCCAGGTATCGTCATATTGCGCCCAGGGGTCTTCACCTTGCATCAAGGGATCTGCATCCGGTATCAAAGAATATTTATCCAGTATCAATGGATATAACTCTTGTATCGATTGATCTTGATCTTGCATCCAATGTTCTTCATCTTGTGCGCGCGCACCGGACATCCCGACTAACGCGGTGAGCACGAGCGCTGCCAAATGGCGTTGATGCAAGACTGTGCCCCTTGTTCTGTTGTTTCTGTGCGGGCCTTATTATGCCGTCCCGATAATTTATTGCTCAATTCCTTTCCATGTCCGCTACACTGGCAGCCGATAAAACTACAATAAAAATCAAGGAAACGATTATGAATCTATACGCAATTTTGCGTCGCGGCGGTTTCGCAGATGGCCCAACCCTGGAGGCGGCGGCCGCCCGATCAACTGCAGTGGGCGACGATATGCCCGACGATATTCGCTGGATACGCTCTTATGTGCTCGGTGAGGAAGGCGGCACACTTGGCACCGTCTGCATTTACCAGGCATCGAGCGCAGATGCCATTCGCGATCATGCGGCCAAAGCGGACCTCCCAGTCGACGAGATCATCGAGATTGCGGATACGGTCATCGTTCGCCCTGACCCATAAAACTTGCATGAAAGTCCCGGAAAACGGTTAGAATTGCTGCCATCTTCGGGAAACTGGTCGGTATCGGCTGCGAATGGCCCAAATTCTACTAATAAATGGCCCTAATCTGAACCTGCTGGGCTCACGTGAGCCGCAAGTCTATGGCGCCGCGACGCTTGAGGATATCGAGCAACGATGCGCGTCCTTGGCCGCCGATCTTGGGCATGAACTATCGTGCTATCAGAGTAACGCCGAGCACGACCTGATCGACCGGGTGCAGCAGGCGGCCCAGGACGGCGTCGAATTCATCGTACTCAATCCCGGCGCATTCACTCACACAAGCATTGCTTTGCGCGACGCCTTCCTGGCAGTGGCCATACCGTTCATCGAAATTCACTTGAGCAACACGTTTGCTCGTGAAGAGTTTCGACAAAATAGCTACTTCAGCGACATTGCACAGAGCTGCTTATTTGGTTTTGGAGCTTACGGCTACGAGTTGGCGCTACATGCTGCCAATCGGCACGTCACAAATGCCGAGGGAAAATAATGGACATAAGAAAAGTAAAGAAGCTGATTGAATTACTCGATGAATCGGGCATTGCCGAGATCGAAATTACTGAAGGCGAGGAATCCGTTCGTATTAGTCGCTACGCAAAAGATGTGCCAACGATGATTGCGGCGCCTGTTGTGGCACCGGCACCGTTGGCTGCGCCGGCGGCAGCGCCCGCGATCGCATCAACAGCCGCGGCCGCGCCGGATCCGGAAGATGATGGGTTTCTTGTCCAGGCTCCGATGGTCGGCACTTTCTACGCCTCGTCATCTCCGGGCGCAGCTGCGTATGTGCAGGTCGGCGACCGGATAAACGAAGGCGATACGCTGTGCATCATCGAAGCGATGAAGATGATGAACCAGATCGAAGCCGACGTCTCCGGTGTAATCAAGTCGATTCGTGTTCAAAACGGCGAGCCGATCGAATACGGGCAAACGTTGTTCGTAATCGATCAACGGACCGGCGACTAAGCGGGCGCGACCAAAATGCTCGACAAAGTCGTTATAGCCAATCGCGGCGAGATCGCCTTGCGCGTCCAGCGAGCTTGTCGCGAGATGGGCATAAAGACCGTTGCGGTGCACTCCACTGCCGACAACAATCTCAAACATGTATTACTCGCGGACGAAACTGTTTGTATTGGTCCACCACCGTCGACGGAAAGCTATCTCAATATGCCCGCGATCATCAGTGCCGCCGAGGTCACGGATGCAGTCGCTGTGCATCCTGGCTACGGCTTTCTCTCGGAGAATGCTGATTTCGCCGAGAGAGTCGAGACAAGCGGTTTCATATTTATTGGCCCGACTGCCAGTGCAATTCGCCTGATGGGTGACAGGTATCGGCAATCAAGGCCATGAAGGCGGCCGGCGTGCCCTGCGTACCGGGATCCGACGGACCGCTCGGCGAGGACGCAGACGAAAACATGCGAATCGGCCGTGATATCGGTTACCCGATAATCATTAAAGCATCGGGCGGCGGCGGCGGTCGTGGCATGCGGGTCGTACACGCCGAAGCGTCGCTGATAGCCGCGATCGCTGTTACCAAGGCCGAGGCGCGCGCTGCATTCGATAATGACGTCGTGTACATGGAAAAATTTCTCGAATATCCGCGGCACGTCGAATTCCAGGTGCTCGCAGACAACCATGGCAATGCAATTCATCTCGGCGAGCGAGATTGTTCGATGCAGCGACGCCACCAGAAAGTCATCGAAGAAGCACCGGCACCTGGTATTACCAAGAAACAGCGTAAACGCATCGGCGAGCGTTGCGTCAAGGCTTGTGAGGACATCGGCTACCGCAGCGCTGGGACCTTTGAGTTCTTGTACCAGGACAACGAGTTCTACTTCATCGAAATGAACACGCGTTTGCAGGTCGAACATCCCGTTACCGAAATGATCACCGGTATCGATATTGTTCGCGAGCAACTGCGCATCGCCGCTGGCGAGCCACTCAGCATTACTCAGGACGACGTCCGGTTTCAGGGTCACGCGATTGAGTGCCGAATGAACGCTGAAGATCCGAAGACATTCATGCCCTCACCCGGCCTCATTACTCTTTGGCACGCACCAGGCGGTCCCGGCGTTCGGGTCGACAGCCATGTCTACAGTGGTTATAAGGTTCCGCCCTTCTATGATTCGATGATAGGCAAAGTGATTGCTCATGGCGGCGATCGCGATGCGGCGATCGCGCGAATGAAAAATGCGCTCACCGAGCTCGTGATCGAAGGCATCAAAACAAACATTCCCTTGCACCAGGAGATATTCCAACATGCAGCATTCCAGGCAGGTGGCACCGACATTCACTACCTGGAAAAACGTCTTGGTCTTGTGTGATCGAGTGCACATCTAAGCCATGATGGATTGGCGACAATTTGCCATGGATCTTGAAATGCTGAATCCGGCGCACGTCGAAGAAATATTCTCGCGCCACGGCGCCAGCTCAATCACATTGACGGACGCTGGCGATAAGCCTGTGCTGGAACCCGCACCCGGCGAGACGCCGTTATGGCGCGAGACGCGCATTTCAGGCTTGTTCTCGCCCGATGCCAATCTTGACGAATTGCGCTCTGATCTTCTTCGATCGCTTGGCCTCGATGACTTGCCCTCCAACGACGTCTCCGTACTCGCAGATCGGGTCTGGGAGCGCGAGTGGCTCAATGATTTCGGCCCGATGAAATTTGGATCTCGATTGTGGATTTGTCCGGGAGATTCCTCCGTCGACGATCATGATGCCGTCGTCGTACGCCTTGATCCTGGACTGGCATTCGGAACCGGCACGCACGCAACAACTGCGCTTTGTCTTGACTGGCTCGATGGTCTCGACTTGCAAGGATCAACGGTACTCGACGTCGGATGCGGTTCCGGCGTGCTTGCGATCGCCGCTTTGTCACTCGGTTGCGAAAGTGCAGTCGCCATGGACATTGATCCGCAAGCGATCCAGGCAACCGTGGAAAATGCACTCAATAATGATGTTAGGGACCACTTATTGGTAACTAACCACTCGCATGGCATCGCCGGAGAGTTTGACGTTGTCATCGCCAACATTCTCGCAACATCATTGATCGACATGGCAGCGCTCATAGCGGGTCATGTCAATGGCGGTTGTTTGCTTGCGTTATCCGGCATACTCTTCGAGCAAGTCGATGAGGTGCTCGAGGCTTACCGGCCCTGGATCGAGTTTGACGAGACTGTTAGCAGGGAACAAGGTGGGCAGACCTGGGCAAGACTGACTGGTCGAAGGATCAAGGGCTGAGCGATGTATACCCAGTGCCCCGAATGCGACGTCGCGTTTCGCGTCACGGCAAAGGTTCTGAAACAGGCAGCGGGCAAGGTTCGCTGTGGTGGCTGTGGTATTGCCTTTAATGCGCTTGAACATCTGTCCGAAGAAATACCGGAGGCAACGGTTCGATCCGATCCCGAGCCAAACCTTCCTGAACTGATACCTGAAGAGCCAGGAAGACTCGAGGCGGGTACGCGGCCCAAAAAAATCTCAGCCGAGCAAAGCGCGGCACTTCTGAAGACCCTGGACCAGCTCGCAGGCGAAGATATACAAATTGAAGATACGGGCTCCGAGTGGCGCGTCATCGGCGAGGATGACGACGATGACGACGAAATGCGTTTCGACGACAACACGCCGTTGGCCGAAGACGGCGAACCCGAGCCAGTACCAGCGCCGAAATCGAAAGATGATAAAGCCGACTCGCCCACAGACGCTGAAGAGGAACAGGTCGATCTCGACATCGGCGATCCCGATGAATGGGAGGACCTCCTGGCCGATATCGACGAACCCGAAGTATTCGACTCAGAAATGTTGCAGACGGAAATCCCGCCCGATGAATTGTCACGCGTCGGGATTCTCGATACCGAAGAAGACGCAGAGGAGAAAACCGACGTATCGGCCGACCTCGACTCGCCACCTGACATGGACACGCAATTTGCAATTCAGGCCGAGGCAATGGGTATCGACCTGAGCGGCGTAAACGAGGCGGACGACGAGACAACAATCGACGAGGATTTGATTTCAGCGGCGTTTGAAACCGAAGCAGTAAAAGCCAAGTTGCTCAAGGAATCCGAAGAACCCGAGGAACCCGAAGAATCCGAAGAACCCGAGGAACCCGAAGAAGACGAAGAAGCCGAAGAAGCCGACGAGCCGGAGATATTAGAGGAATTGAAAGATTTTGACCTGGATTTCAATCATCCTGAACAGACAGCAGAAGAACAAGCCCTCAACATTATGATCGATGAGGACCTGTACGCCATTGCTGTCGAAGACGAAGATGGAATGAGGTCAACAGTCTCGCTGAAATCGGAACAGATAGTGGAAGCGTCAACAGAACCGAAAGAGGAAAATAAAGAGAAAAAATCAGCGAACCCACTCATGGAAACCATCGTCATGGAAGGTGAGTCGCTGCAATACGATGTCGACAAACCGGCCAAACCGGCCGGTTTGGGCGATCCTGGATTCGGTATACAGAAGCAGAAAGCCTCGGACATGCGTTTAAGTGGACGGCGTCGCAGGACCGGTCCGAAGAGCTACGGGACGATTGCGGTGGCTATATTGCTTGCCGTAATCCTGGCATTCCAGGTCATCCATAACTCGCGCGAGGCGTTGGCGACCGCGCCGGTGTTCGAAAAAACCATAGCGCCCGTCTATCGAATGGTGGGTAGTCCGGTGACGCCGGCCTGGGATATCAAAGGCTGGCGTTTTGAAGCGACGAAAGGAAGTACCGACGAGGCAGACCGGTTACTGACCATTTATTCGCGGGTCGGCAACAAATCGCAGCAGGCGCTACCTTACCCGCTCATCCATGTTTCTCTGACAGACCGCTATGAGGAGATTATCGGAAGCCGAGTGCTGGAACCCACTGAGTATCTCGTCAATAACGCAGATCCGCGCGTGACCATACAGCCTGGTGACACCTTCGATGCTGTGATCGCGATCGAGCCGCCTTCAGCCGAGGCGACCGGCTTCAAGCTCACCGTTTGTTATCGAGTGGACAATCGGCAGCTCAAATGCGCCATCGCGGATTTTAGGTAGGAGCGCACCGCGCACTGAGGTGTGCTCCTACAGTAGAATTCGTCGGATGAAGATTGGTCCCTACGAATTGAGCAGCCCGTTCGTGCTTGCGCCGATGGTCGGCGTCACCGACGCTCCGTTTCGGCGAATTTGCCGGCACTTTGGAGCGGGCCTGACGACCTCGGAAATGACGACGTCAGATATCAGCCTGTGGCAAACGGCCCAGTCGCGCCGACGACTTGATCTTGATCTTGATTCCGAACCAATCGCCGTACAGATCGCGGGCGCTGACCCCGAACAGATGGCCGTTGCCGCCAAGGCTTGCGTCAAGCGCGGCGCCCAGATCATTGACATCAATATGGGATGCCCTGCAAAAAAAGTCTGCAAACGACTAGCGGGCTCGGCGCTATTGAAAGACGAAAAACTCGTTGCCCGCATTCTCGAATCGGTCGTTGCTGCCGTCGACGTTCCGGTCACCCTCAAAATGCGGACTGGCTGGGACCCCGAGCATCGAAATGGTGCGAAAATCGCCCAAATTGCCGAGCAAAGCGGAATCCAGGCGCTCGCGATCCATGGCCGGACACGAGAGTGTCGATACAAAGGTTACGCAGAATTCGAGACTATTACGCAAATCAAGCAGCAAGTTTCGATTCCGGTATTTGCGAATGGCGACATCACAACTCTGCAGAAGTCACTTGAAGTTCTGCGACTAACTAATGCAGATGGCTTGATGATCGGTCGCGGTGCACAAGGTCGTCCGTGGATATTTCGTGAGTTGTTAGAATATGTCTATGGCGGTGGAAAAACCACACCGCTAGATAAAAACGAATTGCGTGATACTATGCTCGGCCACCTAAAAGAACTGCACCGGTTTTATGGGGACACAGTCGGTGTTCGGGTGGCTCGAAAGCATCTGACCTGGTACAGCAAGCAGCTCGTAAACGCAGGCGAGTTTAGATACCAGGCAGTGCGTGTGAATAGTGCTGAGGAACAACTTCGGTTGACCACGGAATACTTCGCTCGTGAAGACGGAGGTATTTCTAAGGCAGCCTAGTCGTTACAGGATTTGACTGACGTGGCAAACAAACTCGATAAGAATAATAACAAATCGCTGCACAAGCACACCGAAGACGCACTCGAACAATATTTTGAAAGCCTGAATGGCGATCGCCCTGGCGATCTCTACGACCTCGTCATTGGCGAGGTTGAACGGCCCTTGTTTAAGGCCGTGATGGATTACACGCAAGGCAATCAGAGCCAGGCAGCCGGTATCCTCGGTATCAACCGTGGCACGCTGCGCAAGAAACTGCGTTCTTACTCATTGATTCTGTAGGTAAAGCAAGATGTTTACGGTGCAGCGGGCGCTCATCAGCGTTTCCGATAAACATGGACTGATTCCGTTTGCGAGCGCACTCTCGAAACTCGGCATAGAAATTCTTTCCACGGGCGGCACCGCACATTTTCTTCGCGAAGGCGGCATCGACGTTATCGAAGTCAGCGACAAAACCGGTTTCCCCGAAATTATGGGCGGTCGCGTCAAGACGTTGCACCCGGTTATCCACGGCGGACTACTAGCGCGACGCGGCACCGATGAAGACGCCATGAGTGAGCATGGCATCGAAGCAATCGACTTGCTCGCGGTAAATCTTTATCCGTTTGAACAAACCATCTCGCGAGACGACTCAACCATCGATGACGCCATCGAAAACATTGACATCGGTGGACCGGCAATGATTCGGGCGGCGTCCAAAAATCACTGCGATGTCGCTGTCGTTGTCGATCCAGACGATTACACGAGTGTGCTGGAATCGCTGAAGAATGATGGGCTTACGCTCGAATCACGGCGGCGACTGGCGGCGAAAGCGTATGCCCACACCGCCAGTTACGATACTGCGATAACAAAATACCTGTCGGCCGCGCTGGGCGATGATCCACTGGGTGATCGATTCCTGTACGCCGGCACATTGGTCGACAAAATGCGCTATGGCGAAAACCCGCACCAGGACGCGGCTTTTTATATCGATCAGCAAGCACCGCACGGTTCGCTCGCAGCGGCAACACAAATCCAGGGCAAAGCGCTGTCGTACAACAATATTGCCGATAGTGACGCGGCACTCGAGTGCGTGCGCCAGTTCGAAGCGCCAGCCTGCGTCATTGTGAAACACGCGAACCCGTGCGGCGTTGCTGTTGCAGAGGATATTGGTGCGGCCTATGACAAGGCGTTCCAGACAGACCCAACGTCC
>PVMS01083124.1_pt1 | contig 11900 bp, 7 predicted proteins | sample 1853461 | NCBI WGS metagenome assembly PVMS01 (sample SAMN08582032, study PRJNA380276) | Marine sediment metagenome, whole genome shotgun sequencing project. | isolation source: ocean sediment barecode stripped | collected 2017
AAGATGTGAGAGCAGCAATATGGTGCTTTGAATATCTTTCAGATCCGGAACATTGGAATACGTATTCCACCCTTCTGTTAGGAGTGAAGAGACGAGGATCGGCAGTGCGGCATTTTTTGCACCACTGATCTTGACTTCCCCTTTGAGGGCGCGCCCGCCTTCAATGATGATCTTGTCCACTTAGCATGTCCTTTTAATCAACAAAAAAGCGCCTCTCCGCATGGCTAACGAAGAAAGCGCTTTTAATCTCGAATAAATTCAAAATGTTATTGGTGATGGCCATCCTTTCCCTTGATGGTATCGATCGCAGCCTTAATGATACAGTATGTCATACCGATACCCAATATGGTGAGTGCATACCACAAACCGCCCATGAAGACAACATGACTCATATCCCAAATCCATTCGAAATTAAATGGAAACATTGTTTATCCTCCTAACCTATTATGCTTCAGCCGGTTTCAATTCCTGTTTCGAATCAACCAAAGGCTCAACCGCTTCTACTTCCTGTTTCTCGTCAGACGGCAATGGTTCCACCGGATTTAACTCCGCCTCATGAGGAAATACCGGCAAATAACGATGTGAAAATGCAATCAATATAACACCGTATGCCACCGGAAGTATGGTTGTAGCAATCTCTTGCCAACTGGGAAAGTACATGGCCCAATAATCAAAGCTCATCACAGGCACGGCCATCACCTGGAGTACCATTACCCACCGGTTAAGGCTAACACCGATAACCGCCAACGTCATCGCAACCCAGAGTGCCGGCGAGTTTTTCCGTCCCTTTTTGGTGATGAGAATGAAAGCAGGAACAAAGCCGCACAGTATGATTTCTGTGAATAGGATCCATTTTCCATACAGCGGGTTGTTGGAATAAAAGAAATCCCATGTAAACCCTTTGGAGGGCGCTATAACCGTTGCCCAATACCAAGTGTCTATGGTTTTGGCAATAATATAAGTCAAAATCATCCACCCTGAAATTTTCGCCAGAAGCTCTATAGCGTTGTCCTTAACCAATTTTTTTCGGGTCACCGCTTCGGTGATTTTGGTGATCAAAATGGTAAAACATGGCCCGCATGCCGCTGCCGACCAAGTATAGAGAAAAAAGGTCCATGGCCATATATAAAGCCCTTCCCGAAAGGCAAACGGACGTCCAAACAAAACGCCTGCAACACCGCCCAAAGATCCTTGGTGGAAAAAAGACAGAAACGCACCGGTTGCTGCAAAGACCGCCATGGTTTCATGCATGTTGTGACCGAGATGATGAAAGAATGGCACCCTGTCGACCTGGCGATTCTCTAAAAGAAGAGGAATGTATTCGATGGTCAACACCCCAAAATAACATGTCAAACAAAATGCCACTTCTGTCAGCATGGAATGAACATTGGCATGCCAGAATATAAACCATCCCCTTAAGGGCTGCCCGATGTCGATACCTAAAATGAGCAGGGCCGAGCTATAGCAGATGAAACCGATCAGAACCGCATAATTTATTATGCTTTTTAGCTCGTCCTTTCCAAAGATATATCTACATAAACCCGTAAAAAAAGCACCGCCTCCAATAGCGATCACCGCAAGATCGGCCCAGATCCATAATGCGAATCCATAGTAATCGTTCATATTCGTCTGATTAAGGCCCTTGAACCAGCAAAGAAGCATGGCATAAACGCCCCACAGGAGTACGACACCAACCGCACCTATAAACAGGGAAAATTGCCACAATGGGCAGCGTTTGACTCCTTTGTGTATTAATGCAGAATCCATAGGTTATGCACTCCTCAATATATGCAGTTTAAGGTAAATCCTCACTCTAACCAAAATTGAGTGTTTCAAATGTCTAGCTATCATGAACCGCCTTTTTTAACCTGCCTTCGTTTTTAAGATAATTATCTCCGGCCCGCCTTACCCACTCCCGGCTTGAAATATAGTAAATCTTTGGGTTGGTTCCGAGTCTTTCCAACAGCCGGAACGCACGGGGATCTTTTCTCATTTTATAAACCGCGTGTTTGGCGTTGTTAAGATCGCCGAATGTGATCGCTCCGGCAGGGCATGCCTGCGTACAGGCGGTTTGATAGTCACCCTCTTCGATGTCACGCTTTCCTTCCATGTATGCTTTATCTTTTGCCTGTTGATATCTGTGGTAGCAGAAGCTGCATTTTTCGACAACGCCTCGCATCCGTGGCGAAACCTTGGGACTTAAATATTTTTCCATACCATCAGGCCAGACGGGATCATACCAGTTGAAATAACGGGCTTTGTATGGGCAGGAAGCCATACAATAACGGCACCCAAAACAACGGGTATAGATTTGACTGACAATACCGGTTTCTTTACTGTAATCCGTCGCAACAGCCGGGCAGACCGATACGCAGGGTGAATGGCCACCATGCCCCTCGCAATGCATACACGGTCTGGGCAAATAGCATATATCCGTTTCGGGAAAGGGTTTACCGTTCGTCAATCGATACACCCGAAGCCATGTGATGCTAAGCAGTTTGTCAGATTCATCCTTCTTGAAAGGAACGTTATTTTCAGCCATACAGGCGACCATGCAAGAACCGCATCCGGTGCACGCATCCAGATCGATAACCATTCCATACTTTTTGTATTCACTATGTCTGTTCTCTTTTTTCATCAGAGCCTCTTAGGATCGACGCGTTTCAATTTTCCACAGTCAACATAACTATGCTTTGGACAACCTTGCCCGAATACCCCAGGCCACATCCAAACCAGAATCGGGATCTTCAACCGGTCCCACCAGTTGATTATAATTAACGCCTTTCCCATCGATATATTCATCGTTGCCCTTGTGCCCAAGTCCTGTGGGCATGGCAATGATACCAGGCATAATGCCGTCAAAAAGATGGATCCTGACGTTTGCTTTGCTTTTGGGAGTGCTGACCACAGCCTTGCTACCTTCAGCGAAACCAAGGGGTTTTGCGGTTTCCGGATTAATCTCCACAAAAAGATCATTGTGCTCGAGCACTTTATCTGAAACAGTTTTAACCATAAACGGCGGATCACCGACAAAACCATTGGCAAGCCTAATGGAATCATAGGGCACAAGCACCAGGGGATATGACGTCTCATCCCCTTCTATGTTTATTGGAGCAAACTTCGGCATCAATCCCGTATCACTGTTGACAAACTCGAATTTTTCCGAAGGCGAGCCAAATGACGCTTCCCAGCCTGGCGCTTTGAAATAGGGATCAGACCAAAATCCGTTTTCAATCATCGTTTGCCATCTATCCTTTAGGGTATCCTTTAGACACGCCTCATAATTATTCCATGGGAAAGCATCGGATATATTTCCCCCCAATGCCCTTGCCAGTAAAATAATGACATCACCGATGTGTTTCGTATCAAACTGGGGCTCAACCACCGGTTTTGAAAGGCCAATAACCGGTTTTGGCATTCCTGTTGGTGTTGGGACGTCTTCAAAGCGTTCAAGGTACGTATGGTTCGGGAGAATAAGGTCGGCGTATTGAGCGGTCTCATTCATGTAAGATGAAAAGCTGACAATGAACGGAATTTTGGCAAATGTCTTTTGCACCAGTTGGGTATCATGCATGGTATACAAAGGATTGGCGTCATGGATGAACAGCATCTTGAGCGGATATTTTTTATCTGAATCAACAGCATCCGCAAATCGGTTTAACAGATAGCGGGTAAACGGGTATGTTTTACTCCCGGCATCATCCAATCGCTCTTTAGACATACCGTCATAAGATAGGTCGTCCAGATTGATTCCCGGCCAATCAATATAATCAGGTTCAGCGACCGTCCAAACGCCCCCCTCTTTGTTGATGTTGCCGACCAATGCGTTTAAGGCGTGAACGGCCATGAATTCGCCTAAACTTCCGGGTGTACGCCCCTGTCCCTTACCACAAATAGCCAGCGGTTTAGATGCACGCGCAAATTTCCTGGCCAGAGTGATAATCGTTTTTTCATCAATCCCTGTTATTTTTTCGACGGTATCCGGTCGATATTCATCACGCACGTGGCGCTTCCACTCATCAAATCCGACCGAATAATTTTCGACAAAGAAAGAATTATAGAGGGATTCTTTTATAATTACATGAGCTAAACCCAATGCCAATACGGCCTCGGTACCCGTATTGATGGGAATCCATTTGTCTGATTTGGCTGCGGTATTGGACAGACGCGGTTCAACCTGGATGACTTTCGTTCCGCTTCTTTGCCAGCTACTTTTGGCTCTGATCATCCGTATCGGTGACCCCCAACCATCAATAATGCCGCTACCAAAGCTTAAGACGAGGTCGGCATTTTCAAGATCGAGTCCGACCATGGAATGATTTCCTTGCATGAGATGGAGCGTAAGCTCATAGGAATCTTGAATAGATGGCGTTCGGATAAAATTGGGGCTTCCGTAGACGTTTAAAAACCGCCTTAAAAGTTGTGGTACCGTTCCTCGATCCGACCCCGAAATAGATGCAACGCCATGTGGTTGATTGTTCGATCTTATTTCATCAAGTTTCTTGGCTGTCTCAGCAATGGCATCTTTCCAGGAGATTTTCACCCATCGCCCCGAACCTCTGGTTCCGACTCGCTTAAGGGGGGTTTTAACACGTCTGGGCCCATATAGCAGCTGAAGGCCTGATAGACCCAACATGCAAATTCCACCATCGTTCACAGGATGATGCTTCATTCCCTCAATTTTAATCGCTCGATCATCGATTTTTTGTACCGTAATGCCACATCCGCCCGGACAGAGTGTACAAGCAGAATTGACATAACTGGTTTCGCCGTCTTCAGGAACGGGTGTCCACGGCCACATCTGTGTCCATATAGCACTGTCGTCCATCAGTTTCCATGGCAACGGCGAAAGGGTTGTTCCCGCTGCACCACCAATTAAAAACGACAAAAAGTTCCTTCTATCAATCTTCATCTATTCTACCCCTCATCTACCCCTCAACTTTTACCTAAAAATTGCACCTAAAACCTGCATACAAATGTTAAAAGGATTAAATAAATTTAAACATGCTGCACCCCAAATACCTGGTTTTCCGGCCACGATTCCTTATTTATGACATACAAAACATGCGTCTCTTTCCGTTTGAACGCTGTCGCCTTTTTTGACTGGCGGTGCCTGGCCCGGAAAGGATATGGCAACGATATTATCTAAAAATCTACTGGTAGGTGCTTTTACTTGAGTCCTTTCGATACGCGCGCTATTTTTTTCGTGGCAATCAGCACAATCATCCATTTTCATTCGGTCCCAGGAATTTTTCTTGAAACCGGCGATATTCTTTCCCCAGATATCCCTGCTGTAACCGGTAATTCTATTGTATTCATAGGCTCTTAAGCTTTCAGATTCACCGGTATGGCCGTGGCATGTGATACAGTCCATATAGGCACCCTTAATATGGGCAGCATGGGAAAAAAATACACTGTCGGGTTGTTTGGCGTATATCAACCACGGAACCTCTCTTCCTTTGGATACATACTCCTCTACGAATTTGATCTCATCATAACTGTCCCCCTGAACCTCTTCGTGACATTCGATGCACTGCTCAAGTTTTGGTACACCGGAGAAGGTTCCGTCTTCACGAAAGAAATGGCAGCTCTCACAACTATTTTCGACTTCCTCGACATGGAGCACATGGTTGAAATCAATGGGTTGTTTTTTCTGGGAGTAGAGAAGCTTCGGAAAAACAACCCAGCCTACAATCGAACTTGCAATTAATCCGAGAATAAAAAACAGAATCACGGGTCCGCCGGCCGTTTCCACTTTCTCAAAAAGTGTTTGATCAACTTCGTCGTTTACATCTTCAGTAATCTCTTTGGTTGTATCGTCTTGTACACTCATAGGAACTCCATTTAAGATCTTATCAGCTTGAATGCTTTATTATTTGCCCAAAACCGAAAGCTTTTGGCCCGGTTTGCAAATGCAACAATTAAGGCAATACCCTGTTCTTGTCTTTCCCCATTATACCGCAGAAATCCACGCCACCTCGCTGAATAAGCTGGATGGCCGCTGACTGAAAAGGGCGTAAAAACAAGTGTTAGAATGAACTTGAATTTCGAAATGAAAAAATGATTTGTACCTGCAGATCTCCTATTTGTCAAGGGAAAATCCTTGCCAAATCTTTCTGTATAACTATGTAAATTGAGGGGTATTTAAAGGTTTTCTTATCTGCAGAATGAATTATCGATTTACCAGAAATTAGGTTTCAGGTTTTCCTATTCCTGACACCCGAAGCCTGGCACCTGATCTCCAATTGCAGTTCTGTTACGATTACATATGTTCCACCACCGAAATGGTCCTGTCCGCCATAATGTTGACATAGCTTCCCATTTCATTATCATACCAGCCATATATCACTGCTTGTGTCACAGGGACCCATACAACGGTATCTTTCAACAAAAGAATGATATCTTTTTCGATTCCCGGTATTTTCCCGAGGTCTAACGTCACTTCAGCTGTACGGGTGTGGGTTTCATGACCTTCGATAACTGCGGCGGCTTTTGGAAGTCCGATCATATCGACGGAAACATTTTGTTTTTCAGAATAATGAAGATACCCTTTGGGACCATCGGAGGCTGCCTGGTCGTACACTTGGTTAATCAACTCACGGCTCACCGGTTCGCCGACGGGCTCCTCTTGAAGATTCACAACAAGGATAATCAAAGAGCTTGTGGAGATAGGAATCCTAACGGATTCCGCAATGAATCCGATCTCTTCCATTTCCGGGATAACCAGCCTCAGCGCACTGGCAGCACCGGTTGTGGTGAGGATAATGTTGTTCATTATACTTCTGTTTTTTCTTAAATCGGTAGCCCCTTCTTTGGGAAGCCTATCCAGAACTTGCTGCGATCCGGTGGCGGCATGAACCGTTGCCATGGAAGCCGAAAGTATCTTTTTAGACCCAAAGGCATTGATCAGTGGTTTTATCATGTGAGCCAGGCAGGTGGTGGTGCAGGACGCGGTGGAGATAATTTTATGTTGTCTAGGATCATAGTCACTCTCATTGATTCCCATGATCGTGGTTACGGCATCATCCGGCATCGGTTTTCTATTATCTTTAATTGTAAAGGGTGCAGACACAACAATCTTTTCAGCTCCCGACTCAAAATGTCCGCGCAAAGACCCGCTGGGATGATCGCCAGGTAGGGTTGGATCAAGAAAATTTCCGGTGGTATCAACCACCAGTTTTACACCGTGTTCACCCCAGTTTATTTGAGCGGGATTCCTGAAAGACCTCAAAAAACGGACCATTACGCCATCGATGTTCATGGTGCCATGTTTTTCGTTTATATCGCTGATCAACGGCTCGGCATTCTGGCCATACAAAAATGTGTGCAACCAACCATAAGTTGAATCCCTTTCCGCATAATGGGCGATATCCGCTAAAGATGTCCCGGATTCTCGACCGATATTAACAACAAGTTCTTTAAAATATTTCCGCGCCACGTGTTGCCAAACCGTTAGCTTGCCGATTCTTCCGAATCCGTTGATTCCCAGTTTCAAAACTTTATCAAATCCGGCCTGATCGACCATTGTTTGCCTCCCGTTAAGAATATAGCAATTTCACGCCGCTTTCACTTTCACGAAACCTTGATAAACCGCTCCTTTCCGGCCATCAATGCTCAAATGGTCACCGGAATTGAAAACCACATGGCCCAAAAGGCATCTTTTTTCCTTTTCCAGGCAGACCAAGTTGCCGCATCCCACGACGCAGGTCTTTTCCAGCATATGGGCAACTACAGCAGCATGGGATGTTACGCCGCCACGTGCTGTAAGAAGCGCGTCTGCGGCATATATTTCCCGAATGTCATCAGGAACCGTATCCCCCCTGATAAGAATTAACCGCGTTTTAGGCTCTATGGTTCTCCACTTGTCGATTTCATCAAGGCTGAAAACGATTCGACCGCTCATTGCACCACCGCTGACACCGATACCATGCCCTATGATAATATCATTCAATTCATCTTCAAGATCAAACGTTAAGACTTTTTTTCTCTCCCTCATCGCCATATCACGGGACTGCAACAAGTAGAGATCCTTAACCGAAGGACTTTCAAATGTAAATTCTACTTCCTGTGGGCTCCAGCCCCTTTCATAGACCAGGTGATTTGCCCACTCATTCAGGGCATTGTAAATCTCGGGGAAATGAGTTTCAAGAGTAATATCCGTCTCTCTCATTTCAACGTCCTGTTGGGTTATTGAAATCGGCAACGTTCTCACCAACCCCGCAACCACATCCTCTCCTTGATTCCCAAGACTAAAATCACCCCACAATGTTAATATATCACCCGACCATCTGGGATTATGGGTAAAAAAGACGCCGGTGCCTGATTGGCGAGACCTGTTTCCAAAAACCATTCGCTGGACGGTAACAGCGGTTCCCCAGTCATCCGAGATCCCTATAATGTTGCGGTAGGCTTTTGCCTTTGATGATTCCCAGGAGTTAAAGACTTTTTGTATGGTCAAGAAAAGCTGCTCAAACGGGTCTTCAATGATATCAACACCTTTGTCTTTAATAAAATCCTTGTATGCCAGAGCCACCTGTTTCATCTGGCCACCGGAAAATTCCTGTTTATACGGAATTCCCCACTTCTGCTTAAAGTCACCGATAATGGCATCGAAATCGTCCCTTTGAAAATTGAATGCCATACCATAACATTGCAAAAACCGTCTATAGCAATCCCATGCAAACCAGGCATTACCCGTCCATTTGGCAATGCCGGCCGCGATCTTTTCATTGTTTCCGGTATTGATGAATGTATCCATCATCCCCGGTTGAGATACCGCAGATCCGCTTCTGACGGAAAAAAGCAACGGTCTTTTGGAGTCGCCAAATTTCCGGTTGGTCAGTTTTTCTAAAAGAGAAATTTGGTATGCCACCTGATTTTTGAAATTGGTTTCAGCCGGGGGGTAGCTCTCTATGATCTCCCTACAACGGAACGCCTCCGTGGTAATGATAAATCCGGGAGGCACAGGCAAGCCGTATTTTTTCAGCTTAACCATGTTTGATCCTTTTGTGCCCAGATATATAATCCCGGAAATCTTGTCACTCACATCATCAATCGTTGTCATTATCCATTTGGGATCATAGTTCAAAAGCAGGTGAAGATTTTTCTTGGGCAATATGTCTGACTGATGAAAAATGGTATTAAGGATACGGCTTAAAAATATATCCAGCTGTTGAAGACCCAATGAGAGGGCAATTCTCTCCCTGAAAAATATCTCGGATATTCTGTGTTTGAGCTTCTCAGGGCCAACTTTCTCTTGCTTCGGAAGGTATTTATTCAGAACGTGGTCTAACGGAATATGGGACAAAATTCGGTTCAGATTTTGTTCATGGATATTGTGAAAATAGTCATTACTTATATTTTTTACGGCCTTGGCAAAGCCCTTAAAAACGTCAAGATACTGGGTAAAGGAAAAGTCTGCAACCTTTAGCGAATGGGCCAAAAGATCGAGTTGACGTCCCATTTCGACCAGTGATATGCCGTCGAGCTTCAGTGCCTTGTCAAACAACCTTAACAGGTCGTAAATTTGAAAAAAAGTGGATTTTGTAATCAGGCTAAGGTCAATCTTTTCAACATATTCCTCAAACAACACATTGACCAACGACTCAATTCGAAAGGTAAGTCCTAAGGCATCAAATTTCATTTCGCGGTAACTTCCATACATGGAAGGTATATCTACGGTAATATGCCTTTTCTTATAAATATCTTCTTTGACCTCATAAGTTTGCAAAGATAAAATGAGTTCTTTCAGCGATTCCAAGTAATCGAGCATCCAGTAAATTTTTTTCTTTAAATCAGGTTCTCCAAGGGCGTCATACAGCCTGCCTAAATTGGGAAAGGCTTCTGATTTGAGTTGGGCAAGATAATTATCCATCTCGATAAAATCGAGCCTGTATTTATGATGCAATAGCTTGTAAAACGTAATCGCAAGTTCCACTCGCTCCACATCTTGGGCTGAGACGCCGGCAATATCTTGAAGAAGGCTTTTGAGTTTTTCTTCATGAATATGGAGAAAATCGTTGAAACGTATACCTTTTTTCTTAAGGTGCCTCATAACCTTGTGCACACCGTCAATATAGGGCCCTCGCGTATCTATCTCGCTATAAATATTTGGCGGGACAAATGACTCTAAAGGCCCCTTTTCTCTGGTTTCCCAGAAATATAAAGTTGCCTCCATAAAATCGACGATTCGGTTGCTACTTTCCACATGGCTTTGCTTTCTGAGAAAATGAATCAGAGAATCTTTTCGTCGGGTGATCTCATCAAGGTTGGTCGATGCATCTCGAAGTTTCCCTTCAGCACCGATATCATTAAAATATACAGGCAGAAGTCGTGCAAACTGTTTGGCAAGATTAAATACTGGCTCAATGCCACTATTAAGAAAACGGGTGATATCTCTGGGAAAAAGATCGGTATCCTTAATAAAAACACCACAAAGAGACAAGTGTATGATAAGGTATGAAAGGAGTCTTGGCGAAAATTTGGGGTTTAGACCGATGAGTTCAAGCCATACTCGAATATTCAAAATGTGGGCACTGTCAACCTGTATTTGCCAATCATTCGTAACCCCTTTTATCATGGGTATGTGAAAACCCAAATCAAGCAGAGAATCGATAAAATAATTGATGAGGTCACTTTCATCCGTCCCGTATACGGCTTTTCCCATATTAAGTACGCAGTTTAAAGCCGTAGACGGAAATCGATTGGCATCTTCTTTTAAGATGGAAAAGGTTTTTTGGATCAGCTCTTTGATATTCCAATCTTTTTCGTTGACGATGAGCCAGCTTAAAGTTCGGTTGACATCTCTTAAAGTTTCTTCATGAATCATCGATAAACCAGCAATGCTCATAATTTGAAAAAGAAATAAAAGTTTCCACCGGTACCCCACGCTTTCGTGAGCGCCTTTTTCAAGAAGCTGTTTAGAAATTTCCCGGTATGTCTCAACAAAGCTATTGTATCCGGGAAGTGCAATGAGCCTTTTCAACACATCTTCCGGCGAGATGTTTTTCAATTTTTCAATCTGTTCAACCTCGGATTTATACTGTTTGATCTGATCATGGGATATGGTTTTAAACAGTTGGTCTAACTCGTCAATATCGACACTTTCACCGGCTTCCTTTTCAAGCCAAGTTTTTGGATCTTCTTGATTTAGCCAGCAAGAAAATGAATCCTTATAATATTTTAAGAGAAGCAAATTGATCGAATGAAATTCCGTATCCATGCCGGGCGAATGTTTTAGGAGCATCTTTGCCAGCCTGTCTATCTGGTAGAAGCTCTTGACAAACCAAAAAAAGTCGTCTTCGGAAAAATGTCTGATGCGATGAAACGAATCATTTATCATCGGCATGAACCGAAGAATGTCGTCACCTGAATCTTTGATGATTTTCTGGAGAAAAAGAAGAAGGTGATCAACCGCATCGGCTCGAACTTCCGTTTCGCTTGTCGATTCAATGGCTGTTGCAAATATCTCCACATAAAGCTTTGCGGCATCCGGTCCATTTGGGTGATTTTTTAGCAGATGAAAATAATCGAGGGAATAGCTCCTTGCCTCCTTTACAATAAACTGCCAGTTTCGATACGGATGCGACAGCTCTTTTAAAAAGGTGTTAAACGCGTCCATGATGCCGAAATATTTGGACATTACATCCTGAAGGATCGAATATTTGGCATCAACGGTGACGTCAACGTGATAATCGGCGATATTAACTTCAAGGGCTTTTGATTTTATCATAAAACCCCCCTCATGATTGTCGATTGATGATTGTTGATTGATGATTGATGGTGCTAAGTATTGATGGGCTCGTAAAAAGTCAGAAAAGCTTCCTTTTTATGAGAGTATTTTGTATTTGGTGTTTAGTGTTTGAGGATCTAACAGTTTGGTATATCAGCATATATTTCAA
>PVMS01083829.1_pt1 | contig 11900 bp, 12 predicted proteins | sample 1853461 | NCBI WGS metagenome assembly PVMS01 (sample SAMN08582032, study PRJNA380276) | Marine sediment metagenome, whole genome shotgun sequencing project. | isolation source: ocean sediment barecode stripped | collected 2017
CTTGCCCGGTCCCGTGCCACGCGGATACCTTACGGCGGCTGGTCCCTGATGCTGGAAACCGGTATAAAGCATTTGCCGGCATTCGTTTTCATCACTGGGTGCCATGATCAGCATATTCGGGATGCAGCGCATAAAGCTCAGGTCAAAACTTCCCGCATGGGTTGGCCCATCCGAGCCGACCAGTCCGGCCCGGTCAATAGCAAATAAAACAGGCAGGTTCTGCACGGCGACATCGTGTACCAGCTGGTCATAGGCACGTTGCAGGAAGGTGCTGTAAATGGCCACGACCGGATGTATTTGCTCGCAGGCCATACCAGCAGCCAGTGTTACGGCATGCTGTTCGGCGATACTGACATCGAAAAACCTGTCGGGAAAACGTTGTGAGAATTCAACCATTCCCGATCCTTCGCGCATTGCCGGTGTAATGGCCAGCAGGCGCTCATCCTTCTCTGCCATGTCGCATAACCAACGGCCGAATACCTCGGTATAGGTCGGTGGCGGCTTAACCACCGGTATCGTCTGAACAATTCCTTTTTCCGGATCAAAAGGTCCGACGGCATGATATTTCACCGGGTCCTGTTCCGCGGGTGCGTAACCCTTGCCCTTGGTGGTAATGATGTGAAGCAGGTTAGGCCCTTCAACGGTTTGTATGGTCCGTAGTGTACGTATCAACACAGGCAAATCATGGCCGTCGATGGGTCCAAGATAGTTGAACCCGAATTCTTCAAACAGCGTACTTGGTACGATCATGCCCTTGACGTGTTCTTCCCAACGACTCATAAAACGCCATACGCGGGAGTCCCTGTGCATCATCTGTTTGCTGCGTTCACGGATATTGGTCACCGTCGGCCCACTCATCATACGGGCGAGGGTCTTGGTCATTGCGCCGACATTGGGTGAAATCGACATCTGGTTTTCATTCAATACCACCAGAATGTTCGGGTTTAACGAGCCACCATGATTAAGAGCCTCAAAAGCCATGCCGGCGGTCATTGCGCCATCACCGATGATGGATACCACCCGTCGTTCTACATTTTCATGAGCCGACGCCAGTGCCATGCCGAGGCCTGCACTGATGGAAGTGGAAGAGTGACCAACACCAAAGGTATCAAATTCACTTTCGCCGCGTTTTGGGAAAGGTGCCAGGCCACCGGTCTTTTTAATCGTACCGATACGGTCACGTCTACCGGTCAGGATTTTGTGCGGGTAAGCCTGGTGGCCAACGTCCCAGATGATCCGGTCGTGAGGTGTTTCATAGCAGTAATGCAAGGCGACCGTGAGTTCGACACAACCCAGGCCCGCACTGAAATGCCCCCCGCTCTTTGAAATAGCCTGAAGCAAATATTCACGCAACTCGTCAGCCACCTGCGGTAACTGATCTTCATCCAGCTTGCGCAACTCAGCTGGTGTGATAATTTGGTCAAGTAATGGGTATTTCTCTACGTTCATAGGTGTATTTTACCGGTCGCGGTCTACAGCATAAGCTGCCAGCCACTCAAGTGTGTCGGTTTTACCGGGTAAATGCTTCAATTCACTCAGTGCCTGATCCCGCAGTTCCTGTGCTCTTTGAATAGATTTTTCTACGCCAATAATGGCCGGGAACGTGGGTTTTGACCTGGCAGCATCGGCCCGGCTTGGTTTTCCGGTGAGCTCGCTGGTTCCGGTTACATCGAGCAGGTCATCAAAAACCTGGAAAGCCAGCCCCGTTAATTTACCATATCGGGAAAGAGATTCGTTTTGTCCACTGGTCGCTGATGCCAGCAGTGCTGGTGCCACGGTGCTGATCTGTATTAAAGCACCGGTTTTAAAGGTGTGAATTTCCTCAAGTTCAGTTTGAGAAATTTGTTTGTCGAGGCTGGCAAGATCCAGCACCTGGCCGCCTGCCATGCCACCGGCCCCACAGGCCCGGGCAAGCCCCAGGATAATTGCGGTCTGTTGCCGGGGATTGGCAATCAGGGCCGCGTCCGCTGCAAGAATTTCGAATGCCAGTGCCTGCAATGCATCACCGGCCAATATGGCGGTAGCCTCATCGAACCTGCAGTGACAACTTGGTTGTCCGCGTCTGAGGTCATCGTCGTCCATGCTGGGTAAATCATCATGTATAAGAGAGTAGGTGTGGATGAGTTCAATCGCGACGGCAATACTGTCGAGTGTGCTTTCCTCCAGATTCAGCGCGCGTCCTGATGCATATACAAATAACGGCCGGATACGTTTGCCACCGGCGCTGGCGGAATAAACCATTGCCTCCCGTAGCAACGGCGGTGTTAGCTCAGATTCTGGTAGGTATTCAGGCAGGATATTCTCAAACCGTGTCTGCCAGGACTTGATGATGGCAGCGGTTTCAGGCATCCGGTTCAAATTCTTTAGCGGACTCTTCGTCCCCGGTATTGAGCAGTTGTTCGACTGTTTGCTGGGCGTTGTCCAGTGCTGACTGGCATTGCCGGGTCAGTTCGATACCGTGTTTGAATCCGGACAGGGATTCGTCCAGCGACAAGTCACCTTCTTCGAGGTTGATAACCAGTTTCTCGAGTTCGGCCAATGTCTTTTCAAAGTCGGGGCCAGTCTCAGTTTTTTTGCTCATAATCAGCATTCCGGGTTTAGCGGGGCGACACTAACGCACCGCACTGACAGGGTCAACTACCTACAGGTAACCTCCACTCCTTTCTGAACGCAAGATACAGGCTCATGAATAAGTCAGAGGTCACTTGAATGTTGTTGTGTGAGAATAAATTGTAGCAAAGGGTTGCGTGGTTGCCAGCTTAACTTGAGATTGTTTTCAGACAACCAGGTTGCAAACCGCTCGCTAAAACACCAATCCCCCATGGCCACCAATTCGTCATCCAGTTTGCACAGTGGAATGCAGTCTCTAAGCCAGGGTGGAATACCAGCCGTTTGAAAAAGATTTTTCAGGCTTTTGTGATGAGTTCCCTGGCTGATACCAGTTGCTTTCATGTTGATACGGGCGCCGACGGAAAAATCGCCTGTCGGACTTGCTTCACCTTCCAATATGAGTTGACCAACATCGCGACCCAGGTCAAGTTCGTTGTGGCCCGGTGGCCATTCGCGGCTGGGGCAAGGTAAAACTTCCCTATCCGTTTGCAGCCACAACTGTTGTTTATACAGGTGTAATGAGCACTCGCCCCAGACAACTGCTGTTTTATGATCGTTGCCCACCTGCCTGATTTGTTCAAAAAAAGACTCCAGTCGGTAGACAGGCAAGGACGGTGAGCCGGATTGCTTTATCCAGCGCCGGATGACCAGCTTGAACAACTCCTGCTCATCAAGCAGTTGTGAGTTGACTTGCAATACAAAAGGATGAGTCAGATTTTGTCCCAGGTACACATCGGCGAGTCTTTCCAGCAATTTCCGTGCGTCAGTCATCGCCTTGTGGGTTAGCAGCAGCCGTTTGCTGACTTCCGGCCAACGTTTTTCCAGCAAGGGAATGATCTCATGGCGTACAAAGTTTCGGTCATGATTCAGATACTGGTTAGACGGGTCTTCCATCCATTCAATGTTGTTGTCACCCAGGTATTCTCTTAATACGCTGTTTTGAAAGCCCAGTAATGGCCTTTGTAAAACTCCGTTGCCAAGAGGTCTGCTTTCAGGCATGGCCGAGAGGCCGTCAACACCGCTGCCACGCATTAAATTCAACAATAATGTCTCGGCCTGGTCATCCGCGTGGTGGGCGGTTAACAGGCAGTCTCCGGACTTGAGCAAGGCTGATATGGCCTCGTAACGTAAATGGCGGGCCTCTGCCTCCAGCCCCTTGCCGGAGCGGTTCTCCAGCTTAATTCTGAGACAAACGAGCTTTATCCCGTTTTGACGGCAGAAAGTTTCGCACTGTAACTGCCACAAATCCGCATCATCGTGCAGGCCATGATTGATATGCACGGCTGAAACCGGGACGTCCAGCTGGTTTTGAATTGTGCTGATTGCGTGCAGTAGTGCAGTGGAATCGGCGCCGCCACTAAAACCCACGATATAGGATTTTACGACAGGAAAAGACTGGAGAATTTGCAGTAGAGTTTCTGCAGTAAAAGCCAAGGCACGATTACTCATGTTAAATCCGACAGGCTCCCAGGATAAGCTCAGTCTTTGAATTCACCGTAGGAGAGCAGGCGTTGATAGCGATCTTCCAGCAGGGATTCCGTTGTCAGTTTGTCGAGTTCTTCAAGTTGGGTGGCCAGGCAGTCGCCAACCTGTGTGGTAACTTGCTCCGGATCCTTGTGGGCGCCACCCAGGGGTTCCGGGATCACTTCATCAATCAGTCCCAATTGCAAAAGCCTATCGGAGGTGATGCCGAGCGCTGCAGCGGCCTCTTCTTTCAATGCCGCATCTTTCCACAAAATGGAAGCACAACCTTCCGGTGAGATCACAGAGTAGGTGCTGTATTGCAACATGTTCACTCGATCACCCACACCGATGGCCAGGGCGCCGCCGGACCCCCCTTCACCGATGATGGTGCAAATGACGGGCACAGGCAGCCTTGCCATATATTTTAGATTGGTGGCAATGGCTTCGGATTGGCCCCGTTCCTCTGCACCAACGCCAGGGTAGGCTCCCGGGGTATCAATGAATGTCAATACAGGCAGACCAAAGCGCTCCGCCATTTTCATTAATCGTAGTGCCTTGCGGTAGCCTTCAGGTCGGGGCATACCAAAATTCCTGAAAATCTTGGCCTTGGTATCGCGGCCTTTCTGCTGGCCGATGACCATCACAGCGCGATCACGAAAACGGGCCAGGCCGCCAACGATGGCAGGGTCATCAGAAAAGGTGCGGTCACCGTGAAGCTCATGAAACTCGTCAAACAGGTAGTCGATATAATCCAGTGTATAGGGTCGCAAAGGATGGCGGCTGAGCTGTGATATCTGCCACGCTGTCAGATCCTTGAATACACTGGCCAGCTTTTGCCGCATTTTGGCTTGCAACCGCTGGATCTCTTCGTCCAGATTGAGGGCATTGTCGGAGCCTACATTACGCAGCTCATCAATTTTTGCCTGTAGCTCAGCAATTGGCTGTTCAAAATCCAGGTAATTTGAGTCCATAGCAATCTGATTCCAGCAAAGAGTGCGCAGTATAAACGCAACTGAGGATATAGTTTAGACCCTACTTGGTAAAATTGCCTTACTGCGGGGTATAAGTTTGCTGTTCCATTGCTCCAGTGCCCAGCCCCACAAACTGTCGAGAGACAGGCTATGAGGTGGTTTCTGACCCAGGAAATGTAAAACCAGGCTAACTGCATAGGCCGGATCCTGATGTTTAATCGGGTCTGCCTGGTCCCGTTTGCCCAGTTTCCTGCCATCGGTGGATATCGCGACCGGCAGATGCATATAGTCGGGAGACTCGAATCCCAGGGCTTTTTGCAGACAAATTTGCCGGCTGGTGGAGTCAAGCAGGTCAGCACCCCTTACAACCTGGTTGACGGCCTGGTAATCATCATCAACGACCACGGCCAATTGATAGGCGAACAGGCCATCTGCACGCTGGATGATAAAATCACCGCTGATACCGGCAGGTGAGTCTGAAATATGGCCTTGTAGTTTGTCGGTAAATTCACAGGCTTGGCCGCCAACCCGGAAACGTATAGAGCGTGCTTGCTTGCCTTCCGGCAGACCGTTTCTGCATGTGCCTGGATAAATGCCGGATGTTGGCAGATCCTTGCGCGAACATGCACAAGGGTAGGCCAGTTCCTGCTCCAGCAAGCGGTTGACAGTCTGTTGATAGGCACCCAGCCTGCTGCTTTGATACAAAATCGGGCCATCCGGTACCATACCCAGCCTGTGTAAATCATTGATGATGCGTTTGGCGCTACCTGCGATCTCCCTGGGCGGGTCTATGTCTTCAATCCGGAGTAACCAGCTGCCACCGGTGCTTTTGGCTTCAAGATAACTGCCTACGGCCGATACCAGCGATCCGAAATGCAGGTCGCCGGTCGGCGAAGGTGCAAATCGACCAATAACCGGGGTGGGATTCATGCAGGTTTTGGGTGTTTACTGCCCGACGACCTGGGGTGCCTCGTTGAGGAAATCGCCTGTAACAAGTTTGACACCACATTGCCAGAGCACGGCCAGATCGGAAGCATCCTGAACTTCATCGGCGATGACGGTGATGTCATGGGGTTCAATCGCCCTGACGACTGCCCGGATGGTTTCCTGGTTAGCCGTATTGGATGATAAACCCTGCGCCAAACCAGGACGGAGTTTGATCATGCTGACGGGCAGGTGTTCAAGTAACTGAATAGTCCGGTGGTCATTGTCGAACTCGGATAGCACAAAACCACAACCCAACTCCTTCAATTCATCAATGATGCGGCGGGTTGGTTTAAGGTTGGATTCAGCAGCAATTGCAGAGAGCTGCAAAATCAATTGAGAACCCACAACTTCGGTTTCTTTCAGCATCCGCTCGAACCAGTGAGTGAAACTGAGATCAAGTATGGAGTTATTGCTCAGTGAAATGATGTGCTTGTCACCGGTTCCGGTAATGGCGAGCATCAATTGCGGTATGACATGACGGTCAATCGTGCTGCCGAGGTCGTTGCGTTCAGCCGCGAGCATGAACTCGCTGGCCGGGGAATCGCCTTCTTCTTCGCGCATGAAAGTGCGGTTTTCGAACAGACCCTCGTTTTCGCCCTCCAGGTCAACAATCGACTGTTGGACGGTATAAAAATCGTGATTGTTCAAGGCATAACGAATGCGCTCCACCCAATCGCGTTCTGCTTCACCGGTATGAACCGTGGTCAACGCGGGTTTGAACCTGACCAGTGTGTTGCTTTCCTGTGCAGCTTGTTTAAATGCTGTTCTGGCATGGGCGAGAACTTCTTCGGCGTCCCGGGTCAGAGAGCCGAGTGTAGCCATGCCAATAGAGCAGGAAGCAGTGATGGTTTTATCACCCAGATCGATAATGTGGTTGGCATAGTTTTCGAGTATGCAGTCGCCCACTTCCTGTAGCTTTGACTTTTTATCTCGTTTGATCAAAACGGCAAAGCCATGGTCACTGAAACGTGCTGGCAGATCTGTTTCTTCCACACAGCCATTGATAACATTCGCCAGATCCAGGATATAGGTATCAATACCGTCCATTGCCAGGCCTTGTTCCAGGTCTATAATGCCGTCCGTTTCGATATACAAAACAGCAAATGTGAAGTCGTCGTCTTTATCTTTTTCGATTAACGCAGATAGTTTGGAGGTGAAAGTGTGCCGGTTAATCATCTGTGTTAGGTGGTCGGTGCTACGCAGACGGTCCAGTTCTTCCTGGAGAACAAGATTGGCATCCTGTTCGCGCACCATCATCTGGATACATTGCTCGCCATTGTACCTGGCGGGTGAGAATGCCAGCTCCGCTTTTAAAGCCTTGCTTCCGGGGGTATTGATGGTGACGGCCAGGGTATCTTCCGGGAAAATATCCTGGTTCATGTCGCGCAAGAGCTGTTTCAGGTCGGTTCCTTCGTTGACCGTCATCAAGTCCAGCAACGAGAGTCCTTCAATATCGTCCCGGGATTTTACCTGTAACAATTCGAGGTAGGCGCGGTTGGCATAAATATGCAGACCTTCATGAATGTAAGCTATGGAATCCCTGGCACTATCGAGCAACAGATCATAGCGATGCCGCAGTTCTTCCAGTTTGAGCGACAGGTCATCGAATTCGCGGGCCGTGGTTCCGCCGGACATATGCTGTTTTACAACCTGCATCAGTTGATCATTTTCTTCGGCGTTGATGACCAGCAAAGGATGAGTTGCTGTAGCAGCCTCAACATTGCTGGTGTCTTCAGGTCTGAACTGCAGAACCACTGTTGTTGAATATTGGTTGGCCACCTGCATGATCTGGCCGATCTTCACCGATGCCGGCAGTTGTGTACCGATCAGTATTAAAAAAGGAGATTTTTCTTTTAGTACTTCTTCAAGTTCGTTTATGCTGGAAGCGTTGACAACCCTGACAGCTATGCCCGCATTCCGTAAGAAACTGTTGATAAGCTGAGCATGGTCAGGAGAATTGTCAATGACCAGCAGGTATGCGCTATCCATAGCAATATTTCTCCAATCCTCGATCCATGAGGATATCAAATGTCAAAAATAACCTTGATGACTTTAAAAAATACAACACTCAACCCGAATTTTATTGGCGATTAAGAATCCCGCAAATTCCGGGCTTCGATTCATGATTATATAATGCAATTATGACGTAAGTTTGTCAGTTTTTATAGAAACAGCCTAGGTTTTTTAAAAAATATATCAACACCGAAGTATTTTTCCGATTTAATTCGTAGTCTGTGTTCAGTCAAATTCTATCGCAGATACCGTGTTCGAGTTATCATTACGCAAATTAATTCCGGAGAAAGCAATGGCGTCCTTCAGTACCAACGAATTCAAAAGTGGCTTGAAAATAATGATCAACGGTGATCCCCACAATATCGTAGAGAACGAGTTTGTGAAACCCGGCAAGGGCCAGGCATTTAGCCGGGTCAGAGTTCGTAACCTCAAGACCGGAAGGGTGGTTGAGAAAACATTCAAATCAGGCGAGTCGGTTGAGGCCGCTGATGTATTTGAAACTGAAGTACAGTACCTGTACAACGATGGAGATTTTTGGCACTTCATGCATCCGGAATCCTTTGAGCAATACTCCATCAACAAGGAAGCCATTGGTGACGCGGTACTGTGGATGCAGGAAGAGGGGATTTGCAACATGACTTTGTTCAATGGTTTGCCCCTGAGTGTTCTGCCTCCCAATTTTGTTGAAATGCAGATCATTGAAACTGATCCAGGTGTCCGTGGCGATACTTCAGGTGGTGGTGGCAAGCCCGCTAAACTCGATACCGGTGCAGTGGTACGCGTACCCTTGTTTATCCAGGAAGGCGAAATGATAAAGATTGATACGCGAACCGGAGAGTACGTTTCCCGCGTGAAAGGTTGAACCAATGAACGATAACAAGGCAAATTTTGATCCTGCGGAAAAGCAGAAATTTGACAGTATTGCGGCCACATGGTGGGACCCCGATGGTGAATCACGGCCATTGCACGATCTTAATCCTGCCCGGTTGGCTTACATTACTGAACGGGTCGGATTAAAGGATAGTGCTGTCATTGATGTGGGCTGTGGTGGCGGTATTTTGTCGGAGTCCATGGCCATGCAAGGGGCACTTGTGACCGGGATTGATATCGCTGCAAAAGCCTTATCGGTCGCAAAATTACATTTGCATGAATCGGGCTGTAAGGTTGATTACCATGAGACCACGGCCGAGTCATGGGCGGAAAAATACCCCGCCAGCGCCGGCATTGTTACCTGTATGGAAATGCTCGAGCATGTGCCGGATCCAGCATCAGTGGTTGCTGCCTGCGCCAATATGCTGGTAGCGGGTGGCCATTTGTTTATGAGCACACTGAACAGGAACCCGGCATCTTTTGCCGTTGCCATCCTCGGTGGTGAGTACATAACCCGGATCATACCCAAGGGTACACATCAATATGATCGCTTCATCAAACCCTCGGAGTTGTGCCAGTGGTTGCGGGCATCCGGCATGAAAGTCGAAGAAATCACCGGGATTCACTATAACGCTCTCGAACGTACTGCCCGCACAGGCGGTCACGTCCATGTCAATTATTTGATTCACGCGATCAAGTCAGACCTGTAATAGTGATTAAGGCTGTTCTGTTTGATCTTGATGGCACCTTGCTGGATACGGCTCCGGATCTTGTTGCAACATTGAACTATCTTCGAGCCGGTCTGGGTCTTACAGCTTTGCCGCTTGATGAATTGCGCCATTTCGTATCCAGGGGCGCACCAGGCTTAATCAAGGCGGGTATGCCACCGTGCGATGATGAAACACTTGCGGTCTGGCGGGATGCTTTTTTGGAGCATTACCAGGAAAACAGTTTTGTTCATTCCCGGCCATTTGATGGCATTGAATGGCTGCTGTCAGAGTTGGCAGCCAGGGGGATACCCTGGGGAATTGTGACCAATAAAAAGGAGTTTCTGACCCATCCAATTCTTGAAAAAGCGGGCTGGTCGTCACTGGTTTCAGCCGTGATATGCGGAGATACCGGAACCCATAGCAAGCCCCACCCCGGGCCGGTGCTGGCGGCCTGCGAAAGGATGGGCATTGCTCCCGAAAACACATTGATGATAGGCGACGACCTGCGGGATATAGAATCCGGGAAAAGTGCCGGCAGCCGCACCGCGTTTGTACTTTACGGATACGCTGACCAGGAAAGCCAGTTGGACATTGTCGGAGACACGGCATTGATCAATGCTCCGCAAGAGGTGCTGGGGTTGCTGGAAGCTCCGGGTATGGCCTGATGGCAGTGGTTTCACCCGTTGAACTCGAGTTTTGTAACGAACTGGCCATGCCGCCCGGCAGTCTTTTTGAATTTACCAGCCGTTTTTTGGCGGCCGACCGCTTGGAATCCCTGTTGGCCTTGTACGCTTTAATACAGACGATTGGCAATATCCCGCATAGCCCGGTGGATGACGCGGTTAAGTGGGCCAAGCTAAAGTGGTGGAGTGAGGAGTTAGTCGCAGATCCGGATGCGCCGTCCCGCCATCCGGCGTTGCGGGCATTGTGTTTGTCGGGAACCAGAAAGCACTTGAATAACGACCTCCTGTTTCGTTTGCTCCATGATGCAGCGATGGAGATTGATGTTGCTCCGGATTGTGATGAAAACGCCATGTTCGAACGGTTTGCGGGCCTGGGTAGCACAGAAATTCAATTGGAGCTTGCGTTGGACAAGGCGGAAACTGATACTCAAAACCTGAATTTTCTTGCCGCAGCGAGCCGTTTGTCTCAAATGATTTTCAGCTTTGCTGCCCATCATCAATATGAAACAGGGCAGATACCAATGAATTTATTGGCAAAACATGGTGTCAGTGCAGCACAACTGGAGCAAAGGTTGCATCCGGATAAACTCGCGCAGATTCTTACCGAGCTCGCAGGTTGCGGTCTGGATTGGTTTTCAAAAGGCATGTCGGGGTTGAAGATAAATCAAAATTCGGGAAATCAAACCGGGTCAGGTACACATTTACAATTGCGCTGGGCGATGGAAAGAAGGCGTTTGTCTGTCATCGGAAAGGATGCGGGTCGGTTCCTGGATGAAGGTAAATACTACGGACCAGCGGATGCCTGGTTTGCCTGGCGGTTTTTGCGACGGTTGAAATAAATCCGGCGAGACATATTCGAGGGATAATTGTATGTTTACATGTTCAGGCGGGTGTCATTGTGGCCGGGTAAAGTATGAAATCAAGATCCCAGATAAAATCGTTGTAAATCGGTGCAGTTGCTCGATCTGTCAGAAATCAGGCTACCTGCATTTGATCGTTCCTGCAGACCGGTTCAAACTGCTTTGTGGCGAAGAAGATTTGCTTGAATACAACTTTCATACAGGTGTTGCACGTCACCTGTTCTGTGGCGTGTGTGGAATCAAATCATTTTATGTTCCCCGCTCACATCCAAAGTCATTCAGTGTGAACCTGAATTGTATTGATTTACCGGTTGAGCTTGATGTCAGCGTTGAGGAATTTGATGGTCGAAACTGGAGCAAGAATCGCAAAAACCTGTTGAAAGACGTAACGGGTGATAGCTGATTTGAATTAAGGTTTTCAAGTGGTTTTCTTGTCCATGATGTAGTCCGGGCCTTTACCGGCAGTTTTTTCATAAACCCCTTTTTCCACCCTTTTAAACTGCGTCAGGCCGTGTTTTGCAATATTACTCTCTGACAATGAAGGGGCAGGATGGGCCAGGTTGGGACGCGAGATTTTTCTGCGTATGGGGTTGTGGCATTCCGGGCAGAATTTTAGCGGCTCATCGGTCATTTTTTGCATGACATCAAAGGCCTTGGCGCAATGATCACAGCTTTTTTGGCCGCTGGCCTGATATTCATAAATGGGCATTCATATCACCAGGGAGATTGTCC
>PVMS01034530.1_pt1 | contig 11897 bp, 8 predicted proteins | sample 1853461 | NCBI WGS metagenome assembly PVMS01 (sample SAMN08582032, study PRJNA380276) | Marine sediment metagenome, whole genome shotgun sequencing project. | isolation source: ocean sediment barecode stripped | collected 2017
CTCATGAATGCTGCGGAGATCCCGACCATAAACGCAATGCGGGCACCGGCCAAAAGCTGGCACAGAATATCCCGGCCGATAAAGTCCGTTCCCAGCCAGTGACGCCAACTCGGCCATGTGGAGTGGGAGATTTGTGGATCTACGCCGGTCATGGGATGGTACATGGGATCAATCAATGGCGTAAAAAAACTGCATACAGCCATCAGCGCAAAAATGAACAGCAGGGTCAGACCGATTTTTCCAATCAGATTTTCTTTATAAACCTCCCAGCCTTCCAGCAAGCGCTCGATGGTCGGGAACCTCTTGAAAGGTTTTACGCTGATATTTGATGTTTGTGTCGATGGGTTCACTGTCATTGGTTTTCCTGTTAATGCTTGATGATCTCGTAAAAAAGTCGTGAATTCAGCTATAGATGGGACTTTTTATGACGCCATCAATACTTGATCCTTGGATCCAGATAGGCGTAAAGAACATCCACCACCAGGTTGGCAATCAGAACCACGATGGCGATCAATAAAAAGGAGCCCTGGGCCAAAGGATAATCACTGTTGCTGACGGCAAAGACCAGCTCTCGACCGATCCCCGGCCAGCTGAACACCGTTTCCGTAAGGGCGCCGCCGCTGAGTGAAAATGCCAGGCTGATCCCTACGCTGGTTACCACGGGCAGTGCCGCATTGGGCGCTGCATGTCGGTTTCGAATCACCTTTTCTTCGAGTCCCTTGGCCCTTGCCGTTAAAATATAGTCTTCTTTAAGTGTATCCAGCATGCTGCTGCGCATTAGGAGCAGGTAACTTCCAAAATGAATGAAAAATAGAGTGGCCAGAGGCAAAACCATATGATGCGCCACATCTATAGATTTCAACCAGAATCCGGATGACGGATCCATCCATATCTCCGGTGATATCATGCCGTTCAAGGGGAACCATCCGATTTTAAATCCAAAAATCCAGATCATAATTAAAGCCAGCCACGGGAGAAAAAGGGTATGGCAAACCAGCGCTCCCAGGGTCATCCAGGTATCGATTTTTTTCCCTTTGTTCCAGGATGCGATTTTGCCCAAAAAAATACCGACAAACGCGGAAAGAAAGATAGAAGTGGTAAACAAGAGGATGGTGTTTGGAAGCCGGTTCAAAATAATTGAGAACACCGTTACGCCGTGATGAAAAGAGATTCCGAAATTTCCGGTAAAGAAGTTTTTGAGATAATAAATATACTGCAGCCAGATCGGTTGATCAAGCCCCAGTTGGGCAATTAAATACGCCGCATCTTCCGGGGTCAGGGTCGGGTCGACCATCCGGGTGACCGGATCGCCGGGGGCTAAGCGGAACAGCAAAAAAAGTACCGTTAAGATCACAAAAAAAATGACGAATATCTCGATCAGTCTTTTAAAGACAAATTTTCGGATTTCCATTTTTTAGAATTTTTTCGATCTTGAAAACCTGGTCCTCCCCCGCGAAGCGGGATCTCCGATGGGCCTTGCCTGTCCCGCATTGCGGGAGTCAGAGTTTACCGGCTCTGCCAGAAGATACGGCGCTATAGTTTGAAGTGAACTAAAGTTTAAAGTGAACTAAAGTTAAGGAATTCTGCCAATTATATATAAATTCAGCGGAGCAAAGCGACTCCATAACTTCCCCGTTTAATACGGGATAAATAGGCACTTTAGATCACTTTAGGCATTTTTAACTTGTCTGGCTTTCAGAAAAATAGCCCCTTTCAGGGGAAACCAAAGCCTGGTCCTTCCCCGCGAAGCGGGATCTCCGATGGGCCCTGCCTGCCCCGCTTAGCGGGGGATTCTTTACTGAGAAGTTGTATCATTTTATTTGACCAGGCAAAAGGACCAGATGTTTCCAATTCCATCCAAGGTTTCCACCCAACCGCTGAATGTGTCTTTGCGCACCGCTTCAAGGAGTGCCGGATTGTAAATAGGGATATACGGAACATCCGCCATGATGATCTTCTGCATCTTAAAGATCAGTTTTTGGCGCTGTTCTCGATTCATTTCACTTGCAGATTTTTCGGCGATACGGTCGAACTCGGGATTGTTGTATCCGCTCATGTTCCAGCCCCGTTTTCTGTCGTTGGCGGAATGGAAAAAATTTCTCAAATAATCGGGATCCATGGACAATCTTCCATATCCCAGGATAAAGGCATCAAATTCATGCCGCCCTTTAATCTGTGTAAGCAGAGCCCCAAAGGCCATGGATCGGGAAATCGCTTTTATACCAAAAGCCTTGAGCCATTCCTGTATCATCATACCGCTCATGGCCCGGTGGGGGTCATAATCTGCCGGTGGCGTTAAGATGGTGATTTTTTTCATCAGTTCACCGCCGGGCATCCGTATCCCTTTGCCGGGGACGACCCTGCCGTTCTCATCAACGGGCGGTACTTCCCAAGTATATCCGGCGGTGTGAAGGATATGATAGGCCGTTTTAATGCGGTCGTTCCGGTCCATGCCTTTTCCGTAGCGGGAGATATCCGAACAGAACCAGTATCGATTCCCCGGCGGGACGATAGAGTCCATACGGGTACCGTATTTCTGGAGGATGCGAGAAATGATAAAGTCCTTGTCAACCAGGACGGCCACCGCTTGTCTCAGGTTGACATCGCTGAACGGAAGGGCTCTCAAGTTAAAGCCCATAAAATACACAGCGCTTTTTTTACTATAAAATATCCGGATGTCTTTCTGTTGCTTTAAGTCATCGATATATCCGGGTTGGATTCCCCACCAGAACATATCGATACTTCCCTTTTTCAGGGCCAGTACGGCGACATCAGAGGTTCCGTAGATTTTAAAAAGAAGGTCATCCACATACGGGCCGAGAATTCGACCGCCGATGTCCTGATGAAGGCCGAAAAAATACCTGTTTTTTTGAAGAAGAAGATACGTACCCCGCTGCCATTTTTTTAGAACAAACGGGCCGCATCCCACCGGCTTTTCGATTTTGTGATTCATCAGGGCTGTTAATGGTTTTTGTTGGGTTCTGGCCTCTTGGGAAATATGTGCCCATTCTTTTTTTGATACAATCGACGACGTCAGTGTACGGGTCAAAAATATGGCTTTCGGTGCCTCAAGATAGAACCGGATGGTGCGGTTGTCCGGAGTTTCTATTTTTTTAATAAATTTCCATGAGGAATAGTACCGGGGTATTTTAAATTCTTTTATCAAAGAAGCGGTGAAGGCCACATCAATGGATGTCACTTCCGATCCATCAGACCATTTGGCGGATTTTAGGCGGACGGTATAGGAAATTGTTGCCGGATCATACTGTGGTTCGCCGGACGCCAGCCATGGTATCAACTTGAGGGTTTCGGGATCCCGAAGATACAGCGGCTGATAAATGAGGGATAGGATTTTCTTGGAATTGGCATCGCTGGCCAGCCAGATGTTGAGGGTTCTCGGTTCTTCAGGAAGTCCGATTTTGAGAAATCGAGCGTCCTTTTTTTCTCCACAGGATAGAACGGATAGCAATGAAACAGCAACGATGATTGCAACCCAGATGGGTCCGGACAATAATTTTTTGATATGCACTGTGAAATTCAAACTAGACTCTCTTTCCATTCATATCTATAACTTTCCCTTCCACAAAATCGATAACGCTGGCTTCCAGTTTTACTTGATCCAGTCTGTTGATTCGAGGGATTCCACCGGGACTGACACAGTTGATTTCCACTAGTTTATCCCCAATCACGTCGATTCCCACAAAATAAAGGCCATCTTTTATTAGACGGTCTTTGATAATCCGGCAGATTTCTTTTTCCCTCTCCGTCACGTCGTGCTTGAACACACGGGCGCCAGCATGAACGTTGGTCCTGAAGTCTCCTTCCATCGGTTTCCGCCGCATGGCGCCCAGGATCTCCCCATTCAAAAGCAATATCCGAATATCCCCGTCTTTTTTTACGCTTTCCAGAAATTCCTGAACCATGATCGGCTCCCGTGCAGGATAATCTTCGTACCCTTTCACATAATAGTTGATGAGGGAATTCAGATTTTCCTGGTCCCGGATACTGACCTTGATGACACCCTCCCCGCCATAGCGCTGCAACGGTTTAATCACCATGGCGCCGCCGAAATCATCGATGATTTTTCTCAACCGTTTCGGGTCTCTGGATACATGTGTCGTGGGGATGATGCTCGGAAAATTGAGTGTATAGAGTTTACTGTTGCCAAGAATTTGTCCGTTGGTGGAATTGATCATAAAGACCCGGTCATTGACCGGCGAAAGGAACTCCATGGCCTGATAATTGAGTGGCGGGTTTTTTCTTAAAAACAGCGCATCAAGCTCGGTCACGGTTTCAAATATGAGATCATCCTTTTTCAGGCATTTTATTGCGGATCGCCAATATTTTTTCATTGTAAGGTCCGGAGGTACGGTAATGTTGCGCATCCTTGCAACGACTTCGTATCCGCGGATGTAGATGTCATGGGGCTCAAGAAAATAGACCGTATGGCCGCGCTGATTACACTCATACATCAGATGACTGGTGGTTTCCATCACCGGGGCAATGGATTCCAGGCGATCCATTAAAAAAGCTATTTTCATTATTAAAGCTCCTGGTTAGAATGTTCGCGTTTTTCTATTTTTGTGTGGAGGTTACGGATGCGACCACTCAATACCTTGCAAATTTCCAGGGCTATCTGTGGATATTCCCGGACAAGTTCTTTGAATTCCTGTTTATGTAAAACCATAAATCTGCATACTTCCTCAATCCGGATGCTAACCGATCGAACCGCATCTTCAAAGAGGGCCATCTCTCCAAAATAATCACCGGCTTTGATTCGATCGATTTCGATCTCGTTGATTTCGCCCAGATCCTTAATCACCGACACCTCTCCCTTGACCACAAGGTACATGGTGTCTCCAACGGTTCCTTCTTGGATAATGATTTCATCCGGTTTGCAATCGATCTCTTCGACTACGGATGCTATGGCGGCAAGTTCGCTGACCGACAGGCTCTCAAATATTTCGATGCCCCTCAAAAGCATAATCTTGTCCGAAATCGTGACTTCATCCGCCATGCTGTTCTCCTTCCTCCGAGTGGTGATCAATGATCCTCTCGGCCATACCGCGTATATATTTATTTTCAGATGTGGTAAATTCCAGTACAACATTATGATCAATCTGCTCAGATTGGTTATCGTGTATCAAATTCAATGTCAATGCTGTCGTTACCCAGTCCTTGTCGGTGAGTAAGTGTGAAAAAAATATTTTTTCATCAGAATCTAATTCAATGAGATCAAAATTCTTCCTCTCGGCGTTAAGGCTTTCCCGGGGAGAAGAAATTTCCATAAGGGGCAACATTATTTTAGACAAGCGTTGGTCCACCATATCATCCAGAGCTTCTATTGCATTGGAACGTTTACGGGCATCTGAAGATAGTAATCCCCTGAAGATAATTTTTATTTTTCCGGATGAATCCTGAACGGCCAGGACACGCAGAATATTTTCGATTCTAAGCTGCATTTTTTCGTTAAAATGATCAATGAGAAGATTTCGAGAAGGGTTTTCGGGGAAAGCTTCAAGACTTACGGTATTCGCCAGGTATTGATAACTTTCCTTGATCTGATTTTGTGCGAACCGGAAAATATCCAGATCTTTAATGTTCAGAGATTCCAGCAAATCGAATATACCTTTTCTGATCTTGCGGTTGGGTATGACAAGCGATTCAACCAGCATCTGAGTATTTTGATGGGGAGCTGTTTCGATCTTTTTTTTAGCAAGTTCGTAAATATTTTCGTCGGAATCGGCCATCATCGAAATTGTTTTTCTTAAAAGCAAATCGTTATCGATTTCAATGACCGCCAGTGCCGCCCGGCACACCTTCTTCGAACTATTTGACAGATAGGGCAGGGCCCAATCATTGAGTTCTGTGGCCCCAAGGGCATAAAGCCCATTTAAAATATCCGGCAAAACCGGCTCATTTTCTTTGTCCGTCAGCATTTCTTTGAGACTGTCGCAAAAAGAGATGTCCGCTGATCCGCCGGCAGCGATGATGCCTGCCTTCCTCTGGGTCAAATCCTCTGAATGGAGCCAGGAAGCGATGGTAGAACCATATTTTTCCGGTGTTCGGTGATAGAGTCCTACCAGTGCATGGGCTTTAATCTCAGGATGTTTACTGTTGAGAAAGGGTTCATAATCGAATACGGCGGAAGATTCAGCATCGAGCCGGGTTACAGCTTTAACAGCGGCTGCGATAATATCCGGATTTTTTTCAGACGCTGCCAGGCCCGCCAGCATATAAGCGGCTTCTTTCCCGGCCTTAGGAGACAGAAATTCTATAAGATCCGCCCTGGCGCTGCCCTTCTGATGTTTCAGCGCAGTCAAAAGGTGTTGATCTACATTTTTTATTCCCAGGGATTTAAGCAGGCGGGCATACCAAATGGAACGGTTTCCCTGGGCGTCGAGGAACGCCTGAACCAGCTGTGGCTCCATGTTCCCCCCGCTGAAAATTTGTCCAATGTCCGTTTCCTCCAAGGCCTTCAAGTCGAACGTGTCTTTTGATATTAAGTCGAGAAGGATTTTTGAATACTTCCTTTTTAGGGCAAAGACCGAGGCAAGCCACACAGCTGCAAATGGGATTGCAACCAGGGACAAATACTTAGGATGGAACAGTTTTCCTGAAATTAATATCATACCTGATCCCATGAGCAATGCGACCCGCACCACCGTGCCTCTGAGAAAGGGCCTTAAAATAGAACGCAGGGATGTTGGAATCAGCCCCATCAAGATATTTCTGGCGGGGTTATTGATGGTTGTTCGCAAGATCATGGTGGACATTCGGGCATACATGGCCGAAAAGATGTCGAACCTTAACAAAAAGGCCAGAAACGCTAAAATATAATTGGCGGGATGAAACATTAATGCCACCGGCAGCCCCCAACGACCGTATATGCGGCCGACAAAAAAAAGAATAAACAGGCTGATGAGGTTTAAAGTCCCACGAAACACACTGAAAAAATGTATCATGCCCGATTCGGTGGCATACTGTGCATTCACCGCAAAGTTGAATTGATAATTCATTATGGGAATGATGACGTTGGGAAGAAAGGTCAATAAGATTAAAATCTTGACCAGTGAAGACTCCTTCATTAAAGGGATAATCTTTTTGAATTCCTCAATGATGTTGCTCCGGGCCTTCGATTTTTTGGCTTTTTCATCACTAAATAAAAGTGTGGGATAAACCTTTCCCATATTTCTGACGATAACGGCTCCGACCAGGGTGGTGCCCGTGTAGAAAAGCAGAAGGTTGTCGAGTGTAATGGCCTTTGCCAGAAACGGTGTGCCGAAACTTCCGAGCATTGTACCGATGACGCCGCCGGCAGTAATCAGAGGGAACAGTCGTTTGGACTGTCTTGTATTGAAAAGATCGTTGGCCATGTTCCAGAACAAAAGCCCAAGTAAAGCCTCAAACTGGGCCTTTAGCATAAATAGAGCCGGATAGATCAGATCAAAGCCAAAAGGGATTAAAAATCGTATTCCTGCCACTGAAAGGCCGCAGAATATAAAAAGGTAAGATAAAATTCGTGCTCCCGGAATTCTACCCATGATTCCGGTCAATACCCCCATAAGAAAAAAGAGAGCGACTGAATTGAGCATATACACAATGGGGAGATATTCCACACCGAAACGCTTTAGAAAAGCGGTTTCGGCATAATTGTTAAGGATGACGTTGGAGCTGCGCAAAATGAAAAAAAGAAAAAATATCCACAGGAACAGATGGATTTCATCCTCAAAAATCTTAAGCCATTTGCCAATAAATTTCAGCATCACCGAATATCCCTGACCAGTCTGAAGCCGGTGGTTCTATACCGGGTCGCCGGATGTCCAAGGGACCGGTTGGCCGACCGGCATGAGTGACCGTGTTTAAACCAACTCCCGCCACGGCGTATCCGCATGGTTCCTGAATCCGGGCCTTTGGGATCGGTTACCGAATTTTTGTCGAAAACTCCATACCAGTCCATGCACCATTCCCAGACATTACCGTGCATATCATACAACCCCCACAGGTTGGGTTGGTAGCTTTTTGCCGGTGCCGGCTGATCGATCTCTATGCCGATGGATTTAATATAAAGCTGGCAAACGTCATTTTTGAGACGGTTGTTTCCATACATGGCCTTTTCACAATCAATGGTGTCCCCCCAGATAAAAGCACTCTGGGTGCCGGCCCTGGCAGCGTATTCCCATTCCGCTTCAGTGGGAAGCCGGTATTTTTCCTCGCCCAGCCGGTTTAATCGTTTTATAAATTCCATACAGTCAAACCAGGAGACCTGGGTAACCGGCATGTTATCAGAACCTTTTCGGCGAAACAACAATCGCCTTCCCATAAGAGATCGCCATTGTTTTAACGTAACTTCAGTGGTCTGCATGTAAAACGGCCTGCTGATGGAAACCCGGTGCCGGACTTCAGAGCTGCCTCGATAGGGCTCATCCGGAGGGCTGCCCATGGTAAAAGTCCCAGGTTGTATCAGGGTAAATTCCATCTCCAAAGAATTGATAAATGTTTTTTCAAAACCAAAAGCGGAAACAGAAAAAATAGTGCTGCATAAAACGAGGGAAATGCATATGTATAGGCCTGAAAAGGTTTTCGATATTATGGAGATTCTGCTCATTGCAACACCATGAATTATTTAGGGTCAATTTTTTTGTGCCGCTTTACTGAGAACTTTTCAACTTTTATTGATTTATGCCTTTTAAGTCAAACAGTTTTGTGAAAACATTGTAAAAACGGGCGCTTTGATTTTGATTGCGATTTAATAACGTGTTCCCATTTGGTGACGATTATTTTTATCAGTATTGCTTATTTCCCTTGCGTTTTTCAGGAATTTTGGTGATATTTCATCTAAATTGAAAGCCGCTGAAAATTGGTTTGATATTTAATATAACGCCTGCCTGCAATGCTTTTGCCGGTGAGTCGGGGGACTATGTCGCTCACAAAAGAAAAATTCCGATGGCTTGATGCAGAAAGACCCGGAGAATTTAAGTTATGAGAACCCTAACCGGCAAGTTTTTTGTTTTTATTATCATCCCGGTGGTATTCATATTATCGGCATTGTCGCTTTCAAGCTATCTGCTGGTGCATAAGCTTCTGTTCGATCAGATGAAAAAATCCGGTCAAAATTTCCTCCGGGCCTCTGCTGAGGGGATCTCAACCAGAATTGTTGAGATTCAATCCACACTTAAAATTATGGCAATCACCGAAAATTTGGGGGCAGAAAATGAATCTCAACAACACCGTTTGTTTGTCGAGATCAAAGATCTGCTCGGTGGAGCCACAACTTCGGTATTCATGGGATTTTCTGATGGAAGGTTTATTCGAGCAAAAACCACACCGCTGCCCAAGGATTATGATCCCCGGACAAGACCGTGGTATCTTGAGGCCTTGGGACTGCCGGCCGGCGTTAAGGGGGGTATCACAGAACCTTATTTGGATGCCAGCACCCAACGTCCTACATTTACCTTATATCATAAGGTCCTTAATCCTGCCGGCGGATTAATGGGTGTTCTCGGAGTGGATGTTGATATCGCTTTAGCCTCCCGAAATCTGATGACTTACTTTCCTGTTCTTGAAGGTGGAGATAATATGTTGGTAGACGCCAATGCCGTGGTTTTGCTCCATCCGGACAAAGATATGATTGGGTCGGATATCGCTGCCACCGGAGAAGAATTATATAAACAACTATCCGAAGATATTAAACAAACAGAAATTCAATACAAACAGTATCTGGGCAATTACTCGAACGAAAAGCGGTACCTGGGATTTTATCGCGTTAATGGCGCCCCCATCTGCTTTGTGTTAAGTGTTCCGGCCAAGACGGTCTGAAACCCCCTCAATCAGTTACCGCCTCAGATGGCTGCACTGAATATTTCGCTGATTATTGCACTTTTACTTTTGTTAGTTGTGGTCACCCGACGTATTTCACGACCCATTATTGACCTGAAAAACTCCGCGGTTCAAGTGACCGAAGAGGGGCCTTACCGTGATTCAATAGAAGTAAAAAGTCGTGACGAAATCGGGCAGTTAACCGAAGCATTCAACGAAATGATGGAAGGATTGCGCCAAAGGGATTTTATCCGGGACACTTTCGGCAGGTATGTCACCAAAGAAGTGGTGGAAGAACTTTTGGACACATCGGACGGTCTTAAACTGGGCGGTGAAATCAGGGAAGTAACGATTATGCTCAGCGATTTGAGGGGATTTACCCCCCTTTGTGAAAATTTAAACCCTGATCAGGTTATTGAAGTTCTAAACCGTTATTTAAGCCGGATGTCCAAGATTATCGGCCAATACAAAGGTACCATTAATGAGTTTATCGGCGATGCCATACTGACGTTTTTCGGTGCACCGATCAAATACGGTGACAGTCCGGCCCGGGCAGTGGCCTGTGCATTGGCCATGCAACTGGCCATGGAAGAGATAAACAGAGAAAACAGCGACAAGGGGCTTCCTCCTCTTTCCATGGGTATCGGCATCAACACCGGTGAAGTCATTGTCGGAAATATCGGGAGCAAGGAACGCGCTAAATATGGCGTTGTTGGACACAATATCAATCTGGCATCACGGGTAGAGGGTGTTACATTAGGGGGTCAGGTTCTGATTACACCGTCAACTTACGAACAGGTTAAGGATATGGTGGTGGTTCGCGGGGTCCGGCCGGTAAAATTTAAGGGCGTAGAAGAAAATATCGATATCTATGATGTGATCGCTATTAAAGCCCCCTATGATTTAGTGTTGCCGGACCTGATGGAACACCCGGAACCTTTGAAGAAACCGATTCCGGTTATCTTGCATAAAATGCATGGAAAAAAGATGGGATCATCCGGGTTGAGTGCGGAACTGACGCATTTTTCAACCCAGTGGGCAAAGGTGATTGTCGCCGAAGAGATTGCCCCTCTGCAGGAGGTTCGGATCGATTTTACCGGTGATGAGGATGAAGATAGGATTTACATGTATGTAAAAGTAGTAACCGTCATCCGTCAGGATGACCGGTATGCGCATTCGACACAAATTTCCTACCTCGCCCCTATGGTCGCAAAGTTTATTAACCGCTTTTTCTAAGGGGAATGGATGATCTTTTTTAAAAGTGTGGTCTGCTTGAGTGAATTAGGGATCGTTCCAATCAAGAAGGTGAAGATATGGGCATGAACATAGGCATCATTACCGCCGAAGGCTATGAATACCCCCCCACAAAGCGGTTGGCAGAAGCGGCGGCTCAAAGAGGCCATCGTTTGATTGTGGTGGATCCTCTACAAATGTGGGCGATCTTAGAGGGCGGTGATCCCGGCATGTTGGGGATTCCGGATATTGGAATCTTGGATGTTGTTCTGCCACGGCAGGGTTCCACCGTAAACGATTCCAGTCTATCCCTGGTCCCACATTTCAGCCATATGGGAATTCCCTTGGTCAATAATCTGGATGCCATCCGCCTTGCAAAAGATCAATTCCTCACCCTTCAGGCATTATCTGCCGCTCAACAGCCGATTCCGGATACCGGACTCATCAACTCCAATGAGGGCTTTCAATCCGTTTTGGCCCGATTGGGAGGGTATCCGGTGGTTGTTAAACAGGTCAGCGGTCGTGTGGGAGAGGGGGTCTTTCTTGTTGATACGGAACACAAAGCAAGGTTGATACTTCATAATAACCTTGAGCCCGGCAAAGGCATGTTGGTGCAAAAATTTATTCCTCCCGATAACCGGCAGGATATACGCGTTTTGGTCATCGGCGGTGTCGTTGTCGGAGCCATGAAACTCAAGCCTAAGGCAGGAGACTTCAGGGCCAATTTTCATTTAAGCAAGAAAAGCTGGCCTGTGGACCTTGCACCGGAGTGGGAGAATATTTCGTTGAAGGCCGCAGATGCCATTGGCCTTGAAATCGCCGGAGTCGATTTGATTGTAGACCCA
>PVMS01074460.1_pt1 | contig 11897 bp, 10 predicted proteins | sample 1853461 | NCBI WGS metagenome assembly PVMS01 (sample SAMN08582032, study PRJNA380276) | Marine sediment metagenome, whole genome shotgun sequencing project. | isolation source: ocean sediment barecode stripped | collected 2017
GAACGGGGCAACATGATCGAACGTATGTTCAATCTCAGGGAAGGATTGACCCGGTTCGATTTAAGAAAAGGTGATATGCTAAATCATCGATATTTTGTCGAACCCTGTCGACGCGGCGCACCCGATGTCATCGGCATGTCCATCGATCGAAAAAAGTTCGATGTAATGATCGATGAGTTTTACACATTTAAGGGGTTGACTAAAAACGGCAGACCGAAAGCCGAGACCCTGAAACGACTGACACTTGAAAAAGAACCATCACATCTGCTGTAATAACAAGCTATAATTTGATGGACTCATCAAATTTTGAAAGGAGACAATGAATGGAACCCGCAGGTAAAGTTTTGATGATCAATCATGAAAAATGCACTGGATGTCGGCTCTGCGAACTGGTATGTGCGGTGAAGCACGACGGTATCTCCAACCCGATGCGCAGTCGGATCCGCGTGGTGAAATGGGAACAGGAGGGGCTTTATATACCGATGTCGTGCCAGCAATGTCAGGATGCGCCGTGTATGAACGGCTGTCCCGTCAATGCCATCTCACAAAATGAAACGTTGAACCTGATTGAAGTCGATTATGACATCTGTATTGGGTGCCGCACCTGTGTGTCGGTATGTCCCTTTGGCGCCATGAACTTCAACACCATCGATCGAAAAGTGATCAAGTGTGATTTGTGTGACGGGGACCCCCAATGTGTACGATTTTGTGATATCAAAGCCGTTGATTATGTGGATGCGGGTGATGTCAGCATTATGAAAAAGAAAGAAGCTGCCCGTCGCTTATCCGTAGCGAATAAAAAAGCGGCAGCACTGCAAGCAACGATGTGAGTAGAATCGTTTTTCGAAACATATCATGCATATATGGGCTAACCCCCTCCAACCAGAAGGAGGAATTTCACTTTGTCTCCTTCTTTAAGCGACCGGGTTGCAATCTCTTTTCTGGGCAAAAACCCCTCATCGTTGATCATAATCTGAATGACAATGTCCAGTTCCCCTTTTTGGTCCAGTAAAACCTGGCCGGCTTTTTTACCATATGTCCGGATCAAGTGATCGATTAGATGTTTAACCGTCCCGACGTCCATCTCGATCTCTGTTTTTCGACCGATGAGGCGGGACAAACTAGGAAGACTAAGTGTTTCAACGCTGATTTTCAATATGAACCTCTTTTTTGCCTTTGGTTTCCTGTTTTGTTGATTAAATATCTCAAAAAGGAGAGTCAGGAGACCAGACCGGAATTTTGTAGCATGGGCAGTATGAAGAATCAATATGGGATTTTGCTAAGCCGGCCCAAAATTAAAAAACGCAATGATAATGAATCACAGAGAAGGATTTGGAATGATTAGAAACGTTCGAGATTCAAAATTGTTAACACAGGTCGCCCTTGGTCAGAAAAAAGCTGATCTGGCTATCATAAACGCAACACTTCTTAACGTATATACGGGCGAACTGCTGAAACAATATTCTGTCAGCATCAAAGATAAATGGATCGCATACGTGGGGGAATCCCCGGATTATACCATCGGCCCGCATACAAAAGTCATAGATGCTAAGGGGAAAACCCTTATTCCAGGTTTGATTGACGGCCACATGCATTTGGCGGGGCTTTTTCTTATCAGTGAATTTTTGAAAGTTGCCATGATAGGCGGGACAACGACAATCATCACCGAAACGACGGAGCCTTTTCCCGTGGCAGGTCAGAAAGGTGTAAATGATTTTTTAAATTCGCTGAAAGATCAGCCGGTGAAGATATTTGCAACCGCTCCGGCAATGATTTCCATCAGCCGGACGGCGCGAGGGATTTCGAAGGAGACGCTCCGGGCACTTCTGGCTCGGGAAGAAGTCGTGGGTCTGGGGGAATCTTACTGGCAGGCGGTTTTCCAGTAATCCGACCAGATATTACCGATTTTTCAAGAAACGCTTTTATCCAGGAAAACCTTGGAAGGCCATTCTGCCGGTGCCAGTGGTAAAAAGCTCAACGCGTATATAGCAACCGGTATTTCCTCTTGTCATGAACCGATAAGCGCCCAGGAGGTATTGGAAAGGGTAAGGTTGGGACTCAGGGTGATGATACGAGAGGGGAGCATCAGAGGGGATCTGGAGGCGATCTCCGAGATAAAAGATACAGATATAGATTTGAGAAGGCTCATTTTGGTTACAGACGGGATTGAACCGAGCGATTTGATGGCGAAAGGTTATATGGAATACGGTGTTCAGAAAGCAATTGACTATGGATTTGATCCGGTTCACGCCATCCAGATGGCGACTTTGAATGTCGCCGAGCATTTCTCTTTGGACGGTTTGATCGGTGGTATTGCCCCAGGCCGGTATGCCGATATGTTGGTGATCCCTGACCTGGAAAACATAAAAGCAGAACTTGTGATCAGCAATGGCCAAATTATCTCACGGCAGGGGAAACTGATAAAAGAACCTCGTGAACACATATTTTCTAAAAGGAGCAGGAACACCGTCAACCTTTCAAGACGGCTGGAACCTTCGGATTTTTCTATTCGGGTAAGGAAGGATGGACTTCGGATTGGTGTTCGTGTCATCGATATGGTAACCGATCTGGTCTCCAAAGAACTCAATACACGGGTTCCGGTGAAGAATGGTGAAGTTAGAATCGATACGAAACGGGATATCGTAAAGGTTGCAGCCATCGACAGGACCCGGACCCCAGGCAAAATCTTCGTCGGTCTGATCAAAGGTTTTCACATGAAGTCGGGTGCCATTGCTTCCAGTTCGGCTTGGGATACATCTGACATCATAGTTGTGGGGGCAAATGAGATAGATATGGCCTTGGCCGTTAACAGAATTTTTGATATGCAGGGTGGGGTTGTGGTCTGCGTCGAGGAAAAGATAATGGCAGAAATCTCCCTTCCGGTCTTCGGCCTCATTTCAGAGTTGTCAATGGAGATGCTTGTGGAAAGGATAGCAGTTATCAAAAAAGCCGTATCGGATCTCGGTGTCCCCTTTGCCGATCCGATTTTAACGCTGAGTACATTGACCGGTGCAGCAATTCCATTTTTCCGGATCTGCGAAGAAGGGCTCGTCAACTTGAAAGACGGTGTGACCCAATCGCTTTTTCTGGATTAGCGATCACTGTTGTTTATCTGTTTTCGTGGCTTTTGGTTTTATTTCAACGATAAGTTGATGTTTAGATATATAAACATCTGAAATATCCATCTTTATCATTATCTGTGTTTTACCGATCCTTGTGACGAATGATTTCAACCTTTGAATTTCGACCGGATATTCCTTATCACCGGTGAGGGTTTCCATAAGGCGGGTGAGCACCACATCTTTATCTGCTCTGCTGGTGATTTTGGGCTTTAGATAAAGAATTTGTTTTTCTTTATCGTACCTGATCGTTGTATCAAAATCGAAAAATAAGTCGATGTTGCCGATAGCGATGCTCGCTGAAATATTGCCGATCTTATCCGTATATTTTATATCCTTTCCAAAAAGGTGTGCTGAGAAAAATATTTTATTTTTTCCGAGACTCACCTTATCGATCGATTGAACCCAGATCGTTCCGGACAGTTTTTTAACCGCAGTTATTTCAACCGGCAGGGTGTCGCGGAGAAGCCTTTCAATGACTTTTTCAGGAATAACAATGATGATCTCATTTTTCTTTCCGATTTCAGCCCGCACCCCGGAACTCAATAGGAGCAAACAAAGAACAAATGGAAGAACCGTATGGCCAATTTTTTTCATGATTCAGTCCTTTCCACGAACCTCTTCGATATCAGTCGCTGTTTCACCTTAATCGAGCCAAAACTCGATTAGACGTTATTCGTTATCAGTTATTGTTTTTGGAAAAATTTTAATCAAAATTGTATTTCGTCTATACGAGGAATATAGTTTCGCGAAAGGGGTTAAAACAAATAACCATTAACATTTAACTCATAACCCCTCGGTTGAGCCTTTTTTCGCTCAATTGAGGTTTCAACGTGAATGATATTCATATTTCCATTGATGATTCTGGGATTAGACATCGCAAGGGTATAAAAATTCTCGACAGCATGTTGAAGAGAATGCGATGGTTGTTTTTTATTGGAAAAAGTATGATAAATTTAGTATACTTGTCAATAAGAGGTGAAAAAAGAATATCGAGTGTGATACGATAGATATTGGACAAAGAGAAAACAAAAAAATATGGAGGTACCAGTATCATGGAACTCAAAGGAAAGAAAATCATTAAACCGGATGATCTCCCCGCCTTCATGCGGGCGATTATTCAGGCCCTGAAGTAATGATTTAAAGAAAGGAGATGCCGATGCTGACTGAAAGAATTGTCTATATCAATGGTGAGTTTGTCGAATGGAACCGGGCAACCGTCCACTTGATGAGCCACAGTTTTGCCCGCGGTTCAGCAGTTTTCGAAGTGCTCAGTTTTCACAAAACCGGTTTTGGTCCGGCTGTATTTCGCCTTGACGAGCACCTGGTGCGCCTCTTTAAAACTGTGGAACTACTAGATATGGAAATTCGAATAACCGCCGAAGATCTTCAAGCGGCGGTCAAAAACACGATAAGACGCAACGGCCTTCTTGAAGGTTTTATAAAAATCGTCTGTTTTTATCCTCAGATCGCTTTTGACATCCTGCCGCCTCAAAATCAATTGGATGTTTCTATTTTCGTTCTCGATCCCAAACAGGACTTGGACGGCAGTGATTTTCATTTTGAACAGGGCACAACGGTCGGCATTTCCAAATGGCGCAAACTAGATCCCAAAACTGTTCCGATAGAGGCTAAAGTTGCGGCCAATTATCTCAATGGGATGGTGGCGCGCATTGAAGCAAAAAAGCGTGGGTTTGAAAATGCCGTCATGCTCGACACACAGGGATTTGTCGCCGAAGGCGGAACAGAATCGGTTTTTCTGGTCAAAAATGACCGGCTTTACGCTCCTTCTCTGGGGACGATTCTTGAAAGTATTACACGGAAATCGATACTCCAGGCAGCTAAATTAAGCGGCATTGAAACAAGCGAGGAAAGGTTGTCCCCTGATTTTCTTTTTCAGGCAGACGAGATTTTTCTTTCGAACACGCCGTATAAAGTAATACCCGTCCGGCAGATTGAAAATCAAAAATTTATAAATGCACCCGGCCCGATAACCCGGAAGATAAATGATCTGATGAACAAAATCGTCAGTGGTCAAGAAAAACGTTTTAACGACTGGCTTTTCTCTGTGGATTAGGCTAAATCAAGAAAATAAATTATTTTAACCATTTTATGATATCCGCATGAAAGGAGAACAAAATGAAAATTATGGTGGGATTTGATGGTTCTATTTCGTCTTCGGATGCGCTAAAGGTGGCGGAACAGCATGCGAAAGCCTTTAAAGGCAGAATTGAATTGGTAACATCAATGGAAAAGGGGACAGATGCGCAACGAGAAGAGATTGAAACAGCGGAAAAAGATCTGGAGAAAGAAAAGAAACGATTGGAAGCAGAGGGTATCTCCTGCAAGACTCATCTATTGATTCGTGGTTTGTCCCCTGGAGAAGACCTGGTTGAATTTGCCGAAGAGAATGAAGTGGAAGAAATTGTCATTGGGATTAGAAAAAAATCAAAGGTGGGAAAGCTGGTTTTCGGCTCCACCGCTCAATTTATTATATTAACAGCAGGTTGTCCGGTTGTGACAGTGAAATAGATATTTTTCCTAGTTTTTTCTTTTCCCGATCGTATTTTTCTCCAGCCATTTTTTCAGTGACAAAAGCCCCTCTTCTATGGAAATCCTGGGCACATAACCTAAATCCTTTCTGGCGGCGGAAATATCAAACCAATGGGCACTGGCAACTGAATCCGCAATAAATCGCGTCATTTGGGGTTCCCCGGGCAAGTGAAAGGTTTTGTAGATAAATTCCAAGGCACCTCCAATCAGCCAGGCTGTTTTATGATGCATTTTTCCTTTAACCGGTCCGAATCCAGCCGCCTTGAGGATGGCGTTGATCATTTCCCAAGCCGGAATCGGAGCTCCTTGACTGATGAAGTAGGTATTCCCTGAGAGTGCGGGATTTTCTTCGAGTTTATCAGCTGCTAGTATGTGGGCGTCCACAGCATTTCCGATATAGGTCGTGTCTACAAGGTTTTTTCCATTTCCGATTTGCTTTAATTTTTTTGCCCGGGCAATTAATCGGGGGGCAAAATGCGGATCGCCCGGTCCCCATATTTGATGGGGTCTTAACACCACAGTTCGGAGATGCTCACCGGCGGTTTTTACGACCAGTTTTTCGGCCATCGCTTTTGTTTCGGGGTAGAATGCATTATACTTAACGGGGTAGGGGACTGATTCGTCTACTCCTTCCATGTTTGTTCCATCAAAAATAACACTCGGGGTACTGGTATAGACAAGCCTTGAAACGTTATGGCAGAGGCATCCGTTGATAACGTTTTGAGTGCCTGTGACGTTGGTTTTGTAGTAATCTCTGTATTTTCCCCAAGGTGGTGGTTTGGCTGCCGTGTGAAAAATGATGTCTCTGCCTTCGCAGGCCTTGTCAACTGTTTGGGCATCACCGATATCCCCCTGGATCTGCTCGACACCCAGGATTTCAAGTCGAGTATAAAATTGGCGGGATAAGCTTCGAACGTTGTTATTTAGATGAACCAGCCGCTGAACAATTGCACTGCCGAGAAAACCGCCACCACCGGTTACCAGAATCTTCAAATAGACCAGCCTTTCTTTAGCGTGTTGTCATAAAAAACCTCAAAAGAAAATTTTGTGCACCAATAGACCCCTTTCACTCATTTCAGTTTTTGTTCTGCCCAGGCTGCCAACTTTTCCCTGAAAATTTTTGAATTATGGCGAATATCGACGGGAAAGGCCCTGTGAAAAAGTATGGTCTCTATTGTTTTTGTCAGTTCATGCTGGGCTGCCAGCGCGGCAAGGTCGATCGAGAGCGCTTTTTTATTTGCTTTGGGGTATTCTTTTTTCAATTCTATGCAGATAACGGGTTTTTGTTTCATCGGGGATCCGACCCCCACCAACGCACTTCGAAATACCTTGGGATGATTGTTAAATATCGCTTCACAGGGGATAGTAAAAAGAGTTCGATTGTCTGTTATCACACGATGGCTCTTCCGACCGCAAAACCAGATGCGACCCTTTTGATCCATCCATCCAAGATCTCCCATCCGGTGCCATATTTCATCTCCCTGTTTGATTTTCATCTGCGCATCCGCATCTGGGTTTTCGAAATATTGTCGGCTGACCAGCGCTCCCTTTACTACAATTTCGCCGATATCATTCTGGGATACCTCCAGGTCATCCGACCAGGTTTCAATCGGATCATCGCTGATTCTTATGATACAGACATCAATGTTATTTATGGGTCGCCCGATACAGATTCCGTATCCTTTTTCACTTAGTTGGCGGGTTTCCGAGAGAATTTCGTTGCTTGTGATTGATACAATTGGGACAGCCTCGGTCGCGCCGTACGGTGTATGGATTTCAGCATCAGGGCCTAATAAAGCACAAAACTGCTCGATATTATCAGCGTACACCGGTGCCCCGGCTGAAATAACCCGTTTTAATGACGGAAGTTTTATCCCTTTTTGTTTTCCGTATCGACCAACGCGATTCAAGAGAGCCGGGGAGGCAAACATGTTGGTTACCCCCAGATTGTTAATAGCTTCGATAATCCGATCGGGGTTGACTCTGGCAGGTTTGGTGGGATCCATGTCCGGGATGACTGCCGTGATCCCTAACTCCGGATAAAACATGGCAAAAAGCGGAAAGGTCGACAGATCGATTTCGTCAGGAGACATATTTAGATGGGTTTTAATCTGCTCAAGCTGGGCTTCGAAGTTGCCGTGGGTATACACGGCGCCCTTTGCCGGACCGGTGCTGCCGGTTGTAAAAAGAATAGCCGCTGTTTCATCCCAGCCGGTGTCAGCAACAGGGTACGGTTTCCAGGGAGATTGTCTGAGGTGGTTTAAAGTGAGGCCGCCCCAGAACCAGCGCCGGCCCACAGTGATCCAGGTTTTTACGGTTTTGAAAAATTTGGGGTACAGGGTCCGGATCACATGGGCGAGTGAGATGCCGATGAATGCTTCCGGATGGGTTGATTTAAAGCAATTGACCATCCTTCGGATTCCCATTCCCGGATCGACTACAACCGGTATGGCACCGATTTTAAACATCGCAAAAATGAGGACAAAAAATTCCAAGCTCGGTTTTACCATTAAAATGGTTTTTGTCCCCCGCTCTATTCCGGCTTTTTCCAACCCGTGGGCGAAGATGTCTGATTCCCGGTTGAGTTGCTGAAATGTCAGATGAGAATAGATCGCTCGTCCATGTTTATCTCGACCGGCATGACAGACGACTGCCCGCTTATAGGGCTTGATGTCAGCCATCCGAATCAGATGGGAGGAAACGTTGACGGTTCTATTGGTCTCGTTCATCTTTTCCGCTGAATTATTGAGAGAAATCTCTTTTAAGAGCTGCTCTTACCAGTGAAATAACCTTTTCCGGTACATCTTCGAGAACATAATGGCCTGCATCTGAGAAGATATGGGATTCTGCATGGGGAAAGCGGCGCTGCCATTCGGCCAGATAGTCGAGCGTAAAAACAAAATCGTGTTTTCCCCAGCAGATGAGCATCGGAATTTGCTTCAGTCTATATAAATTTTGATCAATATCAGATAAAATAGCGTAGCTCGGATCATGTGCTTTTATGGGGATATCCTGAACAAATCTAAGTGTCGCAATGCGGTTTTGCCAAGAATTGTAAGGTGCCCTAAGACCTGCCTTTACATCTTTTGTCAACGATTTGTATGAATTCAGCAAAAGTGCTCCGCGAACAAAGAGATTGAATCCCAAAACCGAAATAGTTGCAAATCCTTTAAAGTTGCGGACAATCCTTAGACTGATGGGGAGGTTTTTGTCTTTGGGAATCGGGAATGCGGCTGTATTGGTAATGATAAGACGCCCCACTTTTTGGGGATGCCTGACTGCCCACGCCATCCCGATGGCACCGCCCCAGTCGTGAAGTACAAGGGTCACTTTTTGACTTAATTCAAGACTGTTGAGAAATTGTTCTAGATCTTCGATGCGGTTTTTTAGCCGGTACTCATATGTGCGCGGGGGAGGTTTTTCTGATAAGCCGCAGCCGATGTGATCCGGTGCAATGACACGAAAATCAGGAGAAAGCCCTTTGATAAGGTTACGAAAATAAAAAGACCACGTGGGGTTGCCGTGCAGCATGACAACCGGTGGGCCGCACCCCTCATCGACATAATGATATTTGAATCCACCAATGGTGCGGTAATGCGATTTAAACGGATAAAGGTGACGAAATTTCGAGGTGTTTATTTTATTCACAAAACTACCATTTTAGGCCAAGCATCAGGCAATTCAGGCCACTTCCGATACCAAGCAGTCCTACCAAATCGTAAGGCTCAAAAAATCCGCGCTGATCAGCGATTGCAAGGGTAATTGGGAGCGAAACGGTGCCGATGTTTCCCAAATATTTAAAGGTTGTGAAATCTCGCTCCTTGGATATACCGATGGCATTCAGGATGTTGCTTTGATGCGTAGTGCCGACCTGATGGCATATGATTTTATCCGGCTGGTCGGCGGTCCATGCCATTTCGCTTTTAAAAGCATTAAAGGTCTCGATGCCAAGTGTCACCCCGTTTTCGAGTACGCCAACCGAGTCGGTTTGCATAAAATGAAGTCCGGAAGCCGGGATTCCGGTATCCGGACCCCATGTGCAAAGATCGTGATACCTGGTTGCATTGCGGGTAACACCGCCCAGGAGCCGATGGCCCTGTTTTGATACCGATTCGTCGGTCAGGAGCACCCCCACCGCGCCGGAGCCGCCTGTCAGGGTAGCGACACATTTCTTGAAGGTGTCCATATCTCTGTTTTCCAGCATTCGGTCTATGGACAGATCGACAATCTGGCGGGCCGATTCACACGAGAGCACCAGTCCCGAGCGAATGTGTCCCAACTCGATGGCATTGGCAATTTCGACCATGCCGTTCATGATGCCGAGACAGGCATTGGAAACATCATACACCATGGTTGTCGGTGCAAGATCGAGTCCGTCTGCGACCGCACATGCGGTCGCCGGTTCAAGGTTTTCGCGGCAAACACCGCCGTATATGAGCATGCCGATGTCGTCAGGTGAAATGTCGGCGTTTTCAATCGCTTTTTGTCCGGCCCGGATGGCACCTTGCGACATCTTGAACCCTGGATCCCAGAATCGCCGTTCATGAATTCCGGTCAACGCCTCAAGCTGCCCTTTTTGAAAGTGGAGGGCCTCATACAACGGCTCAAGTCGCTTTTCGATTTCAGCCGATGAAACCACGTTTGGCGCCAGTTCATAACCAAAAGATTCAATATAAACTTTGGAATATTTCATTCTCTGCCTCAAAACGGAGTCAGCATGATGCCAAAATTTTCGATCTTATAAATACATAATCCATCCACTTTCAAAAATCCGTCTGCCTGAACATGGGGAAAAGGGGAATCCCCGATCGATGTTACCACCGCCTCGATCTCAACCTGCTCATTGTGGGGAAGGATTTGGCCCCGGTAGCTCCAGGAATGCGATTGTCCGGTTAATAGCTCAAAGCGATGGGTTTGTGCACGCTTCGGCCATCGGTGCAGAGCCATATACTTTAGCAGTTGAATGAACGATTCCAGGCCCAATGAGCCCGGGCAGACAGGATCTTGATAAAAATGAGCCTTAAAATACCATTCCTCCGAAGATATGCGCTTGGTTGCGCGAATAAACCCAAGACCGGCCGGACCCCCTCCGGGTATCCAATTATCGACGTGATCGATCATACGAAGTGCTTTTGCAGGCATGGCAAGACCGGACCCCGGATCCCAAACTTTATCATGCGGCGACATGGGTGCCTTATCTTCCAGAATATCTGAGGTGTCCTTTTGCAGTTCAGCAGATGCGGGGGTATACGCATTTTTTTCGGCATCGCGAATACCGGCCTGTTGTTCAAGGGCTTTTTCAGTAAAAAAACCGAAGTTGGCGTTGCCTTCATAAACCGGCTTGCCGGAAGCCAATACACAGAAATCAAACTCCTCAAGAATCATATCTCCCGCTTCTGAAACCTTTTTCAAGCGCACCCGAGTCGTCAGCGTCTGTGACATCGGATAGATGTTATCATGCAGGATTACGCGTCCACCTAGATTTCTGAAGCGCAAGTCTTTCTGGCTTTTGAGGGCAGAACCCATATAAGCCGCCAGCCAGCCGCACGGTTGGAGGGCAATTTCATTTAAGGCACAGTAGGGGAGGGATGGGGTGCGATTGGCTTTGAAATACCATGCATCGGGGTCAATATCGAATTCAGCTTCCACCCAGCCATCCGGTTTCAAGAGCCAGGCTTCCGGCTCAAGCGAGATTATCCTGTCAATAAAAAGGTATGGTGGATTGGGGAGTCTGGCAATGAATCTTTCTTTATCAAAAATTCGATAACGGTTTCCAAACGCCTTTGACGGCTTGCCCAATGCAAATTCAAGCAGTTTTGCCTGATTGAAGACCGCGTATTGAGGAGATCCGCTATCCGTGCCTGGCACCGATAAAGGCTCCGGTGAGCCAGCAGCCGGTGTTGGCAGGGTTCTGTTTTTATGTTTCCAGAAAGATTCAAGCGCGTTGCGGCTGGAACCTGTCAGTTGCAGCGATATATTGCTGAAACGCACGATGCAATGCCCGTCGGCATACATGTGGGCATCGGCGATGACAAAGGGATGCGGATCGTATCCGACCTCTTTGATTTCAACCTCGTAGGCGACTTTGGCGGTTTGCGGCGTTACCGGACCGCGACACTTTAATACGGCTTCGACCCCGACAACTGGTTCATAAGCGGCATCGGGGTTGTCTGTAATCCAACCCATACGCTGGATAAAGACTCTGAGGGTGTGGGTGCAGCATTC
>PVMS01169288.1_pt1 | contig 11894 bp, 12 predicted proteins | sample 1853461 | NCBI WGS metagenome assembly PVMS01 (sample SAMN08582032, study PRJNA380276) | Marine sediment metagenome, whole genome shotgun sequencing project. | isolation source: ocean sediment barecode stripped | collected 2017
AAAATTTCCTGTCATTGCTTCTTTAATGGCGATTTCAGCAGTCTCCAGATCTCTAATTTCCCCCACCATGATTATATCAGGATCCTGTCGTAAAAAGGCTTTAAGGGCTTTGGCATATGTCATTCCAGTAAGAGAAGAAACTGGAATGACATATGCCAAAGCCCTTAAAGCCTTTTTACGACAGGATCCTGATATAATCATGGTGGGGGAAATTAGAGATCTGGAGACTGCTGAAATCGCCATTAAAGCAGCCATGACAGGCCATCTTGTTTTTGCAACCCTGCATACCAATGACTGCCCCTCAACCATAGGACGACTTGTTGATATTGGAATCCCTCCATATTTGCTGTCTGGTGCTATTACCATGGTCATGTCCCAACGACTTGGAAGAAGGCTCTGCCCTGAATGCAAACAGATTGTTACAGGTCATAATGAAAAAGATCTTGAATCAAATGGATTTGCCAAAGAGGAGATACAAGATCTTAAAATTTATGGCCCAAAAGGGTGTACCCACTGCAATGGAACCGGTTATAAGGGCAGGGTAGGACTCTATGAATTAATGGAAGTTACAGATGATGTAGGCAAAGCAATCAGTGCAGAAGTGCCTGAAGACCAACTCAGAAAAGTAGCCATACAGGAAGGAATGATAACACTGAGAGATGCCGGCCTTGCAAAAGTCAGAACCGGAGAGACATCATTTGACGAAATTTTAAAAAAGACCAATATCACAAAGGAATCCTTACCTGCTTATCTTATTAATCCTGACCTTGAACGATATGAAGATAAAGATGTGATTATAAGGGAAGGCAATAAGGATAATGATTTTTTCAAACTTATCCAGGGCGGTTTATATGTTGTTAAGGGGGGTAAAAAAATAGCTGAAATTGTCCAGCCCGGCGACTATTTCGGGGAGATGTCAGCATTTACCGGGGAACTAAGATCAGCATCAATCATCTCTAAAGGTCGATCTGCTGTGAAACGCTATCCAGGGGAGAAATTAGTCGAAATAATAGAGAAATACCCTGATATTGCAAAACCTCTGTTCGAGGTTCTTGCCACACGACTTGGTAATACTGACAAAAGTTTTGTTAAAGCACTAACGCAGCTTAAAAAAACCAGGCAAAAATAGATATTATTTATAGTAGCGGTCTTTTTCACTGTATAGGCATCCGCAATACTGCTGGCGGTACATTTGAAGACGTTTTGATTCTTCCACCCCGAATTTCCAGCCTTCCCTGAAATCATGGTAGAAAAATTTTAAGCCATATTTTTTTGCAAGAGCTTCTCCTGTCTGCCTTATAAGCTCATGATTCTGGAATTTGCTGTAGAGTAAAGTTGTTGTAAATCCTTCAAATTTCCCTTTTTTGGCCACAAGGGCTGTGGCTTTGAGCCTGTCGTAATAGCAATATCTGCATCTCTCCTTTTCCCGGAAAACAATGGATTGTAAAAATTTTTCAATTTTATAATCTGGTTGATAAATAACTTTCATACCAATGGATTCAGAATACTGCTTTAATGTCTCTTCTCTCTTCATACACTCTTGAAAAGGGTGGATATTATAGCGGTAAAAAAATCCCATAATATCTATTTTCATTTCTTTGAGGACCTTTACAGGATAGATAGAGCAGGGCGCACAGCATGTATTAAGTAAAAGTTTCAATCTCTGCTTCCGAAAATTGATGTGCCCACCCGTACCATTGTTGATCCCTCTTCAATGGCTACCTTAAAATCACTGCTCATTCCCATGGAGAGATGGTTCATTGAAACACTGTCAAAATTTTCATCCATGATTTTTCCCTTTATTTGAACAAGTTGCCTAAAATAGCTCCTTGCCTTTTCAGGATCATCAAAAAAAGGAGGCATACACATTAATCCCTGTATGGATATATTTTTAAATTCATGGATCTGTTTTACCAGGTCAATGGCATTTTCAATCCCGGCTCCTGATTTTGTCAACTCTTCCCCTATATTAATCTGCAGCAGTATCTTCTGGATCTTACTGTTTTTTTTTGCCTGCTTATTAATCTCCTTTGCAAGTTTGAGTTTATCAACAGTATGAATATATTCAAAATATTTAACAGCAAATTTTGCCTTGTTGGATTGGAGATGACCGATAAAATGCCAGGTTATACTCTCATCTGCAATAATATCTATTTTTTCCACAGCCTCCTGAATATAATTTTCACCAAAATGCCCGGCTCCGGCCTCTATTGCGTCCTTAATGGTCTGCACACTTTTTCTTTTACTAACAGCAATAAGCTTAACAGCATCAGATGAGCGGTCACATGCTTTTGCGGTTTCAAGAATTTGCCTGTTTATTTTATCAAGATTTTCTTTAATACTTGTCATGATGGTTTATAAGTCCTTAAATTCAATAAGATTTAAATTTATCAGTGCTTCAACAACTTCACACACAGGCAGGCCCACAACATTGGTATATGATCCTGAAATTTTTTTAACAATAAAGCTGCCAATTCCCTGGATACCATAGCCTCCTGCCTTATCAAAGGGTTCTTTAGTATTAACATACCACTTTATTTCACTGTCAGTTAAATCTTTGAAATATACTTTTGTTTTAACTGACTTAATAACTGATTTCATAGTATAAGAATTACTATTCTGATTGCAAATGCAAAAGGCTGTATGTACAAAATGTTCACGGTTGTTTAATTTTTTTAATATTGAAATAGCATCAGCTTTTGATCGAGGCTTTCCTATTATTTCATCATGAATTACAACAATGGTATCAGCTCCTATTACCCATGAATCAGGATATAAAGAGGCAATATTTTCAGCTTTCAGCCTGGCAAGCTCTTTTACATATTCCACAGGATTGTTTATTAAAACTTTGTTCTCATCAATATTTGACGGATGGATTTCAATATCCATACCAATTTGTTCTAAAAGTTCTTTTCTTCTTGGAGACTTGGAAGCCAGAATGATTTTTTTTGTATTGATAAGATTCATTTTATAAAAATTTGCTGTATAAATGCATTTGAAATTAAACAACTACATCAGGTTTTCAAATAACTCAAGATTTAAAATTTTTTATTCCTGATACTCGTTTGGTTTCTGTTTTAAAGATCAATGCTATAAACAATCCATGTTATAATGTGAAAAAAAGTTCATACAATTGAGAAAAAAAGTTCATAAAATATGTAATTTTTTTCTCAATGCATTAAGCAAGTTTTTTCATATCCAAAAGGTATATTGATTTCTTTAAAAAAAAATTGATGGAAAATATTTTTCAGACAACAAAGCAAATCTTTACTTAAAAAATGAATAGTGATAAACTCCTCGTTACTTTCAAAATCAGTTTGCTATTTATAAATTTTACAGGATTCTAATTGTATGACTAATTTTAATAAAAAAATAGATTTCAGATTTTTGGATGAAAAAAGGATTTTCATTTCTTGAGCTCATGGTTGTCGTTGTTATTCTTGGTATTCTTGCAACTTATATTGCGCCAAGATTCATGGGCAGGACTGAGGATGCAAAAGCTGTGAAGGCAAAAATTGATATTGCTGCCCTGGAGACAAGTTTTAAATTGTATAAACTTGATAACAGCAATTATCCAACTACTGAACAGGGTATTCTTGCTCTTATTGAAAAACCCTCCACTGAACCTGTTCCATTGAACTGGAAAGAAAAAGGGTATCTCGCAAAAGCAAGGATTCCCAAAGATCCGTGGGGCAGGGAGTATCTATATCTTTCCCCTGGCATTCATGATGATTATGATATTATTTCCTATGGCGCTGACGGTGCTCCCGGCGGTGAGGGGAAAAATAGAGATATCAACAGTTGGGAGCTTGAATAAGGCAAAAAAAATATCAGGCTTTACTTTGATCGAGTTGATAGTTGTTATCAGCATCGTTGGATCTCTTCTTCTGTTTTCATTTCCCCTGTTTTCAGATCTTAATCTCTTTTCTGATTCAAAAGGTGGAGTTGGAGATATTGTCCGCTTGATCAATGATTTAAAAAAACGGGCCGTTGAGCAGAATATTGATTTTTTACTTCACATAGATACAGGTTCAGGCATGATATGGGTAGCAGACGATACCATGGATGATGAAGCCAGAGAAGCTGCTGAAGAAAAAGGTGTTCATTTTTCTGACGATATATATGTACTGGATATTGAATTCCCCGGGTTTAAGAAGAGAAGTGATCTTAAATATGAGATAAGATTCAAAAGCCAGGGATATTCTGATTTTGCTCTGATTCATCTGACAAAAGATGACAAAAATATAACCTTGAAAATAGAGCCATTTCTTTCCCGGGTACAATTGATCGACAGGCATATATATTTTGCTGACTGCATGTGAGCAAGAGATTAGAAACAAGAGGTTGGAGATAAGAGAGAGGTTTAGAGGTTTTGTTCATTTACGGCTTTAAAAAAAAGAGTAGCAGAGGTTTTACACTTCTTGAAGTGATGATCTCTGTTGCCATTATCGCCTTTGTATTTGTTTCAATCTTCAGGATGCAGTCCAGCACCATAGATCTTGCAACAGCCGGTAATTTTAACACCTTTGCTCCAATGCTTGCTGAAAAGCTTTTAAATGATGTGGCGAATGACCTTGCAGACTGGTCTGAGTTTGAAGGCGATTTTTCAGACAGCTTTCCGGGGATTCAATGGCACCTTGAAATATCAGAAACTTTTTTTGAAACAGATGATTTGATCAGCAAGGATAATCAAGAGAGATTTAAAAAAATAGAGATAGAAATTATCAGCTCTTCCGGGTCAAGAAGTTATAAAATCAACACCTGGAGACTTGCCCATGAATAAGTGTATAATAATACATCGACAGGGTTTTACCCTTTTAGAAATCCTAATAGCAATATCAATTTTTGCAGTTGTTATGGCAACGCTTTTTTCATCTTTTAAAGCATTTATTGTTTCAAGCGAAGGTATTAAAAAAAGTGTTTTGCAAATCGCGACAATCACAAATGTTTATAAAAGAATCAGCCTGGATCTTGAGTCAATATTTGTTCTTCAAAAGCCAAGATATAAAAAACCGGGATTTGATTCTGAACCTGATCTGTACAGCTTTACCGGCAGTGAAGAGAATATTGGCCAGAAAACTTGTTCATTCATAGTGTTCAGCTCTCTGGCACATGCAAAGTTTGGTGATGATCAAAGATCCGGTGTTGCAAAGATTGCCTATTATGTAAGAGAAAATGAAAACAAAGGTTTAGATCTATGCAGGGCAGATATTTTGCCGCCCTTTCCCGATTCGATAAAATCATGCACTGATCCAATATTGTACAAAGATATTTCAGGATTTGAGGTCGTTTATAAAGATTTCAGTGGTGATGAATTTCGATATTGGGACTCTGAAGCCAGAGAATTTAACTATACTTTCCCCTCAACTGTTGATTTAAAACTGATTTTTGGGGCAGGGGATAAGCAACAGGTATATCTCATGTCCTTTGATATTATTCCACAGAGGCTGCCCATTGAATAAAATTTTACAAAATAAAAAAGGAGCTGCCCTGGTTGTAACCCTTGCAATTGTTTCAATTCTTGTTGCTGCAGCATTGGAGCTTGGAAAATTTACCGGCAAATCTGCCATGGCAACACTAAAGGGAAAAGATCTGTTTCAGGCAGAGCAGTATGCTATTTCCGGTATAAATCTTGTTAAATTAATTCTTTGTGAAGATGCTGCAAAAAATACAACTGATTCCATTCAGGAACCATGGGCAGATTCCGATAAACTGTTTAAGGCGGTGAATGAAATGGGCCTGGGTTCAGAACACTTAACCATAAAAATTACAGATGAATTATCCAAGATACAGGTAAATGCCATGGTTAAAGAATTTCCAGGCAATGTGGCTGATTTTGATCAAATCAGAATATGGGAAAGGTTATTACAGCCCACGTTTTCAGAAGAGAAGGATTTGGATCAAAGTGATCCGATTTTAATTATAAATTGTGTCAAGGACTGGCTGGATTCCCTTGACGATGATGCTATCACAGGTATTTCAGGAGCTGAATCAGACTATTATCTTGATTTAAACTCTCCATATGTCTGTGCCAACGGGCCATTTAATCATGTTGATGAGCTTTTGAATGTAAAGGGAATTTCAAAAGAACTTTTAAGAGATGACAATATAGATGATATGGATGATATGAGTGAAGCAGCTGAACAGTTAGATCTTCAAGACGTTTTTACTGTGCATGGCCTTGACCGTGAAGTTTTAGAAAACGGCAGATACAGGTATAAAGGAAGAATCAATATTAATACAGCAGAGGTTGAAATTATAAAAGCTCTACTTCCTCAAGGCATGGAAAAGCTTGCCTTGGACTTTGTTGAATTCAGGGAACAAAAAAGTGAAGAGGGTGATATTTTTGTTAACTCACTTGACAAAGGGTGGTATAAAAAGGTTATAGCATTATCTGAGAAAGAGAAAAAAAAATTTGAGCGTGTTATAACTTACTCAAGCAATATTTTTAAAGTGGAAAGTACAGGGGTAGAAAACAGCTCAAAAATAAAGCTTGCGGCATGGATACAAAGAGAGAGGCAAAAAGAGTCTGGAACATGGATATGTCGAATCATACAGATGGAAAGAGAATAATAAATGGCAGAATCTTTTTTACGTCTTGAAATTGATAATAGAGGCATAAAAGCCAAAATTATTGAACAGGGGCATAAGCAGACTATAATTAAAGATCAGTGTCATGTTCTGTTTAAAGACCTGTCTGATGTTAAATCAGGAATCAAAGACAAAATAGATACTTTTGAAACAGGAGTGGATATTATTGCCGGTGAGCTTGATCTTGAACCATGTTCAAAGGCAATTGTTTTTGTATCTGATCTTTTGATATCTTTCAGAAACCTTGAGCTGCCCTTTAAGTCACAAAAAAAAATAGAGCAGGTTCTGCCATTTGAAATTGAAACTCACCTTCCCGGCATTGATGAAACTTATATTTCTGATTTTTATATACTGGATTCTGCAGATGATTCAAATTTAATTTTAAGTGCTTCCATTGCTGAATCCTTAGTTGAAAAAATTTTTTTAAAACTTGATGAATACACTATTGTACCGAAGATTATCACTCCTCTCGGATATGCTGCCGCAATTGGTTTTTTAAGTGAGAGCTCCCGGTTGAAATCTAGGTTGAAAGAGCCTGAAAAGCTTTCTGATTTTGCATTTTTACATGCCACTGACTGTGAAATCACCCTTGTTTTAATAAAGAAGAGAAAACCTTGTGCCATACGCACCATTCCAAACCATAATATATCTTCTGATAACCTTGCTGTTATGGTTGAGCAGACAATTATAGGGTTTAATCAAAGAACAGGAGAAAACACATTTTTTGATACTATTGTATGTATGGATGAAGATACAAATAATGCAGATCAGATTGCCAATGCTTTTGAAACAAATCCGGCAGCCAGGTTTGAGCCTGGAATAAAATTAGATTCCAATACAATGCTTTTAAATATTGCACCTGAAAAAGCTGTACAATACCTTTTTAATTTTTGCAGAGGGAAATATGCTGCAAGCTCCTTTTTCAGGACATATCTTTCAAATATTGCCGTAAGTGCCATACTCCTGCTTTGTACATTAACAATATTGATGGTTGGTGTCGGTTTTGATAATAAAAAGCTTGAAGGCAAGATTGCTCAACTGGATAACAAGGCTTTCTCAATTTTTCAGACAAGTTTTCCTGAAAAAACAAAAATATATGATCCATATCTTCAGATGAAGGCAAATGTTAAATCTTTTATGGAAAAATCCGGAACTTTGAAAAACACCGGTAGTCTAACAGGAAAAAATGATCTTAAAATTGTTGAAATCATCGGGGAACTCTCTGGAAAAATTGATGATTCAACAGATATGGATATCTCAAGGTTTCTGTTTAACAAGGGCAGGCTTGTTCTATCCGGCTCTACTGATAATTTTAACAGTGTTGATAAAATTAAAAGTAAAATTGAATCATCACAGATTTTTAAAGCTGTTAACATCAGCAGTGCAGCGGCAGATAAAAAAGGAAACAGGGTCAAATTTAAATTTATTATTGAAATGTGAAAAAACAAAATGTTTAATCTTTCAGAGCGTGAAAAAAATATTTTAATTGCCGGGGTCATATTTGTGGTTTTGTTTTTCGGTTTTCAATTTGGTATTGTTCCGGTTTTTGATAAAAGAGATAATCTTGGCAGAATATTGATAGATAAACAAAAAGCCCTGGAAGAGATGCTGGTCCTGCAACAGCAGTTTGCAGCCGTTTCCAGTAAATTTGATGCAAATGCACAAGCTTTGAAACTAAGAGAGAAGAATTTTTCTCTGTTTTCTTTTATTGATTCATCAGTTCAGCAAAGCGGTATTAAAGAGAATGTGGCATATATGAAACCTTTGGCAAAAAAACTTGAAAAATCCAGATATATGCTTGCAATTGTTAAAGTAAAACTTAAAGGTGTTTATTTAAAAGAGTTTATTGATTTTTTATATCGTATAGAGTCATCAGGAAACGGGGTTAATATTACCTCACTTTCTCTATCAAAGTCAGGCAAAGAGAAACTCATGCTTGATGCCCTTATTGAAACTCAAACATTCAAGCTAAAGGGTAGAATATAAAATGAAGATCAAGCCTGTTTTACTTTATATCCTTTTTTTTATGGCGGCACTTCTTCTCTTTATTTATATTCTCTTCCCTCAAAAAGATGCTGCCGGATATATCTCAGGTCTTTTGAGTGAGAACAATTCAAAACTGCAGTTTTCCTGTGAAAGAGTTAAATTTAAATTGCCTTTGAAACTCTCCATGGATAATCCGAAATTTCTGATTAATAAGCAGATACATGTTGAACCGGAGTCCTTTGAGATCAATTTGAACCCGGCACTCTTTTTTAAAAAGCACAAAAAAATTGTATTTCAATCTGATTTATACCAAGGGTCTTTAAACGGTGTGATTGACTTGAAAAATTTTGACACGTTCCTCCTGTCAAAGGCTGATGTCTTTATATCAAAAGTGAAAATTGATAATTTTGGATATAAAACAGATCTTGCTGACATTATCCTTGGCTGTGTACTAAATGGTGAATATAATTACAGTGAAATCAGTGAACAAAAAGGGGGGAGTGGTAAACTTATCATTAAAGATTTTTCTGCAAAAATGGAGAACTCTTTTTTTAACACACTTCATCTGCCAGTAGTTGATTTTTCAGAAGTTAAAATTGAATTTGAACAGCAGTCAAATGTAATAACAATAACACAGGGCGTTGCCAGAGGCTCTGTCATTAATTTAAAATTAAAGGGCAAGATTGATATTGTTTCACCTCTGAACAAGACAAGGCTAGATCTTACAGGTATTATACTGCAGGATTCTCCATATCTTGCCAAGTTTGCAAATATAGCTGCTGTAAGGGCTGTTGCAGGCAATATATTACAAAATGGAATTAAGTTTAAGCTTACAGGGACATTGAATAATCCAAAAATATCAATATGAAAAGTTTATTTACCATATTAAACCTTTTTTTTATTACAGCCATGGCATACTGCCTGGTTGAGACAGGATATAACAACCTGTTCCCACAAAATTTTACACTGCCCGGCCAAAAGGTTTATAATATCAAAGCAAAAACTTTAAACCCTGGACAGAATAAGCAGGGTATTGATAAAACATTAACCAATACCATTGTTAAAAGAAATCTTTTCAAGGTTGAGATTGAACAAAAAGAGGAACCTTTTGTAGAATTGGAAAAAGAGGAGAAAGAACCTGAAACCCTTGAGCCCACAAAGCTCAAACTGGTATTGTGGGGTACAGTGACAGGCCAGGATAATGTCTATGCAGTAATTGAGGATAAAAAAGTCAGAAAACAGGCCTTATACCAGATAGGTGATTTGATTCAGGGAGCAGAACTTAAAAAAATTTTAAGGAACAAGGTTATTCTTGTGTTTCAGGGAAAAGATCAGTTTCTTGAAGTTCAAACAAATTCCGGAAATGGCCCGGGAATCAGGAGTGAAAAAACAACAATACCGTTTGAGGCTGCTCCTGTAAAGAGAGTTTTAGATCATGATGCTCTTGATGACATTGGTTCAATGATGAGACAGATTAAATTTCGACCTCATTTTTCCGAAGGTGAACCAGACGGGCTTATGGTTTATGGAATCAGGCCTAATTCTGTTTTCAGAAAAATAGGGCTTAGAAACGGAGATATTATTAAAGAAGTCAATGGCGTTGGCATTGTTTCGGAAAATGATGTCTCAAGCCTGTTGGCTGAAATTGAAGACCAGGATGATTTAAAGCTTACCTTGTTCAGGAGAGGAAAGATAAAAGAGTTGACTTATACACCCTTTCCCAAAGATGATGATAAAGGAGAAGAAGAATAATGTTTTTAAGAAAAAAATTGGTATGTTCTTTTTTTATTATATCTGTTTTTTGTACTATTTTCTTGATTAATAGTTTTGTCAGTTTTGCTGCCGATCCAATTCCTGAAAAACAGGTTGATAAAACCTCCAAATTTGTCTCCATTGATTTTAATAATGTGGATATTAATGTCTTTATAAAATTCATGAGCAAATTGACAGGTAAAAATTTTGTTGTGGACAGAAGAGTTAAAGGGAATGTGACTATTATCTCTCCTACTAAAATATCTGTTAAAGATGCATATAAAGTGTTTGAATCTGTGCTGGATATAAATGGATTTGCCACGGTTGAATCAGGCAAAATAATAAAAATTATTCCTGCACCCAAAGCTAAAGGCGACAATATTGACACAAGAATAATGACCGGTTTTGATAAACCAGGAGATCTTAAAGACAAAATTGTAACAAGAATTATTCCCCTTGAGTATGCAAGATCAGATGAATTAAAAAGGTTGTTTACCCCCTTGGTACCCAAGGGGAGTATTGTCCTCTCCTATCAGGATACAAATATGTTAATTATCACTGCCACTCTTACAAGTATTAACAGGCTATTAAAAGTTATAGATGCCATTGATATGCAAAGTGTAGGTAAAAAAATCTCAGTGATTCCAGTAAAAAATGCAGATGCCGGCAAACTTGTCAGCAATCTTTCAAAAATTTTCACTGCAAAGGCAAGGGAGACAAAAAGCAGACAAAATACTAAATTCAGTGTGCAGTTTGTTGCAGATGAGAGAACAAATTCTATAATTCTTCTTGCAAGTAAAGTCCAGACAGATCAGGTTAAAAATTTAATTGAGATTCTGGACCAGGAAGTTCCAAAAGGTGAAGAAAGAATCCGGGTCTATTATCTTGAACATGCATCAGCTGAAGACCTTGTGAAAGTTTTAATGGAAATTCCATCCAAAGGTACACAAAAGGAATTATCGGGATTGAAAAAGGCACCCATTTTATCAACTAAGGTTAAAATCATGGCAGACAAGGCAACCAATAGTCTTATAATCATGGCTGATAAAGAAGATTATCCTGTCCTTGAAGAAGTTATCAGCAAACTCGATATCCCCAGAGCAATGGTCTATATAGAATGTTTGATAATGGAAGTTCAAGTCAGTAGAGGTCTTGATATCGGAACTGAGTGGCAGACAGCCCAGGAGTTTGATGGCGGCGAAAGAGTTGCCGTTGGCGGGTTTGGTAATACAAATAACGAAGGGTTTTCTAATTTGGGAGGACTATCCGAGGGAAATCTTCCCAAGGGATTTTCATTGGGAGTACTTGGAAAGAGTTTTAGTGTGGGCGGAATCGAGTTTTCTAATATCCAGGCAGTTGTACAGGCACTTCAAACTGACAGGGATGTTCATATTATCGCGACCCCCCAGATTCTTACAACAGAAAATGAAGAAGCTGTAATCACTGTTGGTAAGAATGTTCCGTTTCAGACACAATCTGCTGCTGATTCAGGCAGTGACACTTATAGTTCATATGAATATAGAGATGTGGGTATCACCCTGAAAATCACACCCCAGATCAGTAAA